>OJQZ01000501.1_pt1 | contig 33339 bp, 29 predicted proteins | sample 1599071 | NCBI WGS metagenome assembly OJQZ01 (sample SAMN03922525, study PRJEB24848) | human gut metagenome | isolation source: stool sample | host: Homo sapiens | place: Germany | collected 2010-05
ACATGGAAGCCAGACCTGCAGTGTAGTGGCTGTGGATATCCACAGGGATGCTGACGGTCTCCTTCAGCTTCTTGACCAGATCATAGCAGGTATAGGGGGTGAGCAGACCAGCCATGTCCTTGATGCAGATGGAGTTTGCACCCATCTCCTCGAGGGTCTTGGCGTAGGCTGCAAAGTACTCGTTGTTGTGCACGGGGCTCAGGGTGTAGCTGATGCAGCCCTGAACATGTGCGCCTTCCTTGTTGGCAGACTTGATGGCGGTCTGCAGGTTGCGGGGATCATTCAGTGCGTCGAAGATGCGGATGACATCGATGCCGTTTGCAACGGACTTCTGCACAAAGTACTCGACAGCATCATCGGCGTAGGGGCGGTAGCCCAGCATGTTCTGGCCGCGGAACAGCATCTGCAGCTTCTGGTGGGGCAGCTCCTTGCGCAGGATGCGCAGACGCTCCCAGGGGTCCTCATCGAGGAAGCGGATGCAGCTATCAAAGGTAGCGCCGCCCCAGCACTCGACAGAGAAGTAAGGGATCTTATCCATTTCGGGCAGGATGGGACGCATCTCATCCATCGTCATACGGGTGGCCAGCAGAGACTGGTGAGCATCACGCAGGACGACTTCCGTAATCTTGATCGGCTTTTTGGCCATGGTTGTCACCTCTTCCTCAGTTCTCAGTTCATGGAAACCAGAACGTCACCGGAGTTGACGGTGTCGCCCTTGTTGACGTTGACGGAGGCCACAGTGCCATCCTGAGGAGCAACGATCTCGTTCTCCATCTTCATGGCCTCGAGGATGACCAGCACGTCACCGGCCTTGACGGAAGCACCGGCTGCGACCTTGACATCCAGGATGTTGCCGGGCATGGGAGCCTTAACGGTAACGGCACCGGCAGCACCGGCGGGAGCAGCAGCCTTGGGAGCGGCAGCAGGAGCAGCCGGAGCCTTGGGTGCGGCGGGAGCAGCGGGAGCTGCAACGGGAGCAGCGCCTGCGGCGGTCTCCTCAACGGAAACGCTGTAAGCAACGCCATTGACGGTAATATTGTAGTACTTCATGGAAGGATCCTCCTGAACAAAATCAATGTATGGATTCGATGTACGGTTTACGTTCCGGAACCGCTTACAGAGCCATGTTGCCGTGCTTCTTGGGCAGGCGGGCGGCACGTTTGGTGCTCAGCAGCTCAAAGGCGGCAACCACGCTTGCACGGGCGTTGGCAGCGTCGCAGGTCATATCAGCGGCACCGGCGGCAACGGCGTTGGCAGCGCTGCACACCTCAGCGGTGTACTGGGCAGCCTTGGCGTTGGTGGCGGCAATGATGTTGTCGGAAGCGTCGATCTCGGCCTTGTACAGGACGGAGACGGCAGCGTTGGGCTCCAGAGCGCTGACGGTGCAGCCGTTGACGGCGATCTTCAGATCAGCGTTGGCCAGAGCGGTGTAGACAGGGCCCACAGCCTTGCCGGACAGCAGAGCCACCTTGGCGGTGGTAGCATCGGCATAGGTAGCAGCCAGACGGGCAGCCTCACGGATGCCGCCTGCGATGTCATCGGTAGCGCTGGGTGCAAAGCCGTTGGTGTTGACGATGGTCAGCACGGGCACGCTGAAAGCATCGCACAGGCGGACAAAGCGGGAAGCCTTGGCCACGCAGTTGTGGCACAGGGTCTCGCCGGTGGCCACAATACCCACAGCGTTGCCGCCGATGGTTGCGAATGCGGTGTAGACGTGCTTGCCGAAGCCTGCGTACAGCTCCACAGCGCTGTCCTTGTCGATCAGGGCAGCGGCAGCTTTCTCGGGAGCAGCACCGGCGCTCAGAACGCTGGTGGGCTGCTCGAACTCGAAGATGGCGGGACCGGTCAGGTTGTTGGCGGGCAGCAGACCCACGATGTGGGCAGCCTTCTCGGCAGCTTCCTCAGCGTTGGCAGCCACAATGGCAGCCACACCAGCCTTGGCAGCAGCCTCGGCAGTGCCTGCGCCGGGGACCTTGTCGCCCTTGGCGGCGGAGGTGAACGGAGCGGTGAAGAACAGCTCTGCATCCTCAGCCATGACGCACACGTCAGCATTGGCAGCACTCAGTGCGCTGGTGCCGCCGCACACGCCGGTGACGACTGCGATCTGAGGGATGACACCGGAAACCTTGGCGATGGTGGCGTTCAGCTTGACGCTGGCGGTCAGAACGTCCAGACCCTCAGCCAGCTTAGCGCCGACAGAGTTGTAGAACGTGACCACCGGGCAGCCGGTCTGAGCAGCCATCTCCAGGACCTTGATGTTCTTCTCAACGTCCTTGACAGAGACAGCCTCGCCGTTCTGGTAAACAGCATAAGCCTGCTGACCAGCCGCATAGCCGCAGGCAGCACTCACTGCGCCGTCCGCAAACAGTGCGGTATACTCCCCGTCATCGAAAAACTTGGCGAGGATTTCTCCTTTGTTACTCTTTGAAGCCATGGTAAGACCTCCTGCTTTTCTATTTTGAGCTTTTTATTTTGAGCTTTCAAAATTAGTATCATTATACCTTATTTTGAGAGCGTTCACAAGGGCTGAAAGGCCCATTTTGCGGAAAAATTTCACAATCTTTTCCAGGATCAGACGGTTTTTGCGCCGTGAAAGCTGAAAAAACGATCACTTTCTCCGTTTTGCGGGGGCATTGCCGCTGCCCACAGGGCCCTTGGGACGGCGGGCGGCAGCCTTGGACTGCAGCGATGCGCTGCGGGTCTGGGCGCGGCCCTTGGCGGCGGCGGCACGCAGACCGTTGACCTCTGCCTTGGTCAGTTCACGATAGGTGCCGGGCTTAAGCATTCCCAGCTTGACCACACCCTCGGCGTTGCGCTTCAGGCGGACGACCTCCAGACCAACGGCCTCGCACATGCGGCGGATCTCGCGGTTCTTGCCCTCTTTCAGGGTCATCTCCATCACGGTGCGGCCAGGCTCATCGGTGACGACGTTGATGGCGCAGGGCATGGTCTTGGTGCCATCGTCCAGAACAACGCCGGAGCTCATTTTCAGGATCTGGCTCTCATCGGCCCGGGGCTGCACGGTGACACGGTACAGCTTGGAGATGCCGCCCGACGGATGGGTGACAGCCTGTGCAAAGGCACCGTCGTTGGTCATCAGCAGCAGGCCCTCGCTGTCTTTGTCCAGGCGGCCCACCGGGTACAGGCGGGCGGGGATATCGCTGACCAGCTCCATAACGGTCTTGCGGCCCAGCTCATCGCTGGCGGTGGTCACATAGCCGCGGGGCTTGTACAGGGCCAGATAGTAGAGCTGCTGGTTCTTCTGGATGTAGATGCGCTCGTCATCCACATGCAGCACATCCCGGTTGGGGTCCATCTTGTCGCCCACCTTGACGGGGTGGCCGTTGACCTTGACACGGCCCTCGGCAATGATCTGCTCGGCCGCGCGGCGGGAGCACAGGCCCTGCTCGGCCATGATCTTCTGAATACGTTCTTCTGCCATAATAAAACTCCTTGTGCGCCTCCCGGCGCTCAAAAGCGCACGCCGGAGCATGCGCTGAAAAAACTGCAAGTTGGAAGCTTGCAGTTACGGCGATGTTCGGAGGACGGCGGGCAGTTTCCTGAGCAAGTGTCCGCTGGGGTGGGACCCTGCTGCCGCAGGCAGTAGGGCGGGCGATGGAATGGCCCGTTTCACTTGCGAGGGAAAGCTGCCCGCTGGCCGTTACTGCCCGCTTTTGGGCGCAGCAGGCTCGTCCTTTTTAATGAGTGCACTGACCTTTTCCACCAGTTCGGGGATCATGGTCAGGGCGCGGTCCACGGTATTGTTTCCGTCAGAGAGCTGGATGGTGCGGACGCAGCCGTCCTTGACCACCAGGAATGCCACGGGCTGGATATTGACACCCGCGCCGGAGCCGCCGCCGAACAGATCCTTGTTGGCGGCGTTCTTGCCGTCGAAATCGGTGCCGGCAGAGGCAAAGCCGAAGCTCACCTTGGACACCGGCAGGATGGTGGTGCCGTCATCGGTGGTGATGGGCTTGCCGACGATGGTGTTGGAATCCACCATCTGACGGATCTTGTCCATCGTAACGTTCATCAGGTTTTGAATGGGATGCTCAGCCATAAATTCGGCCTCCTTACTTTCTATATCGGGGAGCGGAACACCGCCCCCACGGAACCACTTCCCTGCCCTGTACGGGCCGGGACGCGGACGCACCATACAAAAATATTATACCCGAGCTAGATAAAAACGTCCAGTACCTTTTCGCGCCAGAACGCATACAGAACGCGCAGAAGCGTGAAAACGACGGCATAGGCCCGGGCCGTGACCCGGAAGGAGACGTGATCCTTTACGGTAGGCTCGGCGCTGCCGAAATCCGGCAGGAGCCGGAGCTGCTCGAAGTCCAGATAGAGGAACCGGTCCAGGAAACCCAGCGTCGGGTAGAGCCAGGCGTTCAGCCTGCCATAGCTGCGGGCAGCCTCGGCGGGGTCTTCGCCCCGGACACCGAGGACAACATCGATCCGGGTGAAGCGCAGGGAGCCGATGATGGCCCGGGTGAGCTTTCCCGCCCCTTTTAAGATAGTGCAGACGATCTGCAGGGTCAGCTTCGCCTTCTGGCGGGGCGGGGCTTCCTTTTTGGGCTTCTGCCCGCCGGACGCTTTCTTCTTTTTTTCTTTCTTCTTTTTCTCCGGCTTTTCCGGCGCGGGATACCGGAACACCGGGAAGGTGATGCCCAGTGCACCGGCCTTTACCTGAAAGATGCCCTCCGCCCACTGCACATCGGCGCAGAAGGGGCAGAACATGAGCAGCAGACCCAACACCAGCACCACCAGCAGCAGGATGCCCACTCCTTTTAAGAGGAACAGCAGCACCGTACCGATACCAGCGAGAATACTCCACAGGACACTCATTGGGCCGCCTCACTTTCCGTGCCCCGCACCGGGGGCAGATCTTCCAGACTGGACAGGCCGAAGCACCGCAGGAACACGTCCGTGGTGCGGAAGGCCACGGGTCTGCCGGGCAGGTCGAGACGGCCTGCTTCTTCAATGAGCCCCTTTTCCAGCAGGCCCGACACACTGGAGGAGGAATCCACGCCGCGCACCTGCTCGATGAAGGCGCGGGAGACAGGCTGGTTGTAGGCGATGACGGTCAGGGTCTCCATGGCCGCCGGGCCCAGCGGGATGGAGCGGCGGGTGTCCAGCACACGGCGGACGCACTCCGCAAATTCCGTCTTGGTGGCCAGCTGCCAATGGGTGTTCAGGTGGAGCAGGCACAGGCCGCTGTCCTCTTTCTGGCAGCGCTCGTGCAGTGCTTCCAGCGCAGATTCCACGCTGGCGGTGGGCAGCTGCAGCGCCTGGGCCAGCTTGTCGGCCCCGATGGGCTCCGCGTAGGCAAAGAGCATCGCTTCCACTGCGGCACGAATTTGTTTCTGATTCATTGCTCCTCCTTTGTGCGGTCAATGCGGCCCCGGCGCATCTTCAGCTCGCCCTCCGGGCCAAGCGTCACACGGCCGCCGCGCACCAGCTCCAGCAGCGCCAGAAAGGTGGCCACGTTGGCCCCCCGGGTCTGGCGGCGGGAAAACAGCTGGTCCATCTTTTTTGCACCGCCTGCAATGAGCTGGCGCAGGATGTAGACAACCCGGCTGCTCACCGAGACCTGCGGGGCCGACACCAGCGGCTCGAACTGCTGCTGGGTGGGCATTTTGCGGACGGTGGTGCGCCCCATCAGGGCCTGCCAGCAGTCTGCCAGCACCTGCGGCGAATGGAAGAGATCATAGGTGTTGTCCCATTCCAGCCGGGCCGGGGTGCGCACGAACACGGTATATACCTCTCCCCGCTCCCGCAGACGGGCGGCCATCCGGCGGCACTGGTCATATTCAATGAGCTGGCCGGTGAGCTCCTGCTTCATCCGCTCGCCCTCTTCACTGCGGGGCAGCAGCAGATAGCTCTTCATCTCCACCAGGTGGGCGGCCATCTCGATAAAGGCACTGGAAATTTCAGGGTCGGTGCTCTCGGCCGATTCCACCGCGCGGGTGTACTGGTCGATGAGCTCCAGAATGGGGATGTTGTGCAGGTCCATCTTGTGCTTCTGCACCAGCGTGAGCAGCAGCTCCAGCGGGCCCTCAAAATCCTCCAGACGAAAGGTCAGTTCTTCTGCCACTCAGATCACCGTCCCGATGGCTGCATAATACGCAGAATAGGCGATCTGGTCGATGTAGCCGGTGCCGAGATCCAGCAGATCCCAGACCACATCATTGAAGGTGCCCAGCACGCCATCCAGCACACCGGCCCAGACAGCCGCCAGCAGGATGACGAAGATGACGCGCTCGTACCGCATGATCTGAAAGTAGATGCGCTGGGGAAGCACCACTAGCAGGATGCGGCTGCCGTCCAGCGGCGGGATGGGAATGAGGTTGAACACCGCAAGGCCCACATCCATCATCACTAAGTATTGGAGGAAGCGGGCTGCGAAAATCGTGATCATGGTGGTAGGGGCCCAATAATACAGGATCTTCCACGCCACCATGCCGAGGTAGGCCAGCAGCAGATTGGCCGCCGGGCCTGCCAGCGCGGTGAGGGCCATGCCCCACTTGGGGTTTTTGAAATTGCGGGGGTCGGTGGAAACAGGCTTTGCCCAGCCCACCCCGGCAAAGATCATGCAGAGGGTGCCCACGAGGTCAAAGTGGCGGAACGGGTTCAGGCTGATGCGGCCCTCCCGCTTTGCGGTGGGGTCGCCCAGCAGCCAGGCGGCCAGCGCGTGGCCTGCCTCATGGAACGGGATGGCGATCAGGGTCACCAGTGCCCGGATGAGATAATACATTCCTTGTGCGGTCATTCGTTTCTCCCTCGGTTGGATTTTATTCTATTGTACTATTTTTTCGCTTTTGGGGCAAGGGTTTGACCCTGCAAGAAAAAAGTTGCGGAAAAATCAAATTTGCTCTTGCTTTTTCTCCGCATCTCTGGTAAAATAGTCAAGCTGATTATTTTGAATTCCATACTTCACTGTAGGAGGTGCAAGTACCATGGCTAAGTGTGAATGCTGCGGCAAGGGTGTTACCTTTGGTATCAAGGTTTCCCACTCTCATCGCCGTTCCAACCGTACCTGGAAGCCGAATGTCCGTCGTGTCAAGGCGGTCGTGGAAGGCTCTCCCAAGTATATCTACGCATGCTCTCGCTGCCTGCGCGCTGGCAAGGTTACCCGCGCTGTCTAAGTAGCTGCATCTGCCGGTCACTTTGTCGAGTGGCCGGCTTTTTTGTTATCTTCTGGAGGGATCGACGATGGCTCTGCCAAATGACCCGATTATGCTGCTGAGCATGATCAACCTGAAGCTGCGGGACTTCTACCCCACTCTGGACGCGCTGTGCGAGGATCTGGATGAGGACAAGGCCGCGCTGTGTGCCAGGCTTTCCGCTGTGGGGTACGCCTATGACCCCCAGCGCAATCAATTTGTGTGACAACAGGAGGATGCTGCCATGATCCAAGGGACGTATTATAAGGAATGGAGCCGGATGCTGGGCCGCGACATGGAGTTCAAGGTCTATGGCCATGCCGGTACGCCGGTGCTGGCTCTGCCCGCGCGGGGCGGCCGCTTTTACGACTGGGAAAACAACGGGATGCCCGATGCCATTGCCCCGCTGCTGAATGAGGGCAAGGTGCAGCTGTTCTGCGCCGACAGCATCGATGCCGAGAGCCTGCTGGCCGGGGACACGGCTCCCCGCCGCCGGGCCGAGATGCAGGAAAAGTATTTCAATTACCTGACAAGCGAGCTGGCTCCCCGCATCCTGACCCTGAACGGTGCCAAAAAGGACACCCTGCTCTGGGCGGTGGGCGTGGACACCGGCGCGTATCAGGCAGTGAACTGCCGCCTGCGCCGCCCCGAGGTGTTCGCGGGTGCCATCGGCCTTTCCGGCCTGTACGATGTGCGCCGTTTCCTGGGCAATGCAGCAGATGACCTGGTCCTGCGCAATGCCCCCCTGGCCTATCTGGCAGAGGACGGCCTTGTGGACAAAAAGCTGCTGGCAAAGGCTGAGGAGAATGCCCTTCTCCTCTGTGCCGGTCAGGGCAGCTACGAGGGCGACGCGCTGGTGGACACCCAGGCCATGGCCGATGCACTGACCGACTGCTGCCTGCCCGTGCATCTGGAAGTGTGGGGCAGCGATGTCTCCCACGACTGGTACTGGTGGGGCAAGGAGCTGAATCTCTTTGCCGCCCGTGTGTTCGGCTGATGGAGGTGGAGGATGCCTGAATTCATTCTTGGTGCGCGCGGCCACGATTTTGGCCGCCATGACCCCGAGACCCTCTTTTCCTCCATCGGGCAGGCAGGCTTTGCCTGCACCCAGCTGGCCTTTACCAAGGCGGTGGAGGGCGTAAAGAGCTATGCCGATGTGACTCCTGCGCTGGTGGAGCGGGCAAGAGCAGCTGCGGCAGCTTCCGGCGTGGGCATTGCCGTGGACGGCACCTATGTGGAGCTGAGTTATGCCGACGAGGACAAGCGCCGTGCCGAGGTGGCAAAGGTGCTGAGCCAGATCCCCGTTGCCAAGGCACTGGGGGCAGGCTGCATGGGCAGCGAGACCACCAACATGGCCAAGCAGCCCGGTGTGACCCGGAAGGAGGCACAGGAAGCGCTCCTGCGCAGTCTGGGCGAGATCCTGCCCGCCTGCGAGGAGCAGGGAGTGCTCTTTGCCGTGGAGTGCGTCTACTACCATGCCATGAACACCCCAGAGGCAGTACAGATGGTGCTGGACACCATGGCAAGCCCCAACCTGCGCGTCATCTGCGATTTTGCCAACTATGTGGGCCCGGAGGCCGCGTCTGTGGATGCACAGCGCCGCATCTGGGATAAGGTGGGCAGCTGGTACGGCGACAAGATCACGGCGGTCCACTTCAAGGGCCAGAACTTCCAGCCGGATGGAACGCTCTATTCCACCAGTCTGGAGGATTCCTGTGTGGACTACGCCGGCGGCTTTGAGATGCTGCGGCAGATGCCGCAGGCTTCTCTGCCCGTGCTGCGGGAGGAAGCTGTGCCCGCCCGCGCCGCAAGCGACCTTGCCTTTATGCGCAGATTCGCCTACTGATCGTTTTGGATGCTTCAAAGGCTCTGTTCCCCGTTTGGGGCGCAGGGCCTTTTGTTTTATCTTCTGTGTTCATAAAAAATTCACAACAATACCCCCCAGCCCTACTTGCAGAAACAGGACCGCCGTGCTATAATGCAGCTATGGAGCAAGATACCCCTGAGGGGTAATGAAAGGAGAATAGACATGAGTGATGTGAACAAGATCCCGGAGGGCAGCTGCCCCCACTGCTCCCCCGCCCCGGCAGAAGAGCCCTGCTGTGCCCCGGCTGAGGGAAGCACCGGCTGCGGCTGCCGCCACAAGCAGCGCACCGAGGAGGAGTACAAGCACCTCATCACCCGGCTGAACCGCATCGAGGGCCAGATCCGGGGCATCCGGAGCATGGTGGAAAAGGACGTGTACTGCACGGATATCCTGGTGCAGGCCGCTGCCGCCAGAAGCGCCCTGAACGGTTTTACCCGTGAGCTGATCGACCAGCACCTGAGCACCTGCGTGGCGGAGGACCTGAAAAACGGCGGCGAGGAGAAACTGCAGGAGTTTTTGTGGATCCTGAACAAGCTCGTTTGATCCCATTCACGCAGCGTTTTTTATCGGAGGGAAACAATGGAACAGTATACTGTTACGGGCATGAGCTGCGCGGCCTGCTCTGCCCGGGTGGAAAAGGCCGTAAAAGCTGTGCCCGGCGTGACCAGCTGCTCGGTGAGCCTGCTGACCAACTCCATGGGAGTGGAGGGCACCGCCAGCGCCTCGGCCATCGTCAAGGCAGTGCAGGAGGCAGGCTACGGCGCAAGCCCCAAGGCTGCTGCCGCCGAGACCCCCAGCGCCGAGCTGGATACCCTGGCTGACCACGAAACACCCAAGCTGAAGAAGCGGCTCATCGCATCACTGGTCTTTCTGGCGGTGCTGATGTATTTCTCGATGGGCCACATGATGTGGGGCTGGCCGCTCCCCCACTGGTTCGACGGCAACCACGTTGCCATGGGTCTGGTCCAGCTGCTGCTGGCGGGCATCGTGATGGTCATCAACCAGAAGTTCTTCATCAGCGGCTTCAAGGGTCTGCTCCACCGTGCCCCCAACATGGATACACTGGTGGCGCTGGGTTCCTCGGCCAGCTTTCTCTGGAGCACCTACGCCCTGTTCGCCATGACCCGCGCCCAGGTGGACGGCAACGACGCGCTCGTCATGCACTACATGATGGAGCTCTACTTTGAATCTGCCGCCATGATCCTGACCCTGATCACCGTGGGCAAAATGCTGGAGGCCCGCTCCAAGGGCAAGACCACCGACGCGCTCAAGAGCCTGATGAAGCTGGCCCCCCAGACCGCCACCCTGCTGCGGGAGGGGGCCGAAGTGACTGTGCCCATTGCGCAGGTGAAAAAGGGCGACCTCTTTGTGGTGCGCCCCGGTGAGAACATCCCGGTGGACGGCCTTGTGCTGGAAGGTTCCAGCGCCGTGAATGAGAGCGCCCTGACCGGTGAGAGCATCCCGGTGGACAAGGCTGCGGGAGACAAGGTCAGCGCTGCCACCACCAACCAGTCCGGTTTCCTGAAGTGCGAAGCCACCCGTGTGGGCGAGGATACCACGCTGGCCCAGATCATCCGGATGGTCAGCGATGCCGCCGCCACCAAGGCCCCCATTGCCAAGATCGCCGATACCGTTTCCGGCTTTTTTGTGCCTGCAGTCATCTCCATTTCGGTGCTGACCACCCTTGTCTGGCTGCTGCTGGGCCGGGAGTTCGGCTATGCGCTGGCCCGGGGCATCTCGGTGCTGGTCATCAGCTGCCCCTGCGCGCTGGGTCTGGCAACGCCTGTGGCCATCATGGTGGGCAACGGTCTGGGGGCCAGGAACGGCATCCTGTTCAAAACTGCCGCCTCGCTGGAAGCCGCAGGCCGTACCCAGATCGTGGCGCTGGACAAGACCGGCACCATCACCAGCGGCGAGCCCCGGGTCACTGACATCCTGCCCGCGGAGGGCGTTTCCGAGAGCGAGCTGCTGACGCTGGCGGCCTCGCTGGAGCAGAAGAGTGAGCACCCGCTGGCCAAGGCGGTGCTGGCCTATGCCGAGACTGAGACCATCGCCTGCCCCGATGTGACCGATTTTGCCGCCCTGCCCGGCAATGGCCTTTCCGCACGGCTGGACGGCATGGAGATCTACGGCGGCAATGCGGAGTTCATCGCCACCAAGGCATCCGTGCCCGCCGAACTCCAGGCCGAAGCCGCCCGGCTGGCCGCTGAGGGCAAAACGCCCCTCTTCTTTGGCGGTGCAGGCCGCCTGATGGGGGTGATCGCTGTGGCGGACACCCTCAAGGAGGACAGCCCCCGTGCCATCCGGGAGCTGCAGAACATGGGCATCCGGGTGGTCATGCTGACCGGCGACAACCAGCGCACCGCCGATGCCATTGGCCGACAGGCGGGCGTGGACGAGGTCATTGCGGGCGTTCTGCCCGACGGCAAGGAGGCCGTGATCCGCAGGCTGCAGGAGAGCGGCAAGGTGGCCATGGTGGGCGACGGCATCAACGATGCCCCCGCCCTGACCCGCGCGGACACCGGCATCGCCATCGGTGCCGGCACTGATGTTGCCATTGACGCGGCCGATGTGGTCCTGATGAACTCCCGGCTCTCCGATGTGCCCGCCGCCATCCGGCTGAGCCGCGCCACCCTGCGCAACATCCACGAAAACCTGTTCTGGGCGTTCATCTACAACATCATCGGCATCCCGCTGGCCGCCGGTGTGTTCATCCCCTTTGGCCTGACCCTGAACCCCATGTTCGGGGCTGCGGCCATGAGCCTTTCCAGCTTCTGTGTCGTGAGCAATGCCCTGCGGCTGAATCTGTTCGACCTGCACAGCACCAAACACGACCGCAAACCCAAGTCTGCCGCCCTGCCCGCTGCCCCCGTGCAGCCTGCAGCGGCTGAAAATACTGCCGAACCCGTTTCGGCTCCCGTTGTCAAGGAGGACAATGCCATGAAAAAGACCCTGCATGTTGAAGGTATGATGTGCTGCCACTGCGAAGCCCGCGTGAAAAAGGCGCTGGAAGCCCTGCCCGCTGTGGACGAGGCCGTGGTCAGCCACGAGGCCGGTACCGCCATCGTCACCCTGAACGCCGAAGTTTCCGACGCAGACCTGAAGAAGGCTGTTGAGGATCAGGATTACAAGGTGACCGGCATCGAATAACGGATGCGCAAAAAGCAGCGCCCTGTTTCCCATTGCGGGAGACAGGGCGCTGCTGCTTTTTCTGGATTCTTTGGGGATTGGGATCACACCCAGCTGAGGATGCTTTTGTGTTCAGACTCGTACCGCTTCAGCGCAATGGCCTGCTGGTAAGCATCCAGCACCTGCTGGGCGAAATGCTCTGCCGAGTAGCGGGCGGCGGTGGCCAGAGCGTTCTGGTGCAGCTGCCCGCGCAGGGCGGGGTCCGAGATGATGGTGTTCAGTGCCGATGCAAACTCGGCTTCGTCCTTCCACTGCCAGCCGTTGAAGCCGTTTTCCACCACGCCATCCAGGCAGGGGTCCGCACGGCAGAGCACCGGCAGACCGCAGGCCATGCCCTCGAAGTAGGTCAGGCCCTGGGTCTCGCTCTGGGAGGCGCTGACAAAGATATCGCCCACGCGGTACCACCGGGGCACCTCATCGGGCTTGACCATGCCCACAAAGCGGACGCGGTCGGTCAGCTTCAGCTCCTTTGTCAGTGCTTCCAGGTCAGGCCGGGCGGGGCCGTCGCCCACAAACACCAGCCACGGGCGGCTCTGCTCCGGCTGCGCGGCCAGCAGACGCACCAGCTGGGCGTGGTTCTTCTCGGCAGCCAGACGGCCCAGCGAGAGCAGGACGGTATCCCCTTCCGGGATGCCCAGCTCTGCCCGCATCCGGGCCTTTTCCTTGCCGTTGTCCTGCGCCGGGCCAAAGGCGGTCAGGTCGATGCCGGTGGGCACTGTGACCACCGGGCAGCTGACCCCGTAGCGGTTGAGCATGGCGCGCACCTTTTCGGTGGGGGCCAGCATGAGGGAGCAATAGCCCGAGAGGATGCGGGTGGCCTTTTCGGCGGTCATCCGGCCCAGACGCTCACTGAAGAAAAGGTACTGGGTATAATCCTCGTAGACAGTATGGTAGGTATGTACCACCGGGCAGTGGCACCGGCGGGCCACCCGCTGTGCCAGCATAAAGGTAGAAAACTCGCTTTGCGTATGGATGACCTCCGGGCCCCAGGCTTCCAGCTCGTCCAGCCAGTGGGAGATGGGCAGAGCGCCCGCCGCACTGATCCGCACGCCCGGGTAGACCCGCTCCGCGCTGATGCTGCCCACATACAGGATGCCGTTTTCCTCATGGGAATGGCCATTCTGGGCAAGGGTCACCACCCGCACGTCGTGGCCCAGCGCCAGCAGCTGGTGGTACAGCAGCTCCACCGAGCGCACCACACCGTTGACCATTGGGGACCATGTATCTGATGCAAGAAGAATTTTCATTGGAACACCTCAGATTACCGCATAGAATAGGGGTTATGTTCTCTGTTCCATCCTTAATACGTTTCAGAGCCGCAGAATCTTGCAAATCCGCCCTGATTTTTCAAAATTTTTCCGGTTTCACCACCGAGACCGTCTCCACGCCGTAGGCTGCGAAAAGCTCCAGCGCCGCCGGGCCGATCACCTCGCCGCTGACCACGATGGGAATGGCGGGCGGGCAGGACACAGTGGGCAGAGCGCAGACCCTGCCCAGCGCAGACCCTGCCGGGATGGTCTCCTGCGGGGCAAACACGGCCTGCCGCACAGTCAGGCGCGGCTCCGCCTGCCGGGCCAGCGCACAAAACGTCTCCCGGTGCTCGGCAGGGGGTTCTGCCGGGGGGATGCCCCGCGCACAGAGTTCTGCCAGAGCCGCTTCCAGCCGGGCCATGTCCTCCGCCGGGTTTTCCGGGGTGAACATCAGCACAAGGTAGCGGGGGTCGGCATATTCGCACTCCATCCCGTTTTGCCGCAGATGGTCGGCCAGTGCCTGCCCGGTCAGGCCCAGCGCCGCCGCGTCCAGCGTCAGCTTCATGGGTTCCCGGGCGGGGCTGTCCAGTGCCAGCGGCAGGGCCGTGCCCTGTGCGGCAGCCAGCGCGTTCAGGCGGGCACGCAGAGCAGCCAGCCGGTCACAGCACTCCTGCAGGCGTGCCGGGTAATCGGTGGAAAGCAGCCGGTTGCAGGCATCGAGAGACTGCAGGATCAGATAAGACGGGCTGGTGGAGCCGAACAGCGCCAGTGCGTTGCGCACGGTACTTTCCTCCTGCACGGGGGCCTTGGGGCCCAGATGCAGGTAGGCTCCCCCGGTGAGCACCGGCAGGGTCTTGTGGCCGGAGTCACAGCAGACTGCCGCGCCCAGGTCGATGGGGTGGCGGCTCCCGCCGGGCAGAAAGCGCAGGTAGGCCCCGTGGGCGTTATCCACCAGCAGGGGCACGCTGTGAGCATCGCAGACGGCAGAGAGGGCCGCGATGTCCTGCATTCCGCCCAGGTAATCCGGGCTGGTCAGGTAAACGCCAAAGGGTGTTCTCCCCTGCCCGGCCAGCTCCTCAAGGGTGGTGGAAAGGGCCTGCATCGTTACCGGGCAGCTGCACAGCGCGCCGGTATCCTCCGGTGCAGGCCAGAGCCACCGGATGTCGAAGTCCAGCAGAGCCGCTGCATAGAGCAGGGCTTTGTGGGCATTGCGGGCCGCCAGCAGCACCGGACGCTTGCCGGTGCGGGGCGCACCCTGCAAAGCAAGGCAGAGCATGGCCCGGATGCACTGGGAAGAACCCTCGGTGCTGTAATAGGTGTGGGCCGTGCCGAACAGCCGGGTGGCGTTGGCCTCGCTTTGGGCGATGATGCCCTCGGCCTCGTAGAGCTCATCGGCCCCCCGGATCTCGGTGATATCCCACGGCTCACAGCCCAGCAGGCTTTGCCCCTTATGCCCCGGCATGTGGAGCCGGGCAGTGCCGGACTGGGCGTACTGCCGCACAAAATCGACGATGGGGGTGGTCATTTATTCGCAGGCCTCGCCGTCGGCGCAGGCATTGCAGGTGGAGCCCAGCTGGATGGGCACTTCGATGCCCTGCGCGGCCAGCTCCTGATTCTGTGCCACCTGGATCATAATGGCGCACTCCATCCGCTTGCGGAACAGCTCACAGCCGTACTCGTACACGCCGGTAATGCTGCCGGTTGCGTGGTAGGAGTTGGCTGCACAGCCGCCGGAGCAGTAGAGCTTTGCCCAGCAGTCCTGGCACTCCTTGCGGGCGTAGGCGTTGCAGTGCTTGAACTCGTCCCGGACTGCCGTGTTGGTGACACCCTTCCAGATATCGCCCATCAGGTACTTGGGATCGCCCACGAACTGATGGCAGGGATACAGATCGCCCCAGGGGGTCACAGCCATGTACTCGGTACCGGAGCCGCAGCCCGAAATGCGCTTGTAGATGCAGGGGCCGCCGGTCAGGTCGATCATGTAGTGGTAGAAGGTGAAGCCGCGGCCCTCACGGTTCCGCTTGATCATCTCCTTGGCCAGGATCTCATATTGCTCCTTCAGGATGGGCAGATCTGCCTCGGTCAGAGCGCTGGGGTCACTGGGGTCGCAGACCACGGGCTCCATGCTCAGCTCGGTAAAGCCCAGATCTGCCATGTGGAAGATATCGTTGGTGAAGTCGGTGTTGTAGTGGGTAAAGGTGCCGCGCATGTAATAGCCCTTATCGCCGCGCTTCTTTACAAACTCCTGGAACTTGGGCACAATGGTATCGTAGCTGCCATGGCCGGCGTAATCCTTGCGGAAGCGGTCGTGGACTTCCTTGCGGCCGTCCAGGCTCAGGACCACGTTGTGGCACTCCTTGTTGCAGAAGTCGATGACATCATCGTCAATGAGCATGCCGTTGGTGGTCATGGTGAAGCGGAAGTTCTTATTGTGGATCTTCTCCTGCTCACGGCAGTAGGCCACCAGCTTCTTGACCATATCAAAGTTCATCAGAGGCTCGCCGCCGAAGAAGTCCACCTCGAGGTTGCGGCGGCTGCCAGAATTCTCAATGAGGAAATCCATTGCACGCTTGCCCACCTCAAAGCTCATCAGGGCACGCTCGCCCTGATAGCGGCCCTGCGAGGCGAAGCAGTAGGAGCAGTTCAGGTTGCAGGTGTGGGCCACATGCAGGCAGAGGGCCTTGACCACGGTGTTGCGGTTCTTGAAATCGAACGCGAGATCCTCATAGGTATCGGGGCTCCACAGCTTGCCGGATTCCTTCAGGCTTGCCACGTCATCGATGCACTGGCGCAGGTCGGCCTCGGTCACGTCCTCACGGTCGCCGTACTTTGCCATCATGGCGGCAACGATCTCGTCGGCGGTGTGGTCGGGGTACATGGCAATGACATCATACGCCACCTCATCCACCACATGCACTGAGCCGCTGCAGGTATCCAGCACGATGTTATAGCCGTTCAATTGATACTGATGTACCATTTTATTCTCCATTCCATTGTAACATAAAAAAATGCCGCCCGGCAAAGGCGGCATCCGATTTGCAGAAATTACTTGTTGCTGTTCTCGCACTTCTGGTTAGCCACGCCGCAGGAAGTCTTGCAGGCAGACTGGCAGGAAGTCTGGCACTCGCCGCAGCCACCGGTCACAACGCTCTTGGTCAGGTCACGAGTAGCGATCGTCTTAATACGTTCCATAATTAAAAACCTCTCTAGCTCCAAATAGTTGATACGCAGAACCACCTGCGCATTGTTATCTTGATATAGGATAGCACGGTTCAGGGATTCTGTCAAGATTTTTGTCGCATCTTCTGTGGGCAGTATTTTGTAGGCTGTACAAAGACGAAGCCTTACCCCACCGGCTGATACTTTTCCAATATTGTATGCAGCCCCAGCTCCCGGGCCTTGCCCAATAAGTACCGGTAGCGGGCCAGAAGGGCCTGCCGCTCATAGATGTGCTGTTCGATGAGGTCGGTGTCCACCTCAAGGTCGAACATCATCTCATTCCGGTGCAGGCAGAACAGGCACTCTTTCAGCTCCTCCTCCAGCTCCGGGTGGTAGCGTTCGTGTTCGGTGTCCCGCGGGATGCGGGGCGAAAGCAGGGTCTTTTCCTTTTGCGTGGTCTGGGTCATAGCAGTTCCTCCTCTTTGTGCGTCTTTGCTTCTTCTGATTTCCAGTATATGCAAAGCGCATGAGAAGGATGACGGAATCAAGCAGCTCGCAAGAACTCCCGCGAAAGTGCGTCTTTTTTCCGATTTCTGCAAAAAATTTCAAAAAAGCGCTTGACAAAGCGGCGCTTTTTCCGTATAATAGCACACGTTGAGCGGCTCACCCCGCAAGACAGACCCAAGCTGATGGGGATTTGCATAGTGGTAGTGCGGTAGACTCTGACTCTACTTGTGGGAGTTCGATTCTCTCATCCCCAACCAAAAAGACATCCGAACACTCCGGATGTCTTTTTTTGTCGTATCCGGGTTATGGAGTGCACTCCGCCCTTGCACACGAGAGGAGTATTGGACATGGAAAACATCAAGAAAAACTTCGGTTTTGGCTGTATGCGCCTGCCCTTGAAGGATGGTGAGGTCGATCTGGCCGAAACCAGCCGGATGGTCGATTATTTTCTGGAGCAGGGCTTCAACTACTTCGACACGGCCCACGGCTACCTTCAGGGCCGGAGCGAGACGGCGCTGAAGGCCTGCCTGACCAGCCGTCACCCCCGCGACAGCTACATCCTGACCGACAAGCTGACCGGCAGTTTCTTCAAAACTGAGGCTGACATCCGTCCCTTTTTCCAGAGCCAGCTGGAAGCCTGCGGTGTGGACTATTTTGATTTCTACCTGATGCACGCCCAGAGTGCAGCGTTTTACCAGCATTTCAAAAAATGCCGGGCCTATGAGACCGCTTTTGCGCTGAAGGCCGAGGGCAAAATCAAGCATGTGGGCATCTCCTTCCACGATCATGCCGAGGTACTGGAGCAGATCCTGACCGACTACCCGGAGATCGAGGTGGTGCAGATCCAGTTCAACTATGTGGACTACGACGATCCCGCCGTGCAGAGCCGCGAGTGCTATGAAGTCTGCCGCAGGCACGGCAAGCCCGTGCTGGTCATGGAGCCTGTGAAGGGCGGCAACCTGGTCAACCTGCCCGAAGAGGCCCGGAAGGTGCTGGACGAGCTGCACGGCGGCAGCCCAGCCAGCTACGCCATCCGCTTTGCGGCGGGCTTCCCCGGCATGATGATGGTGCTCTCCGGCATGAGCAGCATGGAGCAGATGAAGGATAACCTCAGCTACATGAAGGACTTCCAGCCCCTGAACGAGACCGAGCTGGAAGCCGTGAAGAAGGTGCAGTCGATCTTCCGCGGCATGAACCTGATCCCCTGCACCGCCTGCCGCTACTGCACCGACGGCTGCCCCAGGCAGATCGCCATCCCCGACCTGTTCGCCGTAATGAACACCAAGCAGATCTATCACGACTGGAATGCCGACTTTTACTATAATAATGTCTATACCGGCGCAGACCGCCGGGCATCTGACTGCATCCAGTGCGGCAGGTGCAAAAAGGCCTGCCCTCAGCACCTGCCCATCCGCAGACTGCTGACTGAGATCGCCGCGGAATTTGACAAACAGTAAATAAAAAGAGCGATACAGCAAACGCTGCATCGCTCTTTTTTAACAGTAATTAGTAATTCAGACCGAAGCCGCTGCGGTAGTAGTTGCCGTCGGCATCGCAGTAGGCGTAGCTGCCGCCCTTGACGTTGGCGAGGATGGCGGGATCGATGTACTGATCCTTATCGTAGCCGGGCACATCGTTGGGAGAGGCGCAGATCTCGCGCACCACACCGTCGATCTCCTGCTCGGTGATGGCAATGACGGCGGGGTCAGAGACCATGGTCAGGCTCAGCTTGCCGGTGGGGGCAAAGTCGCCGCTGATGACATCGACCTGAGCGTTCAGGGCGTTGTTCAGGGCAACGGCGCTGACGGTGTACTGGATGGTCAGTGCGTCGCAGTAGGGCTCCAGCTTGTCCAGCAGCCAGGGGTTGCAGACCACGCAGGTACCAACGACCTTGCCGCCGCGGGCATGGATGGCATCGGCCAGTTCCTTGATCTTCTCCACGTCCTTCAGGGTGACAACGGTGACCTTGTTGCCGGTCTTTTTCTGGCTCTTGTTGCGCTCGCGCTCGTCGGTGACGATCTCACCCATCTCGATGACGGGCATTGCGTACTGGTTGAACACCAGACCGTTGCTGATGGGCCAGACGTGCAGGTAGAGCACATCGGCTTCCTCCGGGGTGGCCACCACGGTGTAGCCCTTCTTCTCAAAGGCTTCCGTCAGGGTCTTGCGCAGAGCGGCATCCTCGTCCGTGTTGCCCAGACCGGCACCCATGGCCTGTGCCATCTGTGCAAAGCCGGAGTCCACACCCTTGAAGGTGACGATGCAGACCTTCTGGCTCTTGGCCAGAGGCAGGAGCTTCTCGTGGTTCTTGACCAGAACAACGGCCTTCTGGTTGGCCTCGTAAGCCTTCTTCTTGGCACCGTCGAAGTTGTCCACGCGGGCCTGATCGGCCTTGTCGGGGTCGAGGTAGGGGTTATCCACCCGCTTGGTGCGGAACAGGCTCAGCAGACGGTTGTAGCTGGCGCGGTCCAGATCTGCCTTGGGCAGCAGACCGTCCTCCACAGCCTTGACGATGTTCTCGGGGTCGGTGTTGCCGCCGATGACATCGGTACCGGCAGAGATGGCCTTGGCGTAGCGCTCAGGCTCGGTGAGGTTCTCCACGCCGTAGATCTGAACGGTGGTGATGCCGGAGTCGGAGTTGACATAGCCGTCAAAGCCCATCTTGTTCCGGGCCAGATCGGTGATCAGCTCCTTGCTGTAAGCGCTGGGCACTTCCTCGGTGCTGGTGATCTCGCCCCGGTAGGTCTGGGGCACGGCACGGCCATCGGTGGCAATACGGGAGTAGTCCGGCATGATGGAAGAGACCTTGTGGTCAAAGGCGCGCTGGAACGGGGGCAGATGATACTTTTCCATAGAGCCGGGGGTGCGGTAGATGCGCCACTGGCCGATGGGCACATGGGGCTCAAAGCCATTCTCAGAGGGGGCATCGCCGGGGAAGTGCTTGATGGTCAGAACAACAGAACCCTCGTTCAGGCCGTTGTCGCCATCCTGATAGCCCTTGACCAGAGCCTCGGCAATGTCACTGGTGACATCGGGACGCTCGCCGTAAGTACCGGAGGTACGGGGCCAGCGGGGGTCAGAGGTCACATCGACCTGAGGGCCGTACATGATGTTCAGGCCCTCGGCCTTCATCATCTTGCGGTCGGTCTGGGCCATCTCATAGACCATGTCGGTGTTGCCGTCGCCAATGACAGCCGCGCCGATGCCCAGAGAGTCCGGGTAACCGATGTTGATGGGGTTGGTGTGGAGAGAGTACGGAATGGCCACGCCGCCCTTGCAGGCCTCGTATTCCAGCATCTGGGTGCCGGCGTTGTGGTACAGGGCCACCATGCCGGCCTCGCAGCGCATGTCACCGCGGTAAACACCGGCGGCAATGTGCTTTTCCAGAACGTGGCTGTCATCAATGCTGACGGTCATGCCGGGCAGAGGGCCGGGCATGGGCTTTTCACCGGGGTTGTGGTGCTTGTAGATCTTGCCCAGCTCCAGCTTGCCTTCGGCGTTGGTGGCCTCGGCACGGGTGGGCACCACAGGGGTGTTGAACAGGGTGTTCAGCACAAGGCCTGCCTGCTGATCCAGCCGCAGATGCTTGACCATATCCTCAGCGCGCTGCTCAGGGCTCAGCCGCCAATCCTTGTAGGGGGCCAGCTCGCCGCTGTTGTCCAGATCCTTAAAGTACAGGCCGTCCTTGACGATCACGCCGCAGGTGGTCACACCGATGTCGGGGCCGTTGACGTTGTGGAAGATGACCGGCTCAAGGTACTGGTCAATGATCTGCTCACCCTCTTCCAGAGCGTAGGGTGCAGGGATCACGCCGTCCTTGGCCTCTGCCCACTGGTCGGCGCTGGTATACCGTGTCTGCATAATGTTTCTCCTTTGTCTCTGTGCCTGCCACAGCACAGCTGATATATTACTTGCCTGTTTATTATACTTCCAGCGCAGATCGTTCGCAAGCAAACAAATAAAAAAAGTTACAAACTTTGGCGTAGTATACAAGGATGTTCTGCCGGATTTGTGCAACTTTCCCCTATCCTGATCCACAAGCCGGGTTCGCTTCCTGCTGACAATGCTGCATAAAAATAACCCTCTCCGTCAACGCCGCAGGCTTTGACGGAGAGGGTCGTATCCTTAATTTACCAGATCATCTGGATGCGGCCTGCACCGTACGGGTCCTCGTAGTTGAGCAGGTAGCCGGGGTAATCGGCCAGCGGGCTGTTGGCACTTGCCAGATGCGGCAGACCGTTGGCATCCACGCCGCCGAACATGGCTGCATAGCTGGACATGACAAGGTAGTCCTCAGAGACATAGTCCTTGATGAGGGTCGCGCCATCGAACATGGCAAAGCCATCGCCCAGATTGCGCAGGGTGTAGTTCATGCCGGCCAGAGCGTAGGTGGCGTTCGGGTCAAGGGGCTTATAAGTACCGGTGGTCTTGTCGTAGATCTCCACATTGCTGACACGCGGGGTGGCAGCGCTGCCGGTCCAGACATTCTTGTCGTTGGTCTGAACGGTGTTGGGGATCATGGGGTGGATCGTGTACCTGGCACCTGCCACCTGCAGGAAGCCGCCGTTCTCCTTGCCCTCAGCACCGGCAAAGCGGGCACCAAACTCCAGAGCGTCCTGGATCTGCTGGCCGGTCACGGACATCAGGCAGGCCACGTTGCCAAAGGGGCTGACGGTCTTGCAGGTCTTGAAGCTCCAGGGGCCAGCCTCCACATCGGTGCGGATGCCGCCGCCGTTCATAATGGCGACATCACAGTGGAGTTCCTCGATCTCGTTGAAGTAGGTGTAGATACCGTCGGCCACGAAGTCGCCGAGGTTGGTCTCGCCGGAGCGGATGCGGCGCTTGCCGGTGGCGGGATCGTTGATGTAGAATTTGGTATCGCCCACTGCGATCTCCTCGCCCAGCATATCGTCCACTGCGCTGATCCAGTTGGAGGCGGTGGCGGCCACGGCAGCATCCAGACCCTCGTAGGTGTCGATGAGCTCAGTGGTGATGGTGCCGTCCGCGCCCACGGTCATCTTGCCGATGTTCTTGAAGTAAGAACCGGTCTGGGTCAGGGTGACTGCCTTGCCGGAAGCATCGGTGACCTGCTTGTTGGCCATCACGGTGTGGGAGTGGCCGTCGATGAAAGCGGTAAAGCCGTGGGTGTGTGCAATGACTTCCTCACTGGTCCAGGGAGAGGAGGACGGGTCAACGCCCAGATGGCCCAGACCGATAATGGTGTCAGCGCCCCAGAACTCAGCCTTGTCGATGGCCTTCTGAACGGCATCGTAGAGCTTCTGGCCGTCCTCGCCGCCCAGAATGTCGTAGATGTACTTGGTCTGTGCATCGTTCATAAAGTAGGCCGGGGTGGACTTGGTGAAGGTCTCGGGGGTGGTCACGCCCACAAAGGCGATCTTGCGGCCGCCCACAAAGAAGAACTTGACGCTGGGCAGGACGTTGAAGCCAGTGCGCAGATCGACCCAGTTGCAGGAGACATAGGGGAAGTCGGCTTCCCGGAGCACAGCCTTGGCGCGGGCCATGCCGTAGTCGAACTCGTGGTTGCCGGGGGTGGCCAGATCGTAACCGGCCTCGTTCATCAGCTCGATGATGGTAGCGCCGTCATCCATGGAACCGTAAGCGGTGCCCTGGATATGGTCACCTGCGTCCACCAGCAGCACATCCCGGCCGGTGTCCTCGATGCTCTTTTTCAGGGCAGCAATGGCGGCATAGGTGGGCTTGGGGGACTTGTTGTCGATATAGGTGTGGACATCGTTGGTGTAGAGGATGGTCACATCCGCTTTGTCACCAAAGAAGCAATTGGTCTCCTCCGCAAAGGCGGCGGGTGCACCGACAGAAACTGCGGTCAGTGCCGTGGCAGCACCGGCAGCCTTGATAAAGCTGCGGCGGGTAATGAACTGTTTCACAGGGAAAGACCTCCTTTTTATCTTGGGTGCTCTCGGGGTGAGCACATTCTTATTTACAGCTTAACACAGTTCCCCATTTATCGCAAGAGAAAACTGTAAATTCTGTGTCAAGTTCTTTCACAAAAGAGGTTCTGTTTTGGGCAGTTTCTCGCAAAATGGCAAAAAAAGGGCAAAGAGCTGTCACTCACCCTCTCAGTCTCGCTACCGCTCGCCAGCTCCCCCAAAGGGGGAGCCAACGCATCTCCAAGGTCAGCAGAAGCTGAATCTGGGAGAGCAATTGCCTCTCCCCTCGGGAGAGGTGGCATTGCGCAGCAATGACAGAGAGGGCTTGCAACAGCCCTTTGCCGCATTCAGAAAAGAGGGTCAGAGGATCGGGGGACGATTCTCAGACAGCATCAGATGGCATGGTATTCTTTGAGGAACTTCTCAAGGTCGGTGCCCTCGATCTTCTTGAGCACTTCCTTGAGGGCCACCCGCTGGATGAAGGGCAGATCCATATCAGTGATCTTCTTGCCGTCACGCAGTTTGACCGTTGCATCGATCAGGCTGCGGACATCATAGGTGCTGCCCCAGACCTCGGGCACGCCGCGGTCGATGTTGAGCAGGGTGTAAACCGCTTCCATACCGGTGCGCATGGAGTACTCGGTGGTGAAGATGGTGTCACGGCCGGTCTCGGCAAACTGGCCCAGGAAGGCGAAGTTGACAGCGCCCTGGGGCACGATATCGGGGCGGTCGCCGAAGGCACGGGGCATGAAGAAGGCATCGATATAGGGCATCATCACAGGCACGGTGTTGGCGCTGTGCTCTGCCAGTTCCGCGATCTGATCCTCGGGCACACCGATGTGGTACAGCCACTCCATGCAGATCTCGCGGCCAGTGCAGTCACGCATGGGCTTTTTGACGTAATCGCCGGGCTTATCGCTGAACAGGCCGTACACCCAGACGCACAGCTGGTTCTTGGGCTGATCCTTGAACTGCTGCTGACGGTTCAGCGTCCAGCTGAGCAGCCAGCTGGAGTCCTTGACGGTGACGATGCCGCCGGTGACGGTGTGGCCGCTGAAGGGGTCACGCTTGCAGATCTTCTTGATATACTGGGGGATCTTGTCGTCCAGGGTGGTGATGGTGGCGCTTTCCCAGTTGGACAGCTCCGGCTGAGAGCAGAACTTTTCGGGATGGCCGAAGGAGGGATCCTGTGCGGCGATCTTCTTCCACAGATCCCAGCCGTTGCCCGGCCTGATGGTGGGATCAAAGCCTGCGGCCTTGTCCTGAGAGCCGATGGTGCAGCTCTCCACGCAGCCGCCGTTGGTGATGAAGAGCAGATCGTTCTCGGTGAGGTCGATGGTCCTGCTCTCACCCTTGTGATCCACGGTCACGCTGCTGGCCTGCTTTTTTCCGCCCTCGATCCTGAACTGGACATCGGTGACCTTGGTCTCGTACTGGAAGTCCACGCCGTGATCCTTCAGGTAGGTGACCATGGGCAGGATGATGGACTCGTACTGGTTGTAGCGGGTAAAGCGCAGGGCGGTGAAATCGGGCAGACCGCCGATGTGGTGGATATAGCGCTTGAGGTAGAGCTTCATTTCCAGCGCGCTGTGCCAGTTCTCAAAGGCGAACATGGTGCGCCAGTACATCCAGAAGTTGGAGGAGAACACCTCATCGTCAAAGATATCGGTGATCTTTTTATCCTGCAGCTGCTCGTCCGGGGTGAAGAAGAGCTTCATGATCTCCATGGCACCCTGATCGGAGATGGCGAATTTTCCGTCGGTGTGGGCATCCTGGCCGCGGTTGACGGTGGCACGGCAGAGGGACTTGTTGGGGTCCTCCTTGTTCAGCCAGTAATACTCGTCCAGCACGCTGGCTCCCTCGGTCTCCAGCGAGGGGATGGAGCGGAGCAGATCCCACATGACTTCGAAATGGTTGTCCATCTCACGGCCGCCGCGCATGACATAGCCGATATCGTACTTGTAGCCGTCGCAGGCACCGCCGGGCAGCGGGTCCTTCTCAAACACATGGATGTGGTCGCCCTGCATCTGGCCGTCACGGACCAGGTAGCAGGCGGCAGTCAGGGCCGCCAGACCGGAGCCGATGAGGTAAGCAGATTTATTGTCAACGCCCTCAGGCTTTTTGGGGTGTGCAAATGCTTCGTAGTTGCCACTGGAATAATACATACTGGGAACCTCCTGTAAATCGTATTGGGAAGACCGCGTTCATGGTTCTGTGTCGTCTTCCCTTTCGTTGTGCTTAGTATACCCCAGTGGTTTTTCCAGAACAACAAACAAATCCTGAACAGTGTATAAAATTTATACAAAACACAACCATTGTCGGAAATATGGAGAAAGTGTGTATAACCCCGCACGAAAAAGCGCCCGCTTCCGAAGAAGCAGGCGCTTTTGAACGTTCATTGATTATTTTGTTTCAGGTGCCACCTCAAAATCGACCTTGCCAAGGTTGATATCGGCGCGGACGATGGTGATCATCATGCTGTCGCCCAGGCTCCAGGTCTTGCCGGAGGCGGGGTCAGAAAGGCGGATGCCCTCGGTGAGGGTGGTGCCGGTGGCGGTCAGGCTGGAAGCAGGCACAAAGCCCTCCACGCCGTTCTCCAGCTCCACGAAGATGCCGCGCTGGGTCACGCCGGAGATGATGCCCTCGTAGCACTCACCCAGATGGCGGCGGGCGTACTCGGCCTTGTAGTAATCCTCGGCCTTGCGCTCGATCTGAACGGCCAGCACTTCCCGCTCGCTGGACTGCTTGGAGGCCTTCTCCGCGAAATCGGTGTAGCGGACGATCATGGTCTCCTTGTCGGTGCCGCTGAGCAGGTCGGTCATCATGCGGTGGATGGCCAGATCCGGGTAGCGGCGGATGGGGCTGGTGAAATGGGCGTAATCCTTGAGCACCAGACCATAGTGGCCCTTGGGCTTTTCCTCATAGCAGGCCTTGGACATGCAGCGGAGCATTCCGGTGTTGACGATCTGCTCAAACGGGGTGCCGCGCACACCTTCCAGAATGGCGCTCAGCTCCTTGGGAGTGGGCACTTCCTTGGCAAAGTGGTCGTTGATGCCGCAGGCCTGCAGCAGGCTGTGCAGGCGCTCCAGCTTTTCGCCGTTGGGCTCCTCGTGGACACGGTAGACAAAGGGGATCTGCTTGACCCGGGCAAAGTGGGCGGCGCACTGGTTGGCCAGCAGCATGAATTCCTCGATCATGGCCTCGCTCTCGCCGGAGGTGCGCTTTTTCACATCGATGCAGTGGCCGTTCTCATCCAGGATGAGCTTGACTTCCCCGCTCTCGAAATCGATGCAGCCGCGCTCCTTGCGCAGGCGGGCGCGGTGGGCGTACAGCTCCTTCATGGCGGGCAGCTGATCCAGCACCTCGGCGTACTTGGCCTGGGTCTCGGCATCGGCAGTGCCGGCCAGCAGGGCGTTGATCTCAGAATACACGCCCTTGACCCGGCTGCAGACGATGGACTTGACGAACTTGTAGTCGGTCAGATTGCCGTCCTGATCCAGACGCATCAGGCAGGAGAACGCCAGGCGCAGCTCCTTCTCGTTCAGGGAGCAGATGCCGTTGGAAAGGCTCTTGGGCAGCATGGGCACGACCTGATCCGCATAGTAGACCGAAGTGGCGCGGTTGAAGGCCTCCTCGTTCAGCTCACTGCCGGGCTTGACGTAGTGGGAGACATCGGCGATGTGAACGCCCAGCTCATAGCCGCCACCGGGGAGCCGGGTCAGGCTGACGGCATCGTCGATATCCTTGGTCTCGGCGCTGTCGATGGTGAAGATGGGCAGAGCGCGCAGATCCATGCGGCCCTTGCAGTCCTCCTCAGACACGGTCATGTCCTCGAACTTCTTGGCCTCGTCCCGCACCTTCTCGGGGAAACGGGTGTGGATGTCCTTGGCATAGAGCAGGGCCTTGGCGCAGCGCTTGGCTTCCTCGCAGCTGCCAAAGCGCATGGAAACGCCCACGCGGTGATCCTCCTGCCGGGTCCCGCGCTGCAGGATCTCCACGGCCACCTTGTCGCCGTCCTTCGCGCCGCCCTCGCAGTCGCGCTGGATGGTCATGGAGATGGCCGGGCAGTCATCGGGCACGAACTTCAGGCGGCCCTCGATGCGGCGGACAGTGCCCACCATGTCGTTCTTCTGCTCGAGCACGGCAAGGATCTCGCCCTCATCGCTGCCCTCCACCCGGGGGTGGGCAAACTTCTCCACCAGAACGGAATCACCGGGCATGGCACCGCGGGTGAAGCGGCCCGGGATGAAGATATCGCCGGATTCATCCTCCAGCATCACAAAGGCAAAGTTCTTGCCCAGCTTGACCACCTTGCAGGTCAGGGCCTTTTCGGCACGGCCGGAGCGGGCAGTGAAGAACACGCCTGACTTCTGGCAGACCACAGCATCGTGCACCAGCTCGTCCAGAGCCTCCATCACCTTGCGGTCTGCGGCACGGTCGCCGCCGAACTTTGCCTTGAGGTCCTTGACCATGCAGGGCTGGTTCTGGATGGCATGTTCAATTTTATCGCGTAATGACATATTTTTCTCCTTAACACTTTTCCGGCATTCTCCAATGGAACCCGGACAACTTCTTTCCCACGAGAGGTTTAGACAGAAAAACAGCCCCGCCTTACACGGGGCTGTACACGGGTGCTCAGGCCAGACGGCTGGCGAACACACAGGCCAGGATAGCCACCACAAAGAACACGATGCCTGCAATGCGGGTCACCTTGGCCAGCATCTGATCCGCAGGGGTCAGGCGTGCATTGTTGGCACCGCCCACACCACCGTTGATGGCACCGGCCAGACCCTGACCGTGGGTGTGCTGCATCAGGGTGAGGAGGATGATGACGGCCGAGACGACCAGCAGGATGGCACCGCCGACGATTTCAATGACAGACATGGATGGAACGCTCCTTTTATCTTTAGTTTCATAGAGACTGCATACAAATACAAGTGTATGATAGCACAAAAACCCGGGAAATGCAAGAAAAACCGTGGGCTACGGGGCCAGAATTTCCAGCCCTGCCGCCACCCGGGCAAAGATGGCCGCGCTGGAAAAGGCAGGCTCGGCCTGCGTGTCCTGCAGCACTACGATAGTATAGCGGGGCTGCTCTGCCGGGACAAAGCCCGCAAACCAGTAATTTTTCAGCTCTGTGCCGCCGGAAAACTGGCCGGTCTGGGCCGTGCCGGTCTTGCCGGCCGCGGTCTGGCCGGGCAGGGCGGCCTCATGGCCGGTACCCCCGGCCACTACACCCGCCAACAGGGCCCGCAGGGCGGCGGCGGTGCGCTTTGTAAGCACCCGCCTGCTCCGGACATGGGAAAGCGCCGTGAGGGGCGCGCCGGTGGTCTCGTCCAGAGTGGTCTCCAGCAGCAGCGGGGTGCGGCAGATCCCCCCGCAGGCAATGGTGTTCATCATGGCGGCGACCTGCAGGGGGGATGCCAGCAGCTCCCCCTGCCCAAAGCAGAAATTGGCGTAGGCCCCGCTGGACGCAAGAGCCTCCCGCTCCGGCAGGACCCCAGCCGCCGTGTGCAGGGCATCAGTGAGCGGGATCGCCTGCCCGAAGCCCAGCTGCTCTGCCATGGCGCGGACAGCATCGGCCCCCAGCGCCTGCCCCAGCCGGATGAAGTAGCCGTTGCAGCTCTTTTCCAGCGCGCCGGCCAGATCCACCTCGCCATGGGGGATGCCGCCCGCACAGCGGAAGATCCGGCCATCCACCGCGCACCAGCCGGGGCAGGTGTAGACAAAGCCGCTCTCCCCTGCCTCCAGCGCCGCTGCCGCCACCACCGGCTTGAACACCGAGCCCACGGCATAGCACTGGAACGCCCGTTCCAGCAGGGGGCTGTCCGGGGCGTTCAGGCTGGCCGAAATGTTTTCCGGATCATAGCCGGGGCGGCTGACGCAGGCCCGCACCTTGGCGTTGGCGGTGTCCAGCACCAGGATACAGCCGCTCTGCATCGTCTCGTTGGCCACGGCCTCGGCGGTCTGCTGGATCTCCCGGGAAAGGGTCAGCTGCACCCCCACGGCCCCGCTGTCGGCGGGGGTGAGGACGGGCTCGGCCCGCAGCTTTCCCTGGGCGTTGACGGTGCAGAGCAGGGTATCCCCCGCCCCGCTGCCGGTGAGCAGTTCGTCAAAGGCGGCTTCCAGACCGGCAGCACCATGGCCCTCGCCATCGAGATACCCCAGCAGCTGCACTGCCAGCGGAGCGGCAGAGCTTCGCCGCGCCGCTGGCCAGCAGGAAACGCCCAGAGCGGAAACATCCCGGTCCACCTCCAGCAAGAACGGGGACGCGGCGTTCCGCTTCTGGTAGAGCGTCGCCTGCCCGGCGGCATCGGTGTAGGCGAACAGGCGGGCATAGCTGCCCTCCCCGGGCACGCAGAGGGCCATCCAGCGGGTGGTCTGCCCCGTGAGGAGCTGGCCCCTGTAATCATAAAAATTGCCCCGCCGGGCGGGCAGGTGGAGGGTGACCACGCTCTGCGCCGCCGCCCGGGCCCCGTAGTCCGTGTCGGAGCAGAGCCAGTACAGGCGGCAGACCACCGCCGCAAAGCAGAACAGCAAGGCCCCATACAGGGCCAGCACCCGTTTGCCGGACATGAAAACGCCCCCTCTCCCGCTTAGGATGGGCAGGAAAGGGGGCATTGATGCGTTCAGGAGCAGATTTTTCGGACGAGCTCAGCGGCGCGGGCGGCATCCTCGGCCGTGGCGGTGCCGTTGTAGCGGGCTTTGAGGTAGATCTGGCGCAGCTCGGCCTCGGCGGCAAAGTCCATACCGAAAGCGCGGCCGGTCAGGTCAAGGCTGGTATCGCCCCGCAGGATGGTCACGCCGTGGCGCTGGCAGTGGTCCAGATAGATGGCATACTCCCGCCGCACCTTGTCCACCGGGCTGAGAAAAAGCCCGGGCCAGCGGCGGGTACGCTTATGGGTGCTACGCCGTACAGTGGTGTCCGTGCAGGCAGTGTCCGTGTGCCGGAACTTCTGGCGCAGGAAATGCCGCACCACCGGCACCGCACAGAGGACCGCCAGCAGGATACCGAGCGCAGTCAGCATCGACATCCCGTCGATGAGCGGTTCTGCGTCCTCGGCGGCCTTTTGGGCGTTGGCGATGACCTCATCGGTAGAAACGATCTCGGTGCGCTCCAACGGTTTGGGCGGAAAGAGGGTGAAGAGCCAGTGGATGAACTGCAGGATGCCGTGGAACAGCCAAGTCACACCCTGCACCACAATGTTGTTCAAAAACAGCTGCAACACCGGCACGATCCCGCCAAAGTAAACGGCAGATGCAGCCGCCTTTGCACCGGCAACCACAACACTGCGGCTGAGCAGAAACGGCCCTGCGCACACCGCCGCCAGCACGCCGCCGGAAAGCAGCAGATAGCCCGGCCGGATGGAGATCTCCGGGTCCTGCCGGGTGGTGCGGTTGAACCCCACCAGAAGCACCGCTGCCGCCGTTGCAAAGGGCAGGGCCGCCGAAAGCACCGCGTTGGCGTTCCACAGCAGCATTGCCACTGCAAAGAAGGGCCATACCCGGCAGAGCCAGCGCAGGCGCTCGGCCTGCCGCACCGGCGAAAGGGCAAAATCGCCGGTGTATGCCAGCAGCACCGGATAGACTGCCGCCGGGAAGTAGCAGAACTTGTCCGCCCCTGTAGGCAGGAGGAGCAGCGCCGCCGCGCTCAGGGCCGCAAGAGTGGTGCGGAGGGGACGGTTGCCCTCAAAGCAGGAGGCCAGACCAAAGCAAAGGGCAGGCCAGACCAGCACCAGCGGCATGGGTGTCCCACCGAAGCTGGCAGCAAAAAAGCCCGCAAAGGCATAGTAAAAGCTCAGATCACCTGCCAGGCGCAGGGTATGTAAGAACATCATGCGCCCGCCTCCCCTGTCTGGACCGTCTCTACGGCCATTTCCGGAGTGAGCACCAGCAGCGGAATGCCAGGCAGGGGCCGCACGGCAGCACGCACAGCTTCTTCCGGCTCCGTTGTCACCACGATGCAGCTGACCTGCTCCTGCGGGTGGTAGTATTCGGCGCAGAACCGCGCGCAGGAAAGGGCGGTCTGCCCGGTGGCGCGGCCCAGAATTTCCAACACCCTGCGGTAGTGTTCGGGGCCGTAGCCCTGCGGGGTTTCCAGCGGCTTTCTCCACTCCTCACCGGAGAGAGCCGCATTGAGCAGCAGGTCAAAGGCAGCGTTTGCCGCAAAGCGGTAGGACACCGCCTTTTCTTCCAGCCTCCGGCAGATTGTGCGGGCCATGGAGTAGCAGAGCTCCGCCGGTTCCGGGTGGTCGTAATCCTTGGTATCCGCATGGACTAGCACCACTGCCCGGGGCTCAGTGGTGTAATCCCACTTTTTGACCATAAGCCCCTGCCCCCGGACGCTCTGCTTCCAGGCGATGGAGCGCATGGGGTCACCACTGGTGTAGGGGCGGTAACCCGCCGTGAGAATAGGATCCTCGTAGAGATAGCGGTTCACCGAAAGCTCGCCCAGAAAACCGCCCAGCATCTCTTCCAATTCCGGCAGAGCGCACTCCCTGGGTGGAACGATGAGCTCGTGGAAGCCCCGCTCGGTGCGGGACTGTTCCACAAGACCCAGAAAGTCGCCGCCGATGACCTGCATCGGTTCCAGCACATAGCGGCCCCGGCGTTCCAGCCTGAGGGCGGTGGAGAAATCTGCCTCCTGCCCCGGGCGCAGCCAGGTGGTGAACCGCACCGTGTGGCCCCAACCTGTCTGATCCTGCGTAATGTGGTGCTCCGTGCAGGGAAGAAACTCCTTGTTCAGGTGGAGCTTTGCCGCCAGGAACATCTTCCAACGGGGGCCGCTGTTCCGGACAACGAGGTGGATCACGGCGGGCTCCCCGGCTTCCACAAGATGATCCTCCACTTCCAGCCGCCCCTGCACATCGTCAAGGCTGTGGGCTGTGCTGTAACGCTCCAGCCCAAGGGCTGTGGCCACCAATAGCAGCGCGAAGATGACGGCGCTCATTCCGCACTCTCCAGCGGCACAGTGATCTCGGCCAACAGCTTGCGCATCCGCAGAGCGGCGGCTTCGGCGTTCATGCTGCTGCCCAGAGAAATTCGGTGAGAAAGCACCGCCGGGGCCAGCCCTTTGATGTCCTCGGGGATGACGTATTCCCTGCCCTGCAAGGAGGCATACGCCTGCGCAGCCTGATAGAGCGCCAGCGCACCGCGGGTAGATACGCCGCTGACAAAGCCGCTCTGTGTACGGGTGGCTTCCACGATATCCATAAGGTAGTGCTTGACTTCCTCGGAGACCTTGACCTCCCGGTAAGCCGTGCGGACGTATGCGGTCTCCTCGGGAGTAACGACGGCCTGCAGCTCGTTCAGCACGGTCTGGGCCGAGGGGCGGGAGAGCACCTCCAGCTCCTGCTCCCGGGTCATATAGCCCAGCGACAGCCGCATGAAAAAACGGTCCATCTGGGCATCTGGCAACGGGAAGGTGCCAAAGGATTCCAGCGGATTCTGGGTAGCCAGCACCATAAAGGGCTCAGCCAGGCGGCTGGTCACGCCGTCCACGGTAATCTGCCTTTCCTCCATGGCTTCCAGCAGGGCCGACTGGGTACGGGGCGTGGCACGGTTGATCTCGTCCGCCAGCACAAAGTTGGTGAAGAGCGGGCCGGGCCGGAACTCGAACTCACCGGACTTCTGGTTGTAAAAATTGATGCCGGTCAGATCGGAGGGCAGCAGGTCGGGCGTGAACTGCACCCGTTTGAAGTCCCCGCCCACCGTGCGCGCAAATGCACGCAGGAGCATGGTTTTGCCGGTGCCGGGCTTATCTTCCAGCAATACATGGCCTCCGCAGAGGAAGCTGACCAGAATTTTCTCGGTAGCATCCTCCTTGCCCACAATGACGCGGGCGCAGTTGGACACAACTTTTTCGCGGTAGGCGGTAAAAGCGGCAGTGTTCATTGGTGTTTCCTTTCCCAAAAACAATTTTTCTAAGTGTACTCTTGTTTGGAAAGGGTGTCAACAAAAAAGAAGGCAGAGCCTCCCGGGTGGGAAGTTCTGCCTTCTGCGGCGTATTGAATTGGTATGGGGAGCCGGTGCGGCTTAGTACATGCCGCCCATGCCGCCCATGTCACCACCGGCTGCGGGAGCAGCGGGGGGTTCGGGCAGGTCAGCGACCAGGCTCTCGGTGGTCAGCACCATCTCAGCGACGGATGCTGCGTTCTCCAGAGCGGAACGGGTGACCTTGGTGGGGTCAACGATACCGGCGGCGATCATATCCTCAACAAAGACCTCGTTCTGAGCGTCGAAGCCGTAGTTGGGCTTGTTGGCAGAGACGATCTTGTCGATGATGACGCTGC
>OJQZ01000539.1_pt1 | contig 31656 bp, 31 predicted proteins | sample 1599071 | NCBI WGS metagenome assembly OJQZ01 (sample SAMN03922525, study PRJEB24848) | human gut metagenome | isolation source: stool sample | host: Homo sapiens | place: Germany | collected 2010-05
GGCGCAGTGTCTGAGCTCCTCGCTGCGGCAAAAAGCACCCGCTGTTGGAGGTAAACCCGGTCGGAAGCACTTTTAATATACAGAATTCAATCCCACACAAATCCCAAAAGCCGAAAGCGGTGCCTGAAATAAACAGGCCAATAGAGTTCCAAAGAGGAACCGCAGGAGTGCCGGAAAGTGCCAAAGAGGGCGACTCAGTTCTGCCTGAAGGTTCAGACATAGGTTTGGGAGCAAGATGTCGGGAGTTCGAGTCTCCCATCTCGGACCAAAATGTGTTGATGAAAGATGCAACGCCGAAAACGCCGCACGAAAGTGCGGCGTTTTCACATATAATGCGCCACTTTTAGAATGAAAAAGTTGCAAAAACTCGATTTTTCAAAATTTCAGTTTTGCCCAGCGAGAGGCGACATTTTGAAGATGCGCCCTGCCAGATTTGTGGTCTGGTGTGGTTCGAACACCGAGGCTTAAAAAAGAATAAAGAATAAGAAGGCAGGCCGCCGTTCGGCTCCCTATGTGGGAGCGGACGGCGGCCTTTTTCGTCTCATTGGTGCTTATGTTGCTTTCGCTTCGTTTGTCTATCATTCCTTGGTGGTGTTGGTAATAGCTTTTACTGGACCTTTCGGGTATGCTTGCGTTACAAAAAACGAGGAGGTATCCGAGAATGGCAACCACTAAAAACTTGTGTGCTCAGATCCCCATCGACCTGCATGAGCGGGTCAGCGAAGAACGAGAACGGCTGGGCCAGACCACCAGCGAGTACATCGCCAACCTCATCCAAGAATACTACGACATGATCGAAAATCAGAAAGGCGGCATTCAAATGACTGAAAAAGGCAGAACCATGGCATTCCAGATTCCCGAAGAACTCTTCCAGCGCATCAAGCGCCACCTGGAGCGCGAGACGCTCCGCACCGGCAAAAAGCTCACCCAGCGAGACTTCGTGCTGAACCTGATCACGCAGGCGCTGGACGAAGCGGACGCTGAGAACACCGCAGAGCAGAACACCCCCTCTGAGGCCCCTGTCGCGCCCCGTGTGGCCGACGTGACCGCTCCAGCGGACACGGACACCCCCCAACGAAGATAACGCCGTGTAAGCCCGCACAAAAGCCAAAACAAAAGAACACGATTTAGGGAAAGCCACCCAGGGCATCCGAATATATCGGATGCCCTGGGTGGCTTTTTGCGTTTCATCAGAAAGGAGGCACACATTATGGCAAGCGAGATCAGAAATCGCTTCACAGACACAGAAATGCAGATCGCCAGAGAAACGGACCTGCCGGAGCTGCTCTCCCACCTCGGCTATCAGGTCAAGCGCGTGGGACGCTTCCATACTACCGCGGAAATGGACAGCCTGCGGATCAAGGATCGGCGTACCTGGTTCCGGTATTCCCAGAATACCGGCGGGGATGCCATTACTTTTTTGCAGCAATTCTGCGGCAAGAGCTTTCCAGAGGCTGTGGAGTACCTGCTGACCTTCCATGGGAAAGCCAGAGACGCGCCCATTCCGCAGCCAAAGCCGATCAGCCAGAAACAGGAGTTTTCCCTGCCGCCCCGCAATGCGGATGACCGCAGGGTCTTCGCCTATCTCCGTAAGCGAGGCATCGCCGCACAGGTGATCCGGCAGTTTATGAACAGCGGCCTGCTGTATGAGGATGTGGTACATCATAACTGCGTCTTCGTCGGCAGGGATGAATCCGGACAGGTAAAGTACGCGGGACTGCGCGGCACCTATGATCTGAACGGTCCCGGCTTCAAGGGAGACGCTCCCGGCAGCGACAAAAACACAGGATTCCCTCTCCCGCGCGATCCGCGCTCAGATCTGGTGCTTGTCTTTGAGGCGCCCATTGACCTGATGAGTTACCTCACGCTCCACAGAGACACAACCAACGCCGTTGCTCTGTGCGGACTCTATGACGGCGCACTGCAGACCTATTTGCAGGCGCATCCGGAGATCCGCCGTATTGCGCTGTGTCTGGACGCGGACGAGCCTGGGCAGAAAGCCGCCCAGCAATTACAGGAAAAGTATCAGTTACAGGGGTATGCCGTTACCGTGGAGAAACCGCGCTGCGGCAAGGATTGGAACGAGTATCTGCAAAAACGGCTTTGCAGCCGGGAAAGGGGGCGATAGTCAAAAGAACATCGTTTTCAACGCGGATAAAAAACAAAAAATATAAGGAGGACCTATGAATCTGAAAAAGAACCATTATTCCCGCAGAGCGCTGGCGCTGCTTCTGACGCTGGTCATGTGTGTGGGCATGATCCCCACCGCCTTTGCCGCCCAGCAGAACAGCTACCACGACCCCGCAAAACACTGGATGCAGGCATCCGGTCGAACCAATGAGCTGGACGCCAACAGTGTTGTGACCCGCGAGACCTTCAAGTGCGGTGAGTGCGGCAAAGCCACATCTTTTGAGGTGTTCCGCGTTCCCGAATATACCCGCAATGGCCAGCCGGCACTCAGCCGCAATGTGAAATATTCGGACGGCACGATGGTAGATGGCGTCGGCAAAGGTGATACCATGGACGGCATCCCCGGCAAGGACGCCACCTATACCGGATATCACTACACCAAAGCCGTCTGTGAAACCTGCGGCGGCATCAACACAAATATGAGCAAAAGCGAGTACGGCTATCTGAAAAATGTCTACTGGCTGTATGACTGTGCCGCCGCATTTACGCAGGAACTGGACGAAACCGTTTCCTACGAGTATACGGATGATACCTATCACACTGTTACCACCAAGGGCGGCACCTACTGCGCATTCTGCTACGGTACCAATCATACGGTCAGCCGCAAGCTGGAGCGCCACAGCATGGTGACGGAAGTTCTGCCCCAGCCGGCAAACGGACGCTTCGCTACGGTAGAGAAATGCAGCCTGTGCGACTACGCCCGCTATGACTACACGGCGGCAAAGGCGGTCATTGCAGACTATTACGGCGTAGTGGACGGAAAGCCCCACACCATCACGGTCAGCGATCTCTCCGAAGCCGGTGTCCGCACCTCTATCCGCTACGGCAACAGTGCGGATAGCTGTACCATGACCTCCGCGCCCAACTACACAGAAGCCGGTCAGTACATGGTCTACTACGAGATCACCTACACCTACAAGGGCAAAGAAATGACCGAGAACGGCGTGGCAAAAGTCTGGCTCCGTGACGAATCCACCAAGGATGACGGCTCTTGTGCCTGCGGCTGCGGCGATCCCAACTGCGGCTGCCAGAACAAGAATTGCAATGGAAATTGCTGCACCGACAAGGGCTGTGGTGAAAACCACAAGTATATTCTGCTGGACAGCACCAAGGCTGGCTGCACCACCCTTGGCTATGACCGCTACCTCTGTATGGAGTGCGGCAAAATCGAAAAGCGCGACTATGTGGACTCACTCGGTCACGCATGGCAGAGCATCGTCATCCGCGACGCTACCTGCGAAACGGATGGCAAGTTGCTGGAGCTCTGCTCCCGCTGCGGACAGATGAAGCAGACCGCCACGCCCAAGGGCGAACACAGCTATGAGGTCTATACCGTGGCCGCCACCTGTACCAGCCCCGGTTATACCGTCCGCGAGTGCTCCGTTTGTGGCGATCGTCACATTGAGGACATCACTTCCGTTCTGCCCCATAACTACGAATCCCATGTAATCGCCGCGACCTGTGAGGGCGGCGGCAAGACCATCCACCGCTGCGATGGCTGCGGCAGTTCCTTTGTCACAGACTATACGGACTCCCTGGGCCATAGCTGGGATAAGGGAACCCTCGTCACCAACGCCACCTGCACCGGCGAGGGCGTGATGGAATACCGCTGCACCCGCTGCGGCTATCACCGCATCGAGGGCAACGAGGCGGCAGGTCATGTTCCTGGCAATGATGCCACCTGCACCCAGCCGCAGCTCTGTACCAAGTGTGGCGCGGTGCTGAAAAACGCGCTGGGACACGATTACAAGTCCGAAGTGACCGCACCCACCTGCACGGAGATGGGTTACACCACCAACACCTGCACCCGTTGCGGCGATACAAACAAGACCGATTACACCGAGCCTGTCGGTCATAAGCCCAGCGACTGGATCGTTGACAAGCAGCCGACCACCGATTCCGAGGGCAGCAAGCACAAGGAGTGTACTGTGTGCGGTGAAAAGTTGGAGACGCAGCCCATTGAAAAGATCTACAACAGCGCCACCACGGACAGTAAGGGTGAGGCCGTTGTGGGCGGCTACCTTGTGACCGTCACGGATACCGACACCAAGAATCCCGTGGCAAACGCCGCTGTCGCGCTCCACAAGGATAACAGCATCTCCATCCGCCTGCCGAACAGCCGCCTGCTGGACTATGCCGACCAGACCACCGTGACCGTGCAGCTTGTCAAGGACAAGTCCGCTGTGCCGGACATGAGCATCGCTGTCACGGATAAGAATGACAACTACGCCTCCGGCAAGACCGACAAGGCAGGTCAGATCACCGTCCCCACCGGCAGCGGTAAGACCAACGAGGACGGCAAGGTCACTACTGGCTATGAGGACGCGGACGGCGACCGCTGGACGCTGACCGTCAAGGTCATCCGCACGGACACGAAGCGCCCCATCTCCGGCAGTGCAGTGTCCATCGGCAAGACCGGCAATATCACGGTGAAGCTGCCGGACGGCACAGATCTGGACGCCAAGCATCAGGTGACGGTCATTGTGACCGACCACAAGAAGGCTCCCCAGCAGGGCAAAAATGTTGCGGTCAAGGGTGATCTCGGTCAGTCAGCCGCAGGCAAGACCGACAAAAACGGTGAGTTGACCGTCCCCGAAGTGGAGCAGGCTGAGCGCCACGGCGTTTACATCGTCGGCTACACGGACGGCACCTTCGGCCCCAGCCGCAGCATGACCCGCGCAGAGGCCGCCGCTATCTTCGCCCGCCTGCTGGTGGAGAAGAACGGCGATACCATTTCCACCGTGGCCAACACCAGATTTACGGATATTCCCGCCCATGCCTGGTACTCCGGTTATGCCAAATACCTCAATAACAACGGTGTCACCTACGGTAAGAGCAAGACCATCTTTGCCCCCGACGATGCCATTACCCGCGCCGAGTTCACCACGCTGGCCGTCCGCTTCTTTGATGTGTACGGCGATGGCGACGCTGAGATCATGGAGCAGTATAAGGACTTCAACGATGTGAGCGACGGTTATTGGGCCGCCGCGTACATCAAGGCTGCCGCCAAGCATGGCTGGATCAACGGCTATGGCGACGGCTCCTTCCGCGCTGACGATGAGATCAACCGCGCGGAGGTTGTGACCATCGTCAACCGCCTGCTGGGCCGTGAGGCGGATGAGGACTACATTGCGGACAATCTCCGCAAGCTCAACACCTTCCCGGATGTGAGCCGCAAGCATTGGGTGTATTACGCCGTCATGGAAGCTGCCAACGCCCACACCGCCGTGCTGGGCGAGAACGAAAGCTGGAGCAAGTAAATTGTATCCCCCTGCGGGTGGTCTGAGAGCAGACCACCCGCACTTTTTAACTAAACCTAACCATTAAAAAAAGGAGCACTGAATATGCTGAAAATTACTGCCATTGGCAATCTGACCCACGATGTGGAACTGAAGATGAACGAGGCCACCGGCAAACCCTACGCTATCCTGCGTATCGCTTCGGACCGCCGCTATAAGGATAAGGACGGCAACAAGCTCACCGATTTTATCTCCATCAAGGTGCGCGGCCCTCTGGCGGAGCGCTGCGCGGCGTTTGCGTGGAAGGGCTGTAAGCTGGCGGCTGCCGGCGATTTCGAGACCATCACCTTCGCGGACGATCCCCAGCGCCAGCCCGGTTTCCTCATCAAAGCCAGCGATGTGGAATTCCTGTCTCCCCGCAAGGCGGAGGACGCGGCACAGGCGGTGGAGGATATGTCCGCCAGTGAGGACGCCGCCTGATGAAAAACACCGGGATCACATACACCAGCGCAGAGCGCAGTCCTGTGATCCTGCCGGAGATGGCCGAACTGCTCCCGCCTTTGAGCGCGGAGCAGTCTGCCGCTCTGGAAGAGGATCTGCTGCGAAACGGCTGTTACGCCCCCATCATCGTCAATGAGGACATGGTGATCGTGGACGGGCATAACCGACAGTCGCTGTGTGAAAAGCATGGCCTGCCCTATACGATGGCGGTATTTTCCTTTGAGGATCTGCTGGAAGCCAAACAGTGGGCGCTGGACACGCAGAAAAATCGCAGAAATCTGGAAAAGTGGGAGCTGGGCAAGATCGCGCTGAAGCTGAAGCCGGAGATCGAGGCAAAAGCCAGGGCAAACCAAGGGACACGCACAGACCTTTCGGCAACATTGCCGGAAAGTTCCGATACTGTGGACACCCGCAAGGAGCTGGCAGAAGCAGTCGGCCTGGGTGAGCGCACCATGGGCAAGGTCATGCAGATCGATGAGAATGCCCCGGAGGTCATCAAGGAGGCTCTGGATAAGAAGGAACTTTCCATCAACAAGGGTTATGACCTGACCCGGCAGCTTCAGGACCTGCCGGAAGAGCAGCGGGAGCAGGCGGCCGCCGAAGCGCTGGAATACGAAAAAGCGAAAAAAGAACTGAAAAAGCAGGACGCCGAGATCGACCGGAAAGGAAAGATTGCGGCGCTTTTCTGCAAAGCGTATGAAAAAGCCGTCCTGCTGACGCCGTCCGAGGAAAATGTCCGCTGCTGGACGGACGGGACGCGGATGACCCCGGAGGAAATGCGGGATACCGTGAAGGAATCCCGCGAGCTGGCGGAGGTGTTCCGGACGATTGCGGATATCATCGAGCAGAAGATCCTGCCCGCGGATTGGAGGTGTGCCGATGCAGAAAGCGAAGAAAACGATGCCCAGCCGGACGGGAATCCCGCCTGACGCGCAGGCGGAGATTTTGCAAAAGCTGTCCGCCGAGACGAAGATCACTTCCTGTGAGATCGCGGAGATCTTGAAAAAGCATGATGTCTGCGGAGATATGGATGCGCTCCAGGACGCCTACCGGAAACGGCTGGGACAGCGGCTCCTGTCCGGCATCCGGGACGAGAACGGCAAGCGGGAAATCCTCTCCACCAGCGGCGGCGAGTATGTCATCGTGGATTGCTGCAATGACCCGCAGAAGTTGAGAGCCATTCAGCGCCGCATTCAGGCGCAGATGAATGGGCTGGATGTGTCTGCCGGGAAGGTGCGCGGACGGGTTCATCTCTTGGAACGTTTTGCGGGCTGGGTAAGAAAGGAGCGGTCAGATGGAGCGGCATGAGGAAATGCTGTCCCCGGAGGAACAGTACGCGCAGCTTGCGCCGACGCTGGACGCAGACGGTTTCTCGCTGTATTCCGCCGCGGAAGAAGCCACCGGGCTCAAGATCTATGAAGAATTTCCCTATGAGGATAACCATGGAATGTTTGAGATGGCAGACGGACACACGCTGCTGCGGTATCTGGAAGCGGCATACTTTGGGGCCGTTACCTGGGAAATCGTCCCCGGCACGCCCTATGAGCGGGCGATTCTCGGTGAAGTGGACAAAACCACACCGGAGTATCGCGCGTTTTATCAAAAGATCTGCGCGGGTGCGGCAGCGCACATCAAAAAACGTATTGGGAAGGAGAGACAGAATGTGAAGGAACCGATCTCAGAGATCAACAAAGAATCCTTCTGGGACCTGATTCATGAGGCAAAAAACGCCTGCGGGCAGGACATGGACGCCATGCTGGCCTATCTGAAAGACCGGCTGGTTTCTATGGGCCCCACGCAGGCACAGAATTTCCACGACATCATCCACGTCTATGAAGATCTCGCGGACAAGTTCGGCTTGTGGGACGCGGCAGGGATCATGAAGGAATACGGCTGCAGCGATGACGGTTTTATTGATTTTCGCGCCTGGCTCATCGCACAGGGGCGCGAGGTCTATTTTGCCGCGCTGGCAGACCCGGACAGCCTTGCAGATGTCGTTCCCTACGGAGATTGCCGCTTTGAGCAGTTGAGCTATGTCGGGGACTATGCCTACGAGCAGCTCACCGGGAAAAGCGCCTATGATCAGACAGATTGGAGCGCATATGAAGCGCTTTTGATGAAGCTGGAACAAGATATCGTCTATAAGGACGGCATCGAGTTTCCCAGAGAGGGTGCGGACCTGAAGAAATATCTGCCCCGGCTCTGCGCGAAGCATCCGGAGTGGGACGGTCAAACACGCTGGAACCTGCAGCTGAAGGAGATCCGGGATCTGATCCATGCCGGAAAGGACTATGACCGGCGCCAGACATCAAATAAGAAGAAACGCAGCCGTGGAGGTGAAGCAAGATGAGCGAGTCCATGATTGTTGGTGTCGACCACGGCTATGCCGCTATGAAAACGGCCCATTTCTCGTTCCCCTCCGGTCTGGTGGCGTATGAGCATGAGCCATATACGCTGAAGGACGTGCTGGAATACGGTGGAAAATTCTATGTGGTGGGCAGCGGGCGTCAGGCGCTTCAGAAGAATAAAACGCAGACAGAGGACTACTACCTCCTTACGCTGGCAGCCATCGCAAAGGAGCTCTCCTTCCGTCATGCGGAGCCTGCGGCAGAGATCCATCTGGCGGCCGGACTGCCCCTCACCAGCTTTGGACGGGAGAAAAATGCATTCCGTGAGTATCTGCTCCGGGATGGGAAAACGGTAAATTTCCGCTATGAGGGACAGGAATACTCCATCGCCATCCGCAAGGTGTCCCTGTTCCCGCAAGGTTATGCCGCAGTTTTGACCCAGAGCATCCTGCTGGATGAGCCTTCTGTGATCGTGGCGGATATTGGCGGATGGACAGTGGATCTGATGCGCCTGGACAACCGTATCCCCAATGCATCGACCTGCCGCAGTCTGGAACTCGGCATGATCCGCTGTCTGGATGAGATCGGTGAGCAGATCCGCCGCACGCTGGGCCTGTCTATGACGGCGGCACAGATGGAAAGCGTGCTGCGCGGCGATGCTGTCCATATCAACGAGGATGCCAGAAAAATTATTGACCGGCAGGCAGACGCCTATGTCCATCGCCTGCTCTCCGCCATTACGGAGAGCGGACTGGATACCCGCGCCATGCCTGCTGTTTTTCTGGGCGGCGGTGCGGCGCTGCTGAAGCGGAATGTATCCGCCGCAGACGGCCTTTGCCGCCCAGTCATCCTTGACGATGTATCCCTCAACGCCAAAGGCTATGAGCGGCTGGCAGAGCGGCTCACAAAGAACGATGAGCAGTAACAAAAAGCGGATCAATCTGTCATTTTCCATGTCCTCGCCCATCCAGCGCAGGGCGTGGAAGAAGCTGACGGAGATCCCCGCAGGACAGCGTACCGCCGCAGTCTGCCGCATGGTCTGTGAGTATAAAGGGCAGCAGGAACTGCTGGACGCCGTTCGCCAGACCATTCGGCAGGAACTGCGGGGAGTGCAGCTCACCAAAGAAGAAGCGCAGGATAGCGGCAGAGCCGGGGATGTAGATGAAAGCGTCCTCGGCTTTTTGCTTGCCCTGCAGGAAGGAGATGAGATGACCTGATCCGATATTTTGATATGTTCGCCGGCATCGGCGGCTTCCGCACGGGATTGACCCGCGCGGGCGGTTTCCGGTGTGTAGGACACTGCGAGATCGACAAATACGCCAATGCCAGCTATGAGGCCATTTATGAGCCGGGAAAGGAGGAACGATATTATCCAGATGCCACAAAAATCGACCCCGCAGACCTGCCGGACTTTGACCTTCTGTGCGGAGGATTCCCTTGTCAGACATTTTCAATCGCTGGCAGAAGAAAGGGCTTTGACGACACCCGCGGCACTCTCTTCTTTGAAATTGCCCGATTGGCTCAATCCAAACGACCTTCGTATCTTCTGCTCGAAAACGTTCCGGGACTGCTGTCGCATGACAAAGGACGGACGTTTTCTGTCATCCTCGCCACGCTTAATGACCTGGGGTACCGCGTGGAATGGATGGTGCTTAACAGCAAACATTTTGGAGTCCCGCAATCCAGAAGGCGGCTGTTCCTTATCTGCTATCTTGATCCCCGATGCGCCGGAAAAATATTTCCTGTCTTCGGCACAGGTGGAAAAGCTCTTATACAAGTCCTCGGAGGCTCGCAAGGCTCCCGTGTCTACGACGCAGACGGAATAGCCTGCACGCAGACTGCCGGGGCTGGCGGTATGGGTGGGAAAACCGGATTATACCTGGTGGGCTTTAACCGGAAAGATGGGATCATCGGAAAGCGGGATACAGCAATTCCGCTGAACGCCAGCGATTTCAGAGGAATCAACCGGAACCAAACACAAAACGCTGTGCTGGTAGACCTTTGCAGCGGGCATCCAAAGCAAACGGACGCTGCCCGCTGTCTCACCGCCCGGTATGGACAGACCACACTGTCCAACCGTAAAGGCGAGCGCTCCGGTGTCCTGCTCATCAAGGAGGCGACTAAGAAGGGGTACAAGGAGGCTCAACCCGGCGATACGGTGGATCTCGGTTATGCAGGTAGCAACACCCGCCGCGGGCGCGTTGGGCGTGATATTGCCCATACATTGGAAACCAGTTGTATCCAAGGGATCGTGGAAAACGGCGGGCGCATCCGCCGCCTCATGCCCCGCGAGTGTCTGCGACTCCAAGGCTTTGAAGAATGGCAGATCGACCGCATCCTCGCCATCCAGTCCGACGCTCAGGCCTATAAGCAGGCAGGCAACAGCGTCACCGTCCATGTCATTGAAGCCATTGCGCGGCGCATCCGGGCAGTAGACGAGGAACTGAAAGAAGGTACCGCCGCATGATTGGAATAAAGGACCAGTGCTTCGGCGTGGAAGTTGAAATGACCGGCATCACCCGTGAGCAGGCAGCAACAGCGCTGGCCGCGTATTTTGCAACGGACGCCCGCTATGTGGGCGGCGCTTACGATAAATGGTGTGTGACGGATCGGGACGGCAAAGAGTGGACGGTCATGAGTGACTCCAGCATCCACGGGGAGCAGAAGATCGGCAGCGGCTATCGTGCAACAGGTGACTACAGATACCGCGTGGAGATGGTAACGCCAAAGCTCACCTACGCGGAACTGCCCAAATTGCAGGAATGTATCCGTCAGGTACGTCACGCAGGGGCCAAGGCCAACAGCTCCTGCGGCATCCATGTCCATGTGGACGCAGCCAATCATAACCGGCAGAGTCTGAAAAACCTCATCGGCATCATGTACTCCAAGGAGGATATCCTGTTCAAAGCGCTGCAGGTCAATGAAAGCCGGGCGTCCCGCTGGTGCCAGAAGGTGCGGGAACCCATGCTGAAGCAGGCACGCAGGCTCTCATCGGATGAAACCAGAGATTTGACGCAGCTGGAGAATATCTGGTACGAGGGAGATAACGGCAGCGCAGACCATTATAACTGGACCCGCTATTATGCGCTGAATCTGCACTCGGTCTTTTACCGGGGAACGGTGGAATGGCGCTGTTTCAATTCCACGCTCCACGCGGGAAAAGTCGCCGCCTATGTGAATCTGTGCCTTGCTATCTCCGCCCAGGCTATCGCCCAGCGCAGCACGGTCATGCGCAAGACCCACAGTGACAATGAACTGTTCACCTTCCGGGTCTGGTTGGTGCGGCTGGGACTCAACGGCGAGGAATTCAAGCATACCCGTGACCACCTGTTGGCAAATCTGGACGGTGACCGTGCGTGGCGTTTCGATAAGGACAGCTATGCAGTCAACAAAAAGAAGAAAAAATCCAGAGAAATGGAGAGGTGAAGCCTTTGAAGATTCAAATTGAAGATACCGTGTACGAAGGGACCGCAGCCGGGATCATGGAGCAGCTTCGGGATCTCAGCTTTGATCCCACAGAGTTCCCGGATGTGGAGACCTACATCTGGTTTGTACAGAACAATGTCATCCGCACCACGGGAATGGACTGTCCGCTGCCGGATGGCGATGCGGAGACACAGGCGGCAGCCCTGCTCCGTCATCTGGAACGCTTTGGCGCTCTGACGATGCTGGAGGTGTGACGTGGAGGAAAACCTGTATTTTGCCTACGGCAGCAACCTTGATCTGGAGCAGATGGCGCAGCGCTGTCCGGACGCCGAGATCGTGGGACCGGTCAGGCTTGAAAACTACGAACTGCGCTTCCGCGGCAGCGGCTTCGCTACCGTTGCGCCGAAAAAAGGCAGCGTTGTCTACGGACTGGCGTGGAAGATCACGCCAAACTGTGAACAGTCTCTGGATCGGTATGAGGGGTATCCCCGCCACTACACGAAAGAAACCGTGACTGTTAAAGACGCGGCTGGCGCTGAGCTCCCAGTCATGGTCTATATCATGGCGGAGCCGTATTGCCGCCAGCCTGCACTGCCGTCCCCGTATTATTACCGCGTGATCCAGCGAGGCTTTGAAGCCAACGGCCTGCCGGTGGAGTCATTACAGGCTGCGTGGAGCAGGACCATTGACGAGGTGTGGAGCGGCAGGATTGACAAGCCAAAGCGAGCGCCTGAGCGAAACAGAGGGCCGGAGCGGTAACTCAGAGCAGCGCCGGCGTCTGTGCAAGAAAGAAGATCACCAGAATAGAGATCACAAAGGCCAAGATCCCAACGAGCAGGAAAACCTTTTTGCCGGGGCGGATTTTTGCCGCCTTGCCGATCAGCGCGGCCGCGGCGACGCATACCGCGGAAACCAGTAAAGCGACGCCAAGCATCTTCCACAGCCATGAAAGCTCCCAAAACCATATCATCACAGCCGCCTCCTCATATTTTTGTTCGTAAGCACAGTGTATCACAGGCGCGGTATCCGCGCAACAGACGGTCGGAGTGAAAAAGAGGTGTTCATTTTCCACGGTCTGTGTTACAATAACCCCTGTTTGTGAAAGGGGGCGGATATGTTTTATACAACGGAGGAAGCTGCTGTCCTCGGCGGCTTTCTGGAACTGTATCTGGAACGGGACAGCGTGGACCCGGCCGTGCGGGAACGGCACCGGAAATTCCGGCAGGGGCTGCTGGGCGGCGCACTGGAACGGGCCGATTATGAATGGCGGCTGCGGCACTGGGATTCCTGCGCCCCCAATGGTGGCAGGAGCATGAAGATCATCGGGCGTTGGAAAATGCCCTGCTGAAGACCCGGACGCTGGCATCCAAAAAAGAATAAGAATCACCATTTGCGGCAACGGCAGAGGAATCTGTCGCTGCCGCTTTTCTTTTGGGAAGGAGGAACCCATATCAGCACAGAAAAAATGAAAGTCCTTGTGGTGCGCCCCATGGAACTGCCTGAAGTGCAGGAGATCGACCACACTCTTTCTGCCATGCAGGAACTGGTAGGCGGCACCATTCAGGCAGTTTACCCCTTCGATGACCCGGTGGCGCTCGTCTGCAATGACGAGGGCAAGCTGCTGGGCCTGCCGTGGAACCGCGCCCTGACCGATGATCACGGTGTGCCGTATGACATTGTCTGCGGCACATTTTTTGTTGCCGGTCTTAAAGAGGATGATTTTGCCTCGCTGACGGAGCAGCAGATCGAAAAGTACAAGGACAAATACAGCAACGAAATGATCCTCTCTGTTCCGAAACAGCCGGAGGCACATAAGAAACCAATGAAAAAGGAGAAACATGAATATGAAAGATAACTGCATTTTGACTGCTGAGTCAGTCACCGAGGGACATCCCGACAAGCTCTGCGACACCATCGCGGACGCGGTAGTAGATGCCTGTCTTACGCAGGACGCCGCTGCCCGCGTTGCCTGCGAGGTCATGGCCACAGCCGGAAAGATCATCGCCGCAGGCGAGATCACGGCAGCGAAGATTCCGGATATCCCTGCCATTATTTGCAGAACGGTGCGGGAAGCCGGATACGGCGGCAGCGACTATGAGGTGGAGGTCATCACCCATGAGCAGAGTCCCGACATTGCGGAAGCTGTGTGCGGCGGCACGGAGACCGGCGCAGGAGATCAGGGAATCCTGTACGGCTTTGCCTGCGATGAAACAAAGGAGCTGCTGCCTCTGCCTGTGGTGCTGGCCCATCGACTGACCCGCCTGTTGACCGATACCCGCAGGCAGGGTATTATCCCCGGCCTGCGTCCGGACGGCAAGGCGCAGGTGTCTGTGGAATACCGCTCTGGAGTCCCGTACCGCGTTGCCGCAGTGGTGGTATCCTGCCAGCATGAGGAGGAACTGCCCCTGCCGGAACTGCGCCGGGACATCCTGCGCCATGTGATCCGACCCGCCATGCAGGAACTTCCGCTGGACGAACATACCGAAGTGCTGGTCAATCCATCCGGTCGATTTGTCCAGGGCGGTTTTGAAGCGGACACCGGACTCACCGGACGCAAGCTGATGGTGGACACCTACGGCGGCCTCGCCCCTCATGGCGGCGGCGCGCTGTCCGGCAAGGATGGAACGAAGGTGGACCGCAGCGGCGCGTACATGGCCCGTTACATTGCCAAGAATATCGTAGCGGCAGGACTGGCCAAGCGCTGCACCATCAGCCTTGCCTATGCCATCGGCAAGGCACAGCCTGTGGCGGTGACGGTGGATACGGAGCATACCGGCATCTATTCCGATGATGTGTTGGAACAGGCAGTCCGCACGGTATTCAACCTGACGCCGGACGGCATGATCGGAACGCTGGGACTGGATCAGCCTATGTTCCAAAAGTTCTGCAATTACGGTCACTTCACCCATGCGGGCGCGCCCTGGGAGCGCACGGATATGACAGAGGTGCTGGAATGTGCATGTCGTGCCAAGGACATGGGCGTATCGGACCGATAACAGAAAAGGCCCGCGAGAGATGGTCTCTCGCGGGCGTGTTATCACTGTACGGAATCCTTAAACGCCTTGCCGGGTTTGAAAGACGGCGCCTTGGAAGCGGGGATTTCAATGGTGGCTCCGGTGGCGGGATTCTTGCCGGTGCGGGCGGCGCGCTCCTTCACCTCGAAGGTGCCAAAGCCCACCAGCTGTACCTTGTCACCGGACTTCAACGCAGTCTGCAGCGTGTCGACAAACGCATTCAGAGCGGTGTCACAGTCCTTCTTGGTCAGGCCGCTGGCTTCCGCCATGGCGGTGATCAGTTCTGTTTTATTCATCGTATTTCGTCTCCTTCATATCTAAAATGACTGGAAATGATATGCGCTATTATAGCAGACTCCCCACCTGCTGACAATACTGCCAGCAAAAACAGAATCAGAGAGGATGATCATGATTTCAAAAGAAAAGAAGAACACCCTGCATATTGCGTCCTGCTCCTTCGGCAAAGACAGCCTTGCCACGATCCTGCTGGCGCTGGAGCACGGGGAACCGCTGGATGAAGCGGTCTACTGTGAGGTGATGTTCGATAAAAGGACCTCCGGCGAGGTGCCGGAGCATCGGGCATTCATCTATGAGACTGCGCTCCCCAGACTGGAACGGTTGGGCATCCCGGTCCGTGTGCTGCGTTCGGATAAGACCTATCTGGACCTGTTTGCCGGAGTCATTACCCGCGGTCCGAAAAAAGGACTTCGACGCGGATTCCCTCTGTGCGGGCATTGCTACGTTCAGCGGGACTGCAAACTCCGTCCCATCCGCCGGTATAACAGGACTCTGACGCCGGATACTGTGCACTATGTGGGCATCGCCAGCGATGAGCCGGTGCGCTTGCACCGCTTGCAGGGAGATCAGGTGTCCCTGCTGGAAAAATATCACTACACCGAAGAGGATGCAAAGCAGCTCTGCCAAACGGCAGGGCTGCTTTCACCTGCCTATGCGTTCACAGACCGTGGCGGCTGCTGGTTCTGCCCGAATGCCAAGCGGAAGGAACTGCGGCACCTTTATGACCACCATCCGGAGCTGTGGGCAAGAATGCTGGAGCTGCAGGCCATGCCGGGAAAGGTGTCCGAGAAATTCAACCGCACGGAGCGCTTTTCCGACATCGATGCGGCATTCCGAAAAGAAGATGCCCTGTGCCAAAAAGCGGCATAAAAAAGGAAAAGGAGATGAGAACCATCAGCAATCAGAAATATGAGATCACAGACATTGCCCATGAGGAATATCCGTTCCTGCACCGCATCCGCGCGCTGCGGGACATCTGCGGTGAGATTTGCGCAGGCGACATAGGTGGCTTCGTGGAAAGCGAAAGCAACCTGTCCGCGGAGCCGGGAGACTGCGCGTGGATCTTCGATGACGCCGTTGCAGCGGGTGACGCCTATGTGGATCGGGATGCTTGTCTGCGGGGCGACGCCATTGCCTGTGGCAGCGCCTATGTTTCCAAAGGCAGCGTGATGAGCGGCCACAGCCGCGCCGAGGACAACGCCTATCTCCGCGGGGCCTCCATGACCGGAAAAGCGCTGGCTTCCGGAAACGCGCAGATCATTCACGATCCCCATACGATGGGGACGCCCATCCTGTCCGGCAACTGCAAGGTGTATGGCACGGTGCAGGGAGATATCCGCATCACCGGTTCTGCCGTGATCCTGCCCTGCGAGGAAGTCCGCAACGATACAAGGGATACCTTTGTCCTGAGCGGCAAGAGCCGCAGCGTGATCCGCGGCATCGGGCGTGAGCCCTTGAAACCTCTGCAAAAAGAAGTAAGCCCTATGAAAACAAAAATGCCAAAGAAACGAGGTGTGGAGCGATGACCGTGTATGAGCAGGAGCTGCGAAAGCTGTTTGAACACAGCGATCTCGTGGATCGGCCTCAATTCTCCGGGCGTGTGTGCGTGGGAGATCTCGGAAAGGACCTGCGTGTACGGGCGGAGTTTCTCTCTACCCATATCTCCAGCCAATATGACGCCATCCGCCTCACGGTGCTCAACCGTACGGAGGGCGTGGTGGACCGGACGCTGCTGCGCTTTCAGGATGTCTGGGGTAAAAAGCAGGTGCCGAACAATCCCAACTTCCGCAGCGGCGTCATTCCCCACCTGTGGGATGACTACGGAAAAGTGGAATGGTACGCCTATCATCCCACTGCCGCGGACTATGCCGCTCTGCGGGATGCCGTCGGTCAGTATCTGTCCGCATTCCGGGAGCGCACGCCGGAGCTGGAACGGAGCGGCCCCAAGCTGGTCTATATCTGTGCTCCGCTGCGGGGCGATGTGACAAACAATGTGGAGTTTGCGCGGCAGAAAGCGCAGGAGGTGTTTGTGGAGGGAAATATCCCTATCTGTCCGCATCTGCTGTTCCCGCCTGTCGCAGATCCCGACGATCCCGCCCAGGATGAAAAAGCCAGGGCGATGGGACTGCGCCTGCTGGAATCCTGCCAGCAGATGAATGTGTACGGTCCGGTCTGGACGGATGGGATGTGGCAGGAGATCTATAAAGCCGGTGAGCTGGGCATCCCCGTGTTGACGGATCAGAAAACCATTGGCCGGACGCCGCCTGCACGGCATCCCAAAAGAAAGGAGAGATAAATGCCAATTGAGAGGATCACTGCAGACGATCTGCGGGATATGGAGCATCAGGAGGGACTGGTGCTGCAGGGCTGCGGCGGAGAGGCGCAGGAGTGGCTGGATGGCATCAATGACCTGCTGACGCAGGACGGCATCCTGCAGAATGGCAGCCGTTTTGAGACGGTCAAGGTTTTTCAGCACGATGGACTCACCAATCTGCTGTTCCCCTTCGAGGACATTCAGGTGGATATGGGGAAGCTGGCGATGTGGCGTTTGCAGACCCACGGCGCATTCGGCGGCACATGGCTGTCCGACTATGTTCCCAACAGGCTGGGCGGGTTTCGCTCCGCCCGGCAGGAGAACCCCCGCCCTCTCTGCCCTCTGCTGGGGCAGGACGGCAACATCTTCCATCTGATGGGTATTGCCGCCAGAGTTCTTCGGCAGAATGGCATGGCGGCAGAAGCAAAGGAAATGCAGACCCGCATCATGGGCGGAGCGTGCCACAGCTACGAGGAAGCACTGGGAATCATCAGCGAATATGTGGAGACGGAGCTGTCTCCGCCCCGCGAAAATCGAACGAAAAAGAAGGAGAAGCATGAGCATGAGCGATAATCAGAAATGGAGCATCCTCCAGGGGGATGCCCTGAAGGTGCTTGGGACCTTTGCCCCCAACACCTTTGACGCTGTCATCACCGATCCGCCCTATGCGTCCGGTGGGCGCACCCAGGCGGAAAAAAACAAATCCACCGCCAGGAAGTATTCCAGCATGGGCGAGAACGCACCGCCCCCTTTCGATGGGGACGCCAAGGACCAGCGCTCCTGGACCCGCTGGGCGGCGGAGTGGTTGTATGAAGCGCGAAAGGTATGTAAGAGCGGTGCGCCGGTATGTATGTTCATCGACTGGCGGCAGCTTCCCGCGGCGACAGACGCTCTCCAGTGGGCCGGTTGGATCTGGCGCGGCACCGCAGTTTGGGATAAGGGCAACAGCCGCCCGCAGAAGGGGCGCTTCCGTCAGCAGGCGGAGTATATCGTCTGGGGCTCCAACGGCGATATGCCCATCAGCCGTCCGGTCCCGTGTCTGCCGGGGGTGTTCAAATACGGCAATCCCCAGAGCCGCATCCATCTGACGGAGAAGCCGCTGCAGCTGATGCGGGACATTGTGAAGATCACGGAACCGGGCGGGCATATTCTGGACCCCTTTGCCGGCAGCGGTACCACGGTGCTGGCGGCTGTGCAGGAGGGCTATACCGCCACCGGCATCGAAGTCACAGACACCTATGCGGAGCTGGCACGGGAACGTATTCGGAAGGAACTGGCGTGCGCCGCCTGAGCCTGCGCTGTGTGGCAACAGCACTTGCTATGCGCCTCTTGCGGCATTCTTTGTAGAGGAACAGACGAGCTATTATCAACAGGTAGAAGGATTCGTCCTTCCCTTCGACGCAGCTCGAACTACTGCACGAAACAGCAGGCAGAAAACGGAAGAGATCGAGCGTTGATTCAATATTTGAACGGGCAGGGTGTCTTGATGACACCCTGCCGTTTCTATTTTGGGTGTTACATTGACACCCTGTGCGGAAGGACCCTGCGAAACCGGATGTCTGGCGCTGCTGCCAGACATTTCTTTTTTCTGGAAAAGGTGCGGACCGTGTCCGCCTGTATTGGAATCAACCTACCTCTCAAAAAACGCCCCGCCGACGGCGGGGAACAGCCAACGCCGCCGTGGGCGGCGCTGGCGCAAGCATCGCGCAAATGTACATTTGCACAGCTTGCCGAGGATACCCCGGTCCCCTATGCCGCCTGTTGGCGGAAAAACTTGCGGCTATACGCCGCAGGAAGGAGAAAAATGTGGATGAGAACAAGAAAGAACACCATCTGCACATCGTACTGACAACACAGCAGTATCAGCTGCTGTGCTGTCAGGCCAAAGAGTGCAGGCTGACAAAACGGGCATATCTTGCACGGCTTATTGAGGGACGACCGGTCAAAGCCCGCCCTACAAAAGAAATTAAAGAGCTCCGGACGGAAATACATCATATCGGCAACAACATCAACCAGATCGCCCGCAGCGTCAATGCAGGAATTGCGAAGCCGGAGGATGCCGAACGGGGACTCTATCTTCTGGATCAGGTATATGAACTTATGTTCCGGATAGCGAATAAGTAATGGCTGTTACGAAAATCCTGCCTCGTAACGGCGGCTTAAAAGAAGCCATTGATTATGTTCTGAACGGTGACAAAACGGATGGGCATATTTTAACAGCACATTTTAATTGTGATCCAGGGAGAGAGTACCGCGAGATGATGAAAACAAAGCTGGAAACCGGACGATTGGATAAGCGTCAATGCTATCACATCATTCAATCGTTCAAGCCTGGTGAAATCACACCTGAACTTGCTTTAGAAATTGCTAAAGCATTTGCGCAGGAACACTTGGACGGCTTTGAGGTTGTGATTGGGACCCATGTAGACCGGCATCATATCCATTCGCATATTGTATTTAATTCGGTGAATGCAGATACCGGCGAAAAGTATCACAGTACGCAGCAAAGCTACTACCAGCAGATCCGTGCCATTTCAGACCGACTCTGCCGGGAGCATGGATTGTCCGTCATCGTGCAGGGCGCGCCTGCCAGGTCGGTCAGCTACATTGAGTGGCTGCGCCAGTCCAAGGGGCAGCCCACCTTCCGCTCCCTGCTGGAGGCAGATCTGCGGGATGCCATCCGGGACGCCAACGACCTCGGCCACTTCTTCCTGCTCATGGAGCATAAGGGGTATGAGATCCATCATGGCGGCAGACTCGGCTTCCGCCTGCGTGGACAGGAGCAATTCCAGTACCCCGGCAGGCGAGATCCGCTGTTCACAGAGGACGGAATCCGTGCTGCCATCCAGGGCAACCTGGAACAGATCGAAGCGGGGCTGCGGCCTGTCTTGCCTGTGCGTCCGGCGTATCAGCCGTACCGGAAGCATCCCAGATACAGCGGTTTTCTTGCCCTCTATGTCCATTATCTCTATCTGCTGGGCAAAATCGAAAAGCGGCAGTATCCGCCCCGCATGACACCGCATCTGCGGCAGGCGGTCATGCGCTTCGAGCGGTATCAGGCACAGTTCGCGTTCCTGCGGGAAAATAACATCACAACGCCTGCTGACATGGCGGCATTCGAACAACGCACAGAGGAAACGCTGGGCAGATTGACAAAGCAGCGGACCCTCCTCAATGTGTGGAAGAAGAAACGCCAGCCGCTCTACGCGGCGCTGGCAGACGCGGAGGCGCTGGAACCCAGCAGGGCGTTATACGAGGAAGGGCTCACCGGCATGGAGCGGGAGTTTGAGCAGTACATGAAAGCCGTGAAGCTGCTGGAGGTCAGCGGCATTCCACAGGAGGTGCTAAAGAAAGAAAAGGCAGAAGTGTATGAACAGCTCTCAGAGGTGAATCGAAAGATCCGGGCGGAACGGGAAAAGCGGAAGCTCTGCCGGGAGATCTGCCAGCAGACGCCCGCAATGGAGCAGGACATCCAGAAAACAGAAGAACACCAGAAGGAGGTGCGGGAACATGAACATCGGAGGCGGTGAAGCGGCGGACCAGCTGGTACGCATGATGCTCTCCGGCAGCGAGGTCGCTGTCCGTCTGAGCGGCTCCGCCATCAAAAATATGCTGGCGCTCACCATGGCGCTGGCGAAAAAACACAAGACCATTTCCGGCAAAGTCAATCTGGCAAAGATGCTGAAGGAGACCCGCGATGTGCGGCGGTTCGCCATGTCTCCGGAGCAGTATCAGCAATTCAGGCAGCGGGCAGGAAAACAGAAGATCCTGTTCTCTGCCATCCGTGATTCGGATAACAAGGGAAAAGTCGTGGATGTGATCATGCCGGTAACGGAGGTCGACCGCGCCAATATGATCTTTGAGCGCATCCGATATACCGGGCAGCCGGAGCAGGCGCGGCAGGATGCCCCCTCTAAGGAGCAGGAAGCCCGTGTGGGACAGGAGGCGCCGCAGCGCGAACAGCAACGCCCCCGGCAGGGGGAAACGCCTGTGACACCGCCTGTGGGCAAGCGGCAGGAGGTGGCGCCAAAAAAAGAATCTCGGTCGGGAACAGACTTGCCAGATACCAAAGGCAGATCGACCTCATCCAGCGGCAGGGAAACGGCTGCCGGGACGATGACGAATGAGCGGCCTTCGGTTCTGGAACGGCTGAAAGGCTATCAGGCGCAGCTGGATACCCGGCAGAAGTCTGCCCCGGCCAGAGAAAAGAACCGTCAAAAAGCACGACCGGACAGGACAAAGTAAGAAAGCCGTTTCGTCAGCGAGGCCGGCAGAGCATTCTACTCTGCCGGCCTCGTATTTTTTATGCAGGAGGTGATGCGGCTGAAAAAGACATCCCAAACAACGGATCTGGTACTTGCCCTGTTCCTCTATATCCCTGTGATATGGGCGGCGCTGCTGATCGCCCAGTCCCTTGGCGGCGGTCTGCCGGAGCTGCTATCAAACTTAACTGCCGCGCTGGAACAGCCCTTCCAGATCCAATGGACAGACAAGAGTCTGTTGTCCATTCTCATCTGCACCGGCGCATATCTCATGGGGCTGTGTCTCTATGCTTCCGGACAGGGCAGAACACGGGACGGAGAGGAACACGGCTCCGCCGCATGGGGCTCTCCTCGGCAGCTCAACGCGCAGTTCCGTCAAAAGCAGAACAAGATCCTCACCCGCCATGTGCGGCTGGGGCTGGATACCCACAAGCACCGGCGCTCACTGAATGTGCTGGTCATTGGCGGCAGCGGCGCCGCCAAGACGCGCGGCTATGTCAAGCCCAACATTCTGGAAGCAAACAGCAACTATGTGATCACGGACCCGAAGATGGAGGTGCTGACCGCCACCGGAGGGTATCTGAAACGGCAGGGATACGATATCCGAGTGCTGAATCTGGTGGATCTGTCGCAGTCAGACGGCTATAACCCGTTCCGCTACCTGCGGGATGAAAAAGACGCGCTGAAGCTGGTCAACACGCTGATCCAGGCAACGACGCCCAAGGGCAGTCACGAGTCCGATCCGTTCTGGTCGAAGTCCGAGACAGCACTGCTGCAGGCCATCATCCTCATGCTGTTCCAGGAAGCACCGGAATATGAGCAGAATTTTTCCATGGTGATGCGTGTGCTGGAATATGCCGAAGTGAAGGAGGACGATGACGAGTATGTCTCCCCGCTGGATCTGCTGTTCCGGGCAATGGAGTATGAGAACCCGGAAAGCGTTGCCCTGCGGCAATATAAGGTTTTCAAGCAGGCGGCGGGCAAGACGGCAAAATCGATTCTGGTGTCTGCCGCTGTGCGGCTGGCACCCTTCAATCTGCCGCAGATCAAAGCTGTCACCGACCATGATGACATGGATCTCTACACGCTGGGAGAGCGAAAGTGCGCTCTGTACGCCGTCATCCCGGATAATGATACGACCTTTACTTTTTTAGTGAGTCTTCTGTACTCCCAGATCTTCCAGACCCTTTACTACTGCGCAGACCAGATCCATCACGGAGCCTTGCCCTGCCATGTGCATTTCATCTTGGATGAAGCGCCATCAGTCAATCTGCCGGGGCTGCCGCGGGAGCTTGCGACCATGCGCTCACGCAACATCTCCTGCAGCACCATCATCCAGAACATGGCGCAGATCAAGGAGTTGTATAAGGACTCATGGGAAACCATCCCCGGCAACTCGGACACGCTGCTCTATCTGGGCGGCAACGAGGCAAGCACCCACAAGTACATTTCCGAGGCGTTGGGCAAGTCCACCATCGACACCAAGACCCACGGGCAGACCAAAGGGCGGTCCGGGTCTTACTCCACCAACTTCCAGATCAGTGGGCGGGAACTGCTGACGCCGGACGAGGTGCGGATGCTGGATAACCGGTATTGTATTCTGTTCATCCGCGGCACACGGCCGGTGATGGACGAAAAGTATGAGCTCATGGAGCATCCCGCCATCCGCTATACGATGGATGGCGGCGGACCGCCCTACATCCACCACGGGACGGCAGAGCCTCCCATTCCGGGAGAGCCGCTGTTCCAAACTGATTTTGACAATGAAAAGGAGAATGCTGCAGCATGAAATATGATTTGAACAACAAAAATTTCGAGAGAAAGGCAAAGCGGATCTATTCCGTCTTTGCCTGCGTTGCCCTGCTTCTGGTCGCCACCGCGGTGCCCGCGCTGGCGGCAGATGACCCGCTGACAGTGGTCAACAACCTGTCCGATTTCATTTTCTCTCTGATCCGCGCCATTGGCCTTATCCTGCTGGGCTTCGGTATTTTGCAGGTGGGCCTGTCTCTCAAGAGCCATGACCCCTCCCAGCGCGCCAACGGTATGCTGACGGTGGCAGGCGGTATCGTCATCACCTTCACGAAGGAGATCCTCTCCCTCATCACCGGCTGAAAAACGCGGCAGGGTGAACGGCATGATACCGTTCACCCTGTTCTTCCCGTAGGAGGTGATTTTGAATGGGAAGCGGAAACTGGATCGTAGACAATTTGAACTCTGCGCTGGAAATGTGGAACGAAAGGCTGGCAGAGATCTGGCAGCTCATCAGCACCTCGCCGGAGTCCTTTAAGGGCGGCGGTGTCTGGAATGTCATCGTGAACATCAACGATGGATTAAAAGCTGTGGGGTATGCGCTGTTGGTGCTGTTTTTCGTGATGGGCGTGGTCAAGACCTGCGGCAGCTTTGCCGAGATGAAGAAGCCGGAAGTGGCCTTCAAATGCTTCATCCGCTTTGTGCTGGCGCAGGCGGCGGTATCGTGGGGCATGGAGCTGATGACAGGGGCCTTCCGGGTAGCCCAGGGTATGGTGACAACGATCATCGACTCGTCCGGCCTGACGGCCATGTCAGCCTCGGCGCTGCCGAATGAGATGACGAGTATCATCGAGGATGTGGGCTTTATCGATTCTATCCCCTTATGGGCGGTGACGCTGTTGGGTTCCCTTTTTATCTGGGTTCTGTCCCTCGTGATGATCCTGACGGTGTATAGCCGCTTTTTTAAGCTCTATATCGCGACGGCTATCGCGCCTGTGCCCTTGGCCAGCTTTGCGGGCCAGCCCTCCAGCAGTATTGGCATAGCCTTTTTGAAAAGTTATGCCGCCATCTGTCTGGAGGGCTGTGTCATCGTATTGGCCTGTGTGATCTTCTCTGCCTTTGCCTCGTCCCCGCCCGCCATCGCGGACGATACGCTGGCGGCAGCCACCATCGTATGGAACTATGTGGGCGAGCTGATCTTCAATATGCTGGTGCTGGTGGGCGCGATCAAGATGAGCGACCGCATCATCCGGGAGCTGATGGGCCTTGGCTGATTCAGCGCCACAGACCCTCTGTGCTGACGGTGTCTTCGCCGTTCTCCCGTGCTTTGCGAACACGGTAGGAGAAATACTCCATAGCGGCAGCGTCATCCCGTGCCTGCATAACAAGATCGCAGACAAAGCGGATCAGCGAAAGCAGCCAGGACAGCACCACCAGCCCTACAAGGGCGAACAGGATGCGGTCTGCCAGCACGGTATGGGCGCGATACCAACCGTGGAACACCGTCAGCATGGACACAGTGTACAGCAGCGGGATGGTCATCCGCGTCAGCGCGGCCAGCCGGGAGAGAAGCGCCAGGACGCCAAGCCCGGCGATCATCAGAAAAGCGATCATGTGTCACGACCTCCTTCATCGGGTTTGTGGCATAGTACCATGACTGCGCAGACAAAGCAAGAGTCTGTTCAGCAAAACTCAGAAAAAATCGGAGGTGATTCATTGGAGGTCCGCATCAACAAAGAAGTACGAAATTACCAGGAGAGTCTGTTTTTCGGTCTGTCTCTGCGGCAGCTGCTGTTCGCACTGCTGGCGGTCGCCGTGGCAGTGGGCGTATATTTCGGCCTGCGCCCTGTGCTGGGGAATGGGGAGATCGGCTGGGTCTGCGTGCTTGCAGCCTTTCCCTTTGCCCTGGGCGGCTTTTTTCAGTATAACGGCATGACGCTGGAACGCTTTCTGCTCGCGTATATCCGCTCGGAATTCCTGTTTCCCCGCAGGCTCGTGTTCAAATCGGACAACATATACGCCAAAGCTCTGGAAAATTCAACGATAAAGGAGGCACTCAAGCTTGATTAAAACTCTGCAAAATACACTGAAGCAAGACAAAGAAAGATTTACGGTTCCGAAATCTGTACAGGACATCATCCCCATCCGCCGCATCTGGCCGGATGGGGTCTTTCAATTTGGCAGCAAGTATTCTAAAACACTGCGTTTTAGCGACATCAACTACGCCATTGCCTCGAAAGAGGATAAGACGGCGATGTTTCTCAGCTATTCCGAGCTGCTGAACGCGCTGGACACCAGCTCCACCACGAAGATCACCATCAACAATAAGCGCCTGGACCGACGCAATTTTGAGCAGGAGATCCTCATCCCGCCCAAGGGAGATGATCTGGACGGCGGACGCAAGGAATACAACGCCATGCTGCTGGATAAGGTGACGGACTCATCCAACAGCGTGGTGCAGGAACGCTACATCACCCTGTCCGTCCACAAGAAGAATGTGGAGGAAGCCCGCGCGTTTTTTGACCGCACGGTCCATGACGCATCGTCCCGTCTGAACCACATGGACTCCCACTGCGAGGAACTGGATGCGGCAGACCGCCTCCACATCCTGCATGATTTCTACCGTGTGGGTGAGGAAAGCGAGTTCCGCTTTGACCTCCGAGAGAACATGAAAAATGGGCGCTCCTTCAAGGCCACCATCTGCCCGGACAGCATGGAATTCAAAAAGGACCATTTTATCATGGGCGGTAAATGTGGTCGGGTGCTGTTTCTGAAGGAGTATGCCAGCTACATCAAGGATTCCATGATCAACGAGCTCACCAGCCTGAACCGCAGCCTCATGCTGTCCATCGACATCATCCCTGTCCCTACCGATGAGGCGGTGCGAGAGATGCAGAACCGCCTGCTGGGTGTGGAGACCAATGTGACCAACTGGCAGCGCCGGCAGAACGCGAACAATAACTTCTCCGCCGTTGTACCTTACGATTTGGAGCAGCAGCGCAAGGAGACCCGCGAGATGCTGGACGATCTCACCACCCGCGACCAGCGGATGATGTTTGCCGTGGTGACGCTGGTACATCTGGCAGACAGCAAGGAGGAATTGGACAGCGACACGGAAACGCTCCAGTCCATTGCCCGCAAGCACCTCTGCCAACTCACGACGCTGAACTGGCAGCAGGTAGACGGGCTGGTGACGGCGCTGCCGCTGGGTCTGCGCCGCATCGATGCACTGCGCACCCTGACCACGGAAGCGCTGGCTGTTCTCATGCCCTTTAAGGCCCAGGAGATCTGGGACCGTGGCGGCGTGTACTACGGGCAGAACGCCATCAGTAAAAATCTCATCGTAGCGGATCGCAAACGGCTGTTGAATGGCAACGCCTTCATTCTGGGTGTTTCCGGTTCCGGCAAATCCTTCAGTGCCAAGAAGGAGATGGTGTCACTGGCGCTGTCCACGCAGGACGATATCATCGTCATCGATCCGGAGTCGGAGTACCGCCCCCTCATCGAAGGACTGGGCGGCCAGGTCATCAACATCTCCGCCACCTCACCCAACCATATCAACGCCATGGATATGGAGCAGGGCTATGGGGACGGAGAGAACCCCGTGGTGCTGAAATCTGAATTTCTGCTCTCCCTCTGTGAACAGCTCATCGGGGCAGGCAAGCTGTCCGCCAAGGAAAAATCCGTCATCGACCGCTGCACCGCCCAGGTGTACCGGGACTATATCCGCAGCGGCTATCACGGCGCGGTCCCCACCTTGCAGGACTTCCACGCCGAGCTGCTCCGCCAGCCGGAAAAGGAAGCACAGGATGTGGCGCTGGCCATCGAACTGTTTACAGACGGCAGTCTCAACACCTTTGCCAAGCCCACCAATGTGGACACCAATGCCCGTATCCTCTGCTACGATATCCGGGACTTGGGTAAGCAGCTTCTGCCGGTGGGGATGCTGGTGGTGCTGGACAGCATCTTCAACCGCATCATCCGCAACCGTGGGCTGAAGCGCAACACCTGGATCTATATTGATGAGATCTACCTGCTGTTCCAGCATGAGTACAGCGCCAATTTCCTGTTCACCCTGTGGAAACGAATGCGAAAATACCAGGCCTGCGGAACGGGGATCAGTCAGAATATCGAAGACCTGCTGCAGTCCCACACGGCCCGCACCATGCTGGCAAACAGTGAATTCCTCATCATGCTGAATCAGGCGGCTACAGACCGGGAGGAACTGGCGCGCCTGCTGAACATCTCGGATAATCAGCTCTCCTACATCACCAATGTGGACTCCGGGCGGGGCCTCATTAAGTGCGGAAGCGCTATCGTGCCTTTCGTGGATAGCTTCCCCCGCCACACCAGGCTGTATCAGATGATGACGACCCGCCCCTCCGACCTTATTGCGTGATGTGCTATGAAAAAAATCAAAGAAAAACCCACGCTCTCTGAACGCATCAAGGAAAAGGCGGTATCGACCCCCAGAGAACTGCTGCACAGAGGTCTGGACGACGGCTCTGAGCGGCTGCGGACGCAGCTGCGGGATACGGCCCAGCACGGGCAGGCAGACGAGTACGGCGGCGACACCATTGAGGACACCGCCACCCGCGGCCTGCGTCGGGCAGAAAAGGAACTCACCCGGCAGCGGAAGAAGAAACCGCAGGAGCAGCCGCCGGAGGGCGGCGCTCCTGCGGCCGATGCCACAGAGCAGAAGTATTCTGCTATCAAGGAAAAAGATACCACTTCTGCCGGGCCGCAGCCGCAGAGCGCTGCGGAGCGTGGACGGCAGCAGGCGCGCCAGAACGCCGCGCAAAAGGCCACCAAGGTCAAGACAAAAGATACCTATATCGGCGCACAGACAGAGACACAGGTCACAGTGGCAGCGGAACCGCAACGGCAGGGGCAGAGAGTATTCATGGAGGAACGCGGGCGCAAAGCTGCCCGATGGCAGGCAGAGCAAAAGCGAGCCGTATCGCGCCACCAGGTCAAGACGGCGCAAGCCGTGCGTTCAGATGGGGGCGGCAGCGCCATGCCGGGCAGGAAACGTTCAGCGCAGACTCCTCGCATCAAGGAACGGGCGATGAGCAGCTTGCCCAAATCGGCGCGAAAACACAGTCTGCCAATGGAACGGAAAGTATCACCGACTTTGTCTCGTTCACGCAAGACGGGCGACGCGGTGAAAGCCGCAGAGTCCGCACAGAAGCAGGCGGTTATGCTGCAAAGCAGCGCCCACACCGCACGGGAAGCAGCGGTGCAGACAGCGCGGTATCAGCAAGCCGCGAAAGCGGCGCAGGCCACCGCGCAGAAAGCATCCCAGGCGGCAGGACGGGCGCTGCGGGCCATCCTGTCCGCCGCCAGAAGTCTTGCGGCGGCGATGATGGCTGGCGGCAGTACGGCCCTCTCGATGGTGTTAGTCATCTGCCTGATTGGGCTTCTGATCGCGTCACCGTTTGGGATATTCTTCTCCGGTGAGGACAGCGGCACCGGATATACGATGCCGGAGGCTGTGACGATGCTGAACACGGAGTTTACAGACCGCATCGAGCAGATCAAGGCGGAGAACTCCTATGACGAACTGGATATGGACAACGCGGGCAGTGCCGCTATGGTGGCGAACTGGCGGGATGTGCTGGCGGTCTATGCTGTGCGGACAACGACAGATGCATCGTCGCCGGACGAGGTTGCGACGCTGACGGAAGAAAAGCTGGATATTCTGCGGCAGATTTTCTGGGAGATGAATGAGATTTCCTATTGGCTGGAGACAGTCCCCGGCGGTGAGGATGAGGAAGATACCGTGATCCTGCACATCCGGGTTGCGGTGAAAGATCATCTGCAAATGGCGGAGGCATATCACTTCACGACTGAGCAGAAAAAGCTACTGGAGGAACTGATGCAGCCGGAGTATGAGGAACTCTTCATGCGGCTCACCGGCAGCTACCAGGATATTGCACTCAGCGATAAGGAAGTTGCGGAGATCATGGAAAATCTCCCCGCCGATCTCAGCGAGAATCGCAAGCAAGTAGTTCTGACGGCGTATCAACTCTTGGGCAAAGTCCATTATTTCTGGGGAGGAAAGTCATTGATTATTGGCTGGGACAGCCGCTGGGGAATGCCGATGAAAGTTACAGCCGAGGGTAGCTCCACCACCGGCACTGTGCGGCCCTTCGGACTGGATTGTTCGGGAATGGTGGATTGGGTATTCTACAACCAGAGCGGTGGACAATACGTCATTGGGCATGGCGGCGGGGCCACTGCGCAGCACAGCTACTGTACGCCTATTGCTTGGAGTGACGCCCAGCCGGGAGACCTTGTCTTTTATCCGGGTGACAGCCATGTCGGCATTGTTTGCGGCTTTGACAGCGGCGGTAATATCATGATCATCCACTGCGCCAGTGGCGCGAATAATGTGGTGGTGACTGGGAAGATCGGCTTCACCTCGATTGGCAGGCCCGAGTATTTTGCGGATTGAGAAATGTGCGCATGGAGATGAGTTCATAGTTGATTGCTATCATGCTCCATGATATACAGAGAAAGGCAGGGAGCCTCAATAGAGGCTCCCTGCCGCTTGGGTTCTTACTTGCCCTGATAGGCTCTGAAAAGGAAAGTAACGATTTGTGCGCGGGTGCAGCTATTGTCTGGCCCGAACAGGCCATTGCCGATGCCGTTGGTCACGCCATTTTCCACGGCCCACGCCACAGCGTTTGCATAGTAGCTATCGGTAAGAACATCGCTGAACTCTGCCTTGCTATCGACCAGCTTACCAATGGCACGGAACAGGAAAGTCACGCTCTGGGCACGGGTGCAGGTGGCGTCAGGACTGAATTTGCCATCGCCCGTTCCTGTGGTGATACCGTTCTCCACCGCCCACGCAACTGCCTTAGCATAATAGCTGTCCGCAGAAACATCAGAGAAGCTGCTCATGCTCTTGGGTTCGGGAGAACCGGCAGCACGCCACAGGAAGGTGACGATCTGTGCGCGGGTGCAGGGCTGGTTCGGCCCAAAGAGGCCGTTGCCAATACCGCCGGTGATGTCCTTTTCCTGCGCCCACTTCACAGCCTCATAGTAATAGGCGCTGGTGGACACATCGCTGAACGGGCTTGTCTCAACTTCCTTGACAAAGGTGGCCTTGATTTCAACCTTGCTGGCGGGCATGGTGAAGGTATACTTGCCGTTGCCCTTGTCAGTCAGCTTCAGTTCCTTACCATTCTTGTCGGTCACGGTGAGGTCATCCAGTTTGAAACCATCGTCCGGCTTGACGGTGATTGTCACGGTATCACCACGCTCGGCGTAGCGGCGGTTTGCTGTCACTGTGCCGTTCCGGATGTCCTCGCCCACCTCGATGGCGTAAGTCGGGTCGCTATCGTCGCCACCGGAGCTTTTCCGATAAGTCATTGCAATGGTCTGCGTATGAGTTGCTGTATCAGCCGTAATCGTAATATTGGAATTGAAAACCTCGCAATTATCTGCGCTGACTTCGACTTGATAAGTACCTGCCTCCAAATTGGCGGGGTTTGTTACTACCTGACCATTCACTTTAATGACTACATTCGCCAACTCAGCAGGTGTAACAACAAAAGAAACTGCATATTTCGGTGCTGGCAGAATAGGTGTGCCATTGGGGTTAAATTGATAATTCCCGCCAGCAGCAGTGATTTCATTAAAGAAATCTTCCGTTTTCATAGAGTCAAGGGTCTTTTCTGTTCCAGCATCCTGGTACTTAAAGCAAGCCAGGACATTTTCAGTTCCCACGAAATAATTGTTTTTAAAAGCAGGTGTATCAGAAGAAACACCGCCTGCAATACCGCCTAAACGCTTATAAGGTGTAGTGGCCTTATATTGAGATACATCCACTTCACCGGCAAAATAACAATCTCTGATTTCTGTATCTGCACCAACTGTCCCTGCAATGCCGCCGAAATCTGTAGTTCCCTTGCCAAGAGGAACCATTTTCCCGGTGGAATAACAATTGATAATCTTTGAGTTTTGAAACAACTGCCCAACAATTCCGCCGGTACAGGGTGTCCAAGAAGTCATATCGCCGGTATTGACACAATACTGTACGGTACTGTTTTCAGCAAAACCTACGATACCGCCCATCCAAAATTGGGAGGTGTCCTTCATTACTGAAAAATCCCCCTTGTTTTGGCAGTACTCAATCGTGCTATTTATTGCATATCCGCACAAAGCCACAGTACCGTTAATATATTTGTCTGTATCTGTGAACGATACATCTGAAACGCAGTCAGAAATTTTGCTGTCTGCTGCAACGCCCGCCACCGTTCCAAAATAGACGGGGTCAGAATTAGACACATTCAGCTTGCCTTGAAT
>OJQZ01000560.1_pt1 | contig 30696 bp, 20 predicted proteins | sample 1599071 | NCBI WGS metagenome assembly OJQZ01 (sample SAMN03922525, study PRJEB24848) | human gut metagenome | isolation source: stool sample | host: Homo sapiens | place: Germany | collected 2010-05
TGACCCCCGGCGAGGCCGAGGCCACCCACTTTGCGGACGACCTCAAGGCGCTGGGCCTGACCGCGGCGGTGTTCCCGCCCCGGGACTTCATGCTGCGGCCAGTGGAGGGCGCGGGCCGTGAGTACGAGTACCGCCGCCTGTCGGTGCTGGGCGCGCTGGCGGGCGGGCGGCTGAACGCCGTCTGCGTGCCCGCCGAGGCGCTGCTGCAATACACGGTGCCCCGGGATGAGTTCCTGCGGAACACCCTCACCCTCAAGCCCGGCATGGTCTACAACCGGGAAGCGCTGGTGGCGCGGCTCTTTGCTGCCGGGTACGTCCGGCGCAGTCAGGTGGACGGCCCGGGCCAGTTCAGTGTACGCGGCGATATCGTGGACATCTACGCGCCGGACATGCACCAGCCCGCCCGTGTGGAATACTGGGACGATGAGATCGATTCGCTGGCCTCCTTCGACCTGCTGACCCAGCGCCGGGACGGCAGTCTGGAAAAGATCTACCTCTCCCCCGCCCGCGAGGTGCTGTTCGGCAGCACCGCCGAGACGGCCGAGGCTCTGCGCGGAGCCATCAAAAAGGCGCGGGGCAAAAAGCGTACCGCCATGGAAAAGGCCACAGAGGCCGACCTTGCCCAGCTGGATTCCGGCCTGATGCCCGAAGCCATGGACAAGTATTACGGCATCCGCTACCCGCAGCCCGCCACCCTGCTGGACCATTTGGACAACCCCATTTTTGTGCTGGACGAGGTGGGCGGCATCCGGGATGCCCAGAAGGCCACCGAGTACCGCCGGGGCGAGGAGCTGACCGGCCTGCTGGAGGAGGGCGTGCTCTGCCCCGGGCTGGACGTGCTCTACCAGACCATGGATGACCTTGCCATTGCGGCCCAGAAACAGAGCACCCTGCTGTGTGAGAACTTCCTGCGGGGGATGAACGAGTTCAAGCTGAAAGACCTCATCAACGTGGAGGCCTTTGCGGCCCCCAACTGGGGCGGCGACCTGGCCTCCCTGCGGGAGGATCTTGACCCGCTGATCGCCCAGGGCTATGCCGTCACCCTCTTCTCCGGCACCCCCAAGGGTGCCGCCGCCCTGACCCGGGATCTGACGGACAAGGGCTACTCCGTGAGCATGAGCCGGGACGTGCGCCCGGCCAAAGGCATCGTGCAGGTGCTGCCCGGCCACCTGACCGCAGGCTGCACCTTCCCCTTTGCCCACGCGGCGGTCATCTCCTCCCGGCGGCACGGACTGGATGAAGAAGCCGCCGCCGAAAACAAAAAGCACAAAAAGAACAAAAACGCCCTGTCCAGCCTTTCGGACATCAAGCCCGGGGACTATGTGGTGCACCAGAGCCACGGCATCGGCATGTACGCGGGCATCCAGCGTCTGGAAGTGCAGGGTGCCATCAAGGATTACCTGAAGATCCAGTATTCCGGCTCCGACGTGCTCTATGTGCCCGTCACCCAGCTGGACCTGCTCAGCCGCTACACCGCCCCCGGCGATGAGGAAAAGGTGAAGCTGGCCAAGCTGGGCGGCACCGAATGGCAGCGCACCCGCGCCAAGGTGAAAAAGGCCACCGAGGAGATGGCCCAGGAGCTCATTGAGCTGTACGCCCGGCGCAGGCAGGCCCAGGGATACGCCTTCCCGCCCGACGGCGACTGGCAGAACGATTTCGAGACCCGCTTTGAGTACGACGAGACCGACGATCAGCTCCACGCCACCGCCGAGATCAAGCAGGACATGGAAAAGCCCTACCCGATGGACCGCCTGCTCTGCGGCGATGTGGGCGTGGGCAAGACCGAGGTTGCCCTGCGCGCGGCCTTCAAGTGCGTGATGGGCGGCAAGCAGTGCGCTCTTCTGGCCCCCACCACCCTGCTGGCCTGGCAGCACTACAACACCCTGCTCTCCCGGATGGAGGCCTTCCCGGTCAAGGTGGGGATGCTCTCCCGCTTCCGCACCGCGAAACAGCAAAAGGAGACCCTGCGGGGCCTGCAGTCCGGCAGCGTGGACATTGTGGTGGGCACCCACCGCCTGCTCTCCAAGGATGTGCGCTTCCACGACCTGGGCCTTGTCATCATCGATGAGGAGCAGCGGTTCGGCGTGAAGCACAAGGAGAAGCTGAAGGAAAACTTCATCGGCGTGGATATGCTGACCCTCTCGGCCACGCCCATCCCCCGCACCCTGAACATGGCCATGAGCGGCATCCGTGACCTGTCCACCATCGAGCAGCCGCCCATTGAGCGCCAGCCCGTGGAGACCTTTGTGCTGGAGTACAACGATGTCATCCTTGCCGAAGCCATGAAGAAGGAGCTGGCCCGGGGCGGTCAGGTGTACTACCTGCACAACCGGGTGGACAACATCGAGTCCACCGCCGCCCATGTCAGCCAGCTGGTTCCCGGTGCCCGGGTGGGCATTGCCCACGGCAAGATGACCGAGGAGGAGCTGAACCCGGTCTGGCAGCATCTGCTCAACGGCGAGATCGACATTCTGGTCTGCACCACCCTGATCGAAACGGGCATCGATGTGCGCAACTGCAACACCCTTATCATTGAGGATGCCGACCGGATGGGCCTTGCCCAGCTGTACCAGATCCGGGGCCGGGTGGGCCGCTCCGGCCGCAAGGCCTATGCCTACTTCACCTTCCGGCGGGACAAGACCCTGACCGACATCGCCCAGAAGCGGCTTTCCGCCATCCGGGAGTTCACGGCCTTCGGCTCCGGCTTCCGCATCGCCATGCGCGATCTCCAGATCCGCGGCGCGGGCAGTCTGCTGGGCCACAGCCAGCACGGCCACATGGAGGCCGTGGGCTACGACCTCTATGTGAAGATGCTGGGGCAGGCCATCGCCCGGGCCAAGGGCGAGCCGGTGCAGCGCGACAAGAGCGAGTGCCTGATCGACCTGCGGGTGGATGCCTACATCCCCGAAACGTACATTGCCGACGGGCCGGGCCGCATTGAAGCCTACAAGCGGATCGCCGCCATCCAGACCCCCGAGGATGCCGCCGATGTGCTGGACGAGCTCATCGACCGGTACGGCGACCCGCCGCCCTCGGTCAGCGATCTGGTCAATGTCTCGCTGGCGCGGGTGCAGGCCACCGCTGTGGGCGTGTACGAGGTGACCCAGAAGAAGGACACCCTGGTGCTGCAGGTAGAGCAGCTGGACCTCCGGATGATCCAGGGCCTGCTGGTGGCCTTCAACGGCCGCGTTGTCACCGGGGCCGGCGCAAAGCCCTACCTCTCCGTCACCCTGCAAAAAGAGGAAAAGCCGCTGGAGCTGCTGCAGAGCATCCTCCGGGCGATGCAGGATATTTTGAAAGATTAACGGCCTCACCCTCTCAGTCAAAGCCAATAGGCTTTGCCAGCTCCCCCAAAGGGGGAGCCTCTGGCGGCTCCCCAAGACCTTGCGGGGAATTGCCAAAGCCTCTCCCCTTGGGAGAGGTGGCAGCGCGCTTGCGCTGACGGAGAGGGCAGGCGATCCGAACGACAGGAGCATAACAATGAAAAAGAAACTGATCGCACTTCTTGCCGCTGTGGCAATGGTATTTTCCCTTGCCGCCTGCGGCTCCACCCCGGATTCGGTGGGCACCATCGGCACGGTGGACATCACCTCGGGTCTGTATCTGCTGGCCCAGTACGACGCTTACCAGAAGGCCGCTGATCTGGCCACATCGGAGCAGGATGCCACCGATGTGAAGGCCTTCCTGAAGCAGACCATCACCGTGGATGCCGACAGCGGCGAGACCGCCACTGTCAGCGATTATGTGAGCCAGAAAACCATGGAGAACCTTGAGACCTACGCCGCCATCGAGACCCGCTTTGAGGAGCTGGGCGGCCAGCTGACCGCAGAAGAGGAAGCACAGGCCGACAGCTACGCCTCCCAGCTGATGGAGCAGTACGGTGACACCTACAAGGCCAATGGCATCGGCCTGAACACCGTCCAGCGGTTTGAGCGCATCCTCATCAAGAGCAGCGACCTGCTGGAGCTGGTCTACGGCGTGGACGGCGAGACCCCGGTGTCGGATGCCGACCTGACCAGCCATCTGGAGAACAACATGTATGAGCTGGCCTATTACACCATCCCGCTCTACAACACCAGCACCTATGCCTCTGCCGATGAGGACCAGACCAGCGAGATGTTGGATTTGGTACAGGATGCCGTGGATCAGACCAATGCCTACGCTGCTTCCTTGACCGGCCTGAGCGATTCCGATTTCAGCAGCGCCCTGCTGGGCTACTTCTCCAGCGTGGTCACCTCCGCCCTGCCGGAGGTCTACGCCGTGCTGGGCTCCACCTATTCCTCCGATTCCAATGCACCTTCTCTGGAGCTCATCGGAGACAGCACCGTGACCTCTGCCTTTACCGCAGAGGGTGCCGCCGACACCATCCGGGGCCTGTCCATTGGGCAGGCAGCGGCTGTGAAGTACAACAGCTACGCCCTGATGGCCGCCCTGCGGCTCGACCCGCTGAGCCTGAAGGCGCTGGACGACCTGCGCGGACAGGTGCTCAACGATATGAAGGGGGAGGAGCTCTCCGAGGCGCTGACCGCCTACGGCGCTTCTCTGGAGCACAACCTGAGCAGCTCCGCCATGAACAGGATGCCCGCTTCCAAGATCGTGAACAGCAGCACCAACTAAGTTTTTATTGATATGCAAAAAGGCTGTTGCCTAAACTCCTTCCGTCATCGCTGACGCGATGCCACCTCCCTCTGAGAGGGAGGCTTTCACCGTTCACCGTTACGCCAAGGCTCCCTCCGAGAGGGAGCTGGCACGGCGAAGCCGTGACTGAGGGAGTTACAGGGTAACAGCCTTCTTTTTTATTCTACGGTCTTTTCAAACGCCGCTTCCAGCGCCTGGTTCACGGCACGCACAGCGGCGGGGTCGGGCTTGATGGCGGCGCGGTCGTAGGTAAACAGGCCGTTCACCTCGTCCTCCACATCGCTCACCTGGGTGTACACCAGGGCCGAAAGCCCCTTTTTCAGCTGGGGGAGCACCGTTTCCAATTGCAGCTTTTTCCAGCGGGCGGTCAGCTCGGCCCGGTTCTTTGCCGTGCCGTAGCCGTACGCCCTGCGGGGCGGCTCATGGCCGGGCATGGGCCAGGCAATGCCGCCGTATTCGCTCAGGGCCACCACCCGGCTCCGGGGCCTGACCCGGAGCGGGTAGAAATAGTTGTGCAGGGAATCCACATCTCCCCCGCCCTGATCGTACCAGCCGCTGGCCTCGTCCACAAGGCGGGTATCGTCCAGCCTGCGGACGGCCTCCACGGCCCCGGCGGCATCGAACTGCCCCCACCCCTCATTGAAGGGCACCCAGCAGCCCACGCAGGGGTGGCACTGCAGGGCCTTTACCGTGGCTTCCAGCTCCCGGGCATATTCTTCCCTGCCCGCTTCCGTTTCGCGGCCCAGCAGGCCCCAGAGGGGCCTTGCGTCGGGCAGGCGGCGGAGCAGCGGCTGGAACACGTTTGTCAGGTAGGTCACGAACCAGAGCTTGTAGGGCCCGCCGCCGTTCACCATGTCCTGCCAGACGATGAGGCCCAGCTTATCGCAGTGGTAATACCAGCGCTGCGGCTCGATCTTGGCGTGCTTGCGCAGGAGGTTGAACCCCAGCTCTTTTATGGTCTGCAGTTCCCGCACCACTGCCCCATCGCTGGGCGGGGTGTACAGGCCCTCGGGCCAGTAGCCCTGATCCAGCAGGCCATTGAGCAGGATGGGCTTGCCGTTCAGGCAGAAGCGCATGATCCCGTGGGCATCCGGCGCACAGCTCCACTTGCGCAGGGCAAAGTAGCTGTGCACGGTGTCGCGCTGCTCCTCCTCTCCCTGCGTGGTGCCCACAGTCAGGTCGTACAAAAACGGGCTGTCCGGGCTCCACGGGAAGAAATGCTCCTCCGGGATGTGCAGGGTCACCGCACCGTCCCGGTCGGCCTCGTCGCTGCCCCAGTCCTCGGCAATGGTCACGCCCCCGGCCCGCATCACGGCCCACAGGTTCGCCGCCCCGCCGGGCAGGGAAGTATGGGCTTTCACGGTCACGGTGCGGGCATCATAGTCCGGGGTGACGGTCAGCTCCGTGATGTAGTTTTCCGGCACCCGCTCCAGCCAGACGGTCTGCCAGATGCCGCTCTGGGCCGGGTAGAACATCCCGCCGGGCCGGAGGGTCTGCTTGCCCCGGGCCTGCACGCCGGTGCCGGTGGGGTCCTGCACCGCCACCCAGAGCCTGTCATGGCCGGCATGGTTCAGCGCATCGGTGATATCCAGTGCAAAGGGCCAGTAGCCGCCCCGGTGGCCCCCCACCAGATGGCCGTTGACCTGCACGGCGCAGGCATAGTCCACGGCCCCGAAGTGGAGCAGCACCCGCCCGCCGGTGCCCGCCGGGGGCACAAAGCTCCGGTGGTAGTGGAGCCACGCCCCGGGCTGCAGGGTGCGCCTCACGCCGGAGGCTTTCGTCTCCGGGGAGTAGGGCACCAGAATGTCGCCGTCCCACTTTGCGGGCAGCCCGGCAGAGCCGGTGATGGCGTACTGCCACAGGCCGTTCAGGTTCTCGTAGCTGTCCCGCCGCAGGGCCGGGCGGGGGTATTCGGGCAGAGGATGATGCTGCATACTGTCACCGCCTTTTCTGCTCCCATTGTAGCACAGGCCAACCGCCTTGTATAGGCGCAAAAAGCCCCCGCCGCCGGGGTTCCGGGGCAGGGGCCGTGATGCAGCGCTTATGCCAGTTTTGCTTCCAGCCGGGTGCGGATGGCCTGGATAAATTCCTCGCTGTTCACCTGGGTGGGGGTGATGCCCTCCGCCAGGCCGCAGAGATCTTTGGTCATAATGCCGTCATTGAGGGTCTGCAGGCTGGCGGCCTCCAGCGCCTCGCCAAACCGGACCAGCGCGGGCAGGCTGTCCAGCTCACCGCGCTTTTTCAGGGCACCGCTCCAGGCAAAGATGGTGGCCATGGGGTTGGTGGAGGTGGCCTCGCCCTTGAGGTACTTGTAGTAGTGGCGGGTCACGGTGCCGTGGGCAGCCTCGTACTCATAGTTGCCGTCCGGGCTGACCAGAACGCTGGTCATCATGGCCAGCGAGCCAAAGGCGGTGGAGACCATATCACTCATCACGTCGCCGTCGTAGTTCTTGCAAGCCCAGACAAATCCGCCCTCGCTGCGGATGACACGGGCCACGATGTCATCGATCAGGCTGTAGAAATAGGTGATGCCTGCGGCCTCGAACTTTTCCCGGTACTCGGCATCGTACACCTCCTGGAAGATGTCCTTGAAGGTGTGGTCATACTTCTTGGAGATGGTGTCCTTGGCACCGAACCAGAGATCCTGTTTGCTTTCCAGTGCGTAGTTGAAGCAGCTGCGGGCAAAGCTGTAGATGGAGGTGTCCTTGTTGTACTGGCCCTGCAGGACACCGGCACACTCGAAGTTGTAGACCGTGGCGGCCTGCCGGGAGCCGTCGTCGCCGGTGTAGATCAGCTCCGCCCTGCCGGGGCCGGGGATGCGGAACTCGGTGCACTTGTACACGTCGCCGTAGGCGTGGCGGGCAATGGTGATGGGCTTTGTCCAGTTCCTGACCACCGGCTTGATGCTGTCGATCATGATCGGCGCGCGGAACACGGTGCCGTCCAGCACGGCGCGGATGGTGCCGTTGGGGCTTTTCCACATCTGGTGCAGGTGGTATTCCTCCACGCGCTGGGCGTTGGGGGTGATGGTGGCGCACTTGACTGCCACGCCATACTTCTTGTTGGCAAGGGCGGCATCCATGGTCACCTGATCCTGGGTGGCATCCCGGTTGGGCAGGCCCAGATCGTAGTACTCGGTCTTCAGATCCACAAAGGGCAGGATGAGCTCCTCCTTGATGATCTTCCAGAGCACACGGGTCATCTCGTCGCCATCCATCTCCACCAGCGGCGTGGTCATCTTGATCTTTTCCATAACAGTTTCCCTTTCCTCTGTTTCAAAAAATACTGTGACCCCCGGCGGCACTGCCAGATGCTCTGCCGGGAGGTTCGGCTTTATTGATATGCGGCCGCCAGCTTTTCCAGCGCGGGCAGGCTGCGCTTTACCTTTTCGGTGTCGATGCAGTAGGCAAGGCGGACATAGCCCGTTACGCCAAAGGTATCGCTGGGCACCAGCAGCAGGTCAAATTCCCGGGCCTTGCGGCAGAAAGCGTTGGCATCCTCCTCCAGCGCCTTGGGGAAGAGATAGAAGGTGCCGCCGGGCCGCTCGACCTCAAAGCCCAGCGCTTTCAGCTTGTTGTAAAGCAGATCCATATTGGTCTCGTAGACGCTCAGGTCGCTGGTCACATCCAGGCAGCGGCTCACGGCGCGCTGGATGATGCTGGGCGGGCAGTTGTGGCCGGTAAAGCGGGAGATCTGGGCCATCATATCCACCAGCACCTCCTCGCCCTCGCAGCCGGGGCGCACGGCCACGTAGCCCAGGCGCTCACCGGGCAGGCTCAGGCTCTTGGAGAAGGAGAAGCAGGTCAGGGTGTGGGGGTAGAACGCTGCCGGGTAGGGCACGGTCCTGCCGTCAAAGGCGATATCCCGGTAGGGCTCGTCGCTGACAAGGAAGATGTTGTGGCCGTAGGCCCGGCTCTTCTCGGTCAGGATCTCCGCCAGCCGGGTCAGGGTGTCGGCAGAGTAGACCACACCGGTGGGGTTATTGGGGGTGTTGATGAGGACGCAGGTGACCTTCTCGGTCAGCATCTGCTCAAAGGCCTCCAGATTGGGCTGGAAGGCCGGGGCCTGGGGCGGCACCACCCTGAGATGGGCACCGGTGCCCTCCACATAGGGGCCGTACTCCGGAAAGTAGGGGGCAAAGGTCAGCACCTCATCCCCGGGCCGGGTCACGGCGCGCACAGCGTGGGCAATGGCACCCGCCGCGCCCGTGGTGGGAAAGATATCCTTCTGCGCATAGGGCAGGCCGAAGGTCCTGTTCAGGTGGGCCGCCACGGCGGTACGGAACTCCGGGTCGCCCTGGCTGGGGCAGTAGCCGTGCAGGGCCACCGGGTCCTCCTGTGCCAGCAGCTCCTGCATGGCGGCGGTGAACTGCTCCGGGCAGGGCACGCTGGGGTTGCCCAGCGAGTAATCAAACACGTTCTCGTAACCGATCTGGGCCGCGCGCTGCTTGCCGTACATAAAGGTCTCGCGGATGACGCTCTTGTGGGCCAGCATCCCGCGGTAAGTCTCGTTCAGCATAAGTTCCTTCCCCTCTAAAACACAAATTTATTTTTCGTGGGCAGCAGACGCATAGCTCTGCTCTACTTTCACCACACAGCTGTATTTCGGGTCCTGCTCATGGACGAACTGGCACATGGCGGCCAGCATCTCGTCCTTGTTCCCGGTATAGCCCGCCGGGAACTCCAGATCGAACAGGACATTCGTATGGGTATCACCCGGCACGATGCGCAGGTCGTGGATCGAAAGGCAGGGGTCAAGCTGGCGGGCCTTTTCCATCAGGCGGGTGCGCAGCACGCCCACCGCCGCATCGGTGGTGACGATGGGGTCATAGTGGATGGTCACCTGCAGGCCGTCCCGCTTTATAAAATCGTTCTCGATGTTGTCGATGACATCGTGGGCCTTGAGCGGGTCGGTCTCTGCCGGGAACTCGATGTGGAGGGAGGCGAACTGATGCCCCGGGCCGTAATCGTGCACCATGAGGTCGTGCATCCCCAGCACGCCGGGGTAGCCCATGACCGTCTGCTCAATGTGCTCCACCAGCTCCGGGCTGGGGCTCTCGCCCAGCAGGGGGCTCAGGGTGTCCATGACCAGCCCCCAGCCCGACCAGAGGATGAAGGCTGCCACGGCCACGCCCATAATGCCGTCCAGCCGCGCCCAGCCCGTCAGGCTGCAGACCACGGTGGAGACCAGCACCGCGCCGGTGGTCAGCACGTCGTTGCGGCTGTCGGCGGCGGTGGCCATCAGGGTCTCGGAACCGATGGTGCGGCCGATGGTGCGGTTGAAGCCGCTCATCCAGAGCTTGACAAGGATGGATGCGGCCAGCACGCCCACGCTCAGCCAGCTGAACGCCACGGGGGTGGGGTGGAACACCTTGACCACCGACTCCTTGAGCAGGGAAAAGCCGATGCCCAGGATGGTCACACTGACCACCAGACCGGCCAGATATTCATAGCGGGCGTGGCCGTAGGGATGCTCGGCATCCGGGGCCTTGGCGGCCAGCCGGAAGCCGATGAGGCTGACCACGTTGGACGAAGCGTCCGAGAGGTTGTTCAAAGCATCCGCCATGATGGCGATGGAGCCGAACAGAGTGCCTGCCAGCAGCTTGCCCAGGCAGAGCAGCAGGTTGCAGGCCATGCCCACACCGCTGGCAAGGTTGCCGTAGGCCGTGCGGGTAGCAGGGTCCTGGGAATCATTGGGATGCCGGATGAACCGGCGGATCAGGAATTGCGTCATATCTATCTTTCATCTCCAGAGGTACGTTCAAAAAATACGACTTAGGTATAGTATAGCACCCAGCTTTACCGTTGTGAAGCGTTCACCCATGAAACTGCGGCTTGTCAGGCGGCAGTTTTGTGAATTTGCTTCTTGTTGCAATCAAAAAAGAGCTGCCGCGCGCCCCTTTGCCAACACTCTGGTTGGCAGAGAGCGCCGCAGCAGCCCCTTTTACGGTTCCGTCAGGGGAACTCAGACATTCTTGGCAGAGGGCTTGCTCAGATCCACACCGCGGATGATCTTGCGCACGGGCAGGATGCTCTTGGCGTTCATGGACAGCTCGTCCACGCCCATCCGCAGGAAGGTCTCGGTGAGGGCGGTATCCGCGCCCAGCTCACCGCAGATGCCCACCCAGATGCCGTGGCGGTGGCCCGCCTCAATGGTCATCCGGATGGCCTTCAGCACAGCGGGGTGATGGGGATCAAAGAAGGGCTCCAGCTTGGCGTTCTGGCGGTCCAGCGCGCAGGTGTACTGGGTCAGGTCGTTGGTGCCGATGGAGAAGAAATCGCACTCCTGGGCCAGATCGTCCGCCACCAGAACTGCGGCGGGGGTCTCGATCATGGTGCCCACCTCGATCTTGTCGCTGAACTTCTTGCCCTCGGCGGTCAGCTCTGCCTTGCACTCCTCCAGCACGGCCTTGGCATCCTGCAGCTCCCGCAGGCTGGTGATCATGGGGAACATAATGCTCATGTTGCCGTAGGCAGAAGCGCGCAGCAGGGCCCGCAGCTGGGTCTTGAAGAAATCCCTGCGGGTCAGGCAGATGCGGATGGCGCGGTAGCCCAGCGCGGGGTTGTCCTCGTGGTCGAGCTTCATGTAGTCCACGGTCTTGTCCGCGCCGATATCACAGGTGCGCACGACCACCTTTTTGGGGGCCAGGCTTTCCAGCACCTGCTTGTAGGCCTCGAACTGGTATTCCTCGGTGGGGTAATCCGTGCAGTTCAGGTAGACGAATTCGGTGCGGAACAGGCCCACGCCGCCCGCGTCGTTCTGCTGGACCGCGCCCACATCGCTCATGCCGCCGATGTTGGCAAAGACCTGCACGGTCTTGCCGTCCAGCGTGGTGTTGGGCTTGCCCTTGAGCTCGGCCAGCAGGGCCAGCTTCTTCTGGTCCTCCTGCTGGCGCTTTTTCAGGCTCTCCAGCAGATCGGGGGTGGGGTCCACATACACGCAGGCGTTGTAGCCGTCCACCACAGCCATCTTGCCGTCCCAATCTTCCTGGATCTCCTTGCACTGGATCAGGGCGGGGATGTTCATGCTGCGGGCCAGAATGGCGGTGTGGCTGTTGGAGCTGCCCTCCCGGGTGATGAAGCCCAGCAGCAGGCTCTTGTCCATCCGCACCGTCTCCGAGGGTGCCAGATCCTCCGCCACCAGAATGCTGGGCTCAGTGCCCTGCAGGGTGGCATTGTCCACGCCCTGCAGGATGTCCAGCATGGCCTGGGCAATGTCGATGACATCGGCGCTGCGGGCCTGTAAATAGGGGTCGTCCATGGCGGCAAACACGGCGGCCTGGTTGTCGCCCGCTTTCTTGACGGCATACTCCGCACACATGTGCTGGCCGTTGATGATCTCCTTGATGGCATCCACAAAGTCATCGTCATCCAGCATCATGGCATGGATGTTGAACACCTCGGCAATGTCCTCGCCTGCCTCGGCCAGTGCCTTTTCATACAGGGCAGTCTGCTGGTCAATGGCCTTGGCCCGGGCCTCTTCAAAGCGTGCTTCCTCTGCCGCCGTGTCCGCGACCTGGGCGGTGGAAATCACGGTATCTTTTTTCTTGTAAATTTTCAGCTTGCCGATGGCAATGCCGTTCAGGATGCTTTTACCGGTTCCTACCTGCATCGTTCTCTCTCCTTTGTTGAGAATTTAGTGCGAAAAAGCCCCCGCAGGGTCTCCCGCAAGGGCTTTTGTCCGCAGATTCAAAGATCAGACGTTCTCGGTCAGGAACTTCTGAATGGCCTCGGCAGCAGCGGCCTCATCGTCGCCCTCCACCTTCACGGTCACGGTGTCGCCCTGCTTGACACCCATGCCCATCAGAGCCATCAGTTTGCGCAGGTCGCAGCTCTTGCCGTCCTTTTCCAGGGTAGCGGTGCTGGCAAAGCCCTTGGCCACCTTCACGAGCAGACCGGCCGGACGAGCGTGGATGCCGCATGCATCCTTAACAGTATACTGGAATTCCTTCATAATCATTTTCTCCTTACTTCATCCCGTTTCAGATCCGGACGGTCCTGCCACTCCGGACGCAGCCGATTTTGCTGCGGGATGCTACTATTATTATAAACCCGCTTCGTTATTTTTTCATCATTCCATATTGCTGATTTTTAGCCAGAAATTTTGGTGCTATTGAACAGAAGTTTTGCCCCCATTTTTCCACCGGATTCATTCGACAGGATACCCCTCGGCATCCAGGGGCAGGTCGGTGTACTGCGCCTCCTCGGGCACCACGGAGTCCGGCTCCCCGCTGGTCTGCTGGCTCTGCCCGGCCGCGCCCAGCTCCTCATCATGGCGCTCTCCCCAGTCGCCGCTGTAATCCTCACCGGACACCTGCTGGGCATCCTGCTGCTCAGTCTGCGCCATTGCGGCCTGGGCATCCTTCAGGCCGATCACCGTGCCCGACGGCTTTTCCAGCAGGTAGGCCCCCACAGCCTTTTTGCGGTAGACCAGCAGCACGCCGTAGCGGCTGGTCTCTCCGCTGCTGGCCGCCGGGATCAGGGCGGTCCACTTTTCCACGGTTTTCCCTTTGTAGCGGGTAAGATCCATCCCGCTTTGCTGTACCACCCCGTTGAAGGCCGAAAAGCTGTCGTCCCACTTGCGGGGGATCTTGACCTTATCCGCCGTGATGGACGTGCCGTCCACATCCAGCCCATAGCCCGTGAACCAGGTCTGGATGTCCTGTGCGCTCTCGATCCGGTTCACCCCGGCCGCTGCCGCCACCGTGCGGGTGCTGATGTACCGCCCCAGAAAGGCGCTGAAGATCACCAGCGCACAGCAGAGCGCACCGGCCCCCACCTTTTTCAAGCTCGTCTTGTTCAGCGTTACCACAAACATGCCGTTCCCTCCCACCCGTTTTGTTCTGAAAAGAATATATGGGGCGGGCAGAGGAATTATAACCGCGCTGCGGCAGATCCACTTTCCTGCGCAGAAGTCATTTGAAAAAGTTATTTCTTCTGTTAAAAAGTCGCTTGAAAAAGCTTCAGTTATCGCAAAGAAGTCCCTTGAAAAAGTTATCTTTTTCTTTTATAATAGATGCAGGATCATTTATTTTCGGGAGAGTGAAACGGTATGTTAAGGCGAAAGATCACAGACCAGCTGCTTGCATGGAAAAACACGCCCGGCCGGAAGCCGCTTATCATCAAGGGCTGCCGTCAGTGCGGCAAGACCTTTTCTGTATTGGAATTTTCCAGAAAGAATTACAAACACACCGTGTACCTCAATTTCTTCGAGAATCCGGATTATGCTTCTGTCTTTTCCGGTTCTCTGGAGATCGACAACATCGTGATGATGCTCTCTGCCCTTCTTGGCAAGGATGCTGTTTTTGAGCCGGGCCAGACGATCCTGATCCTGGACGAGATCCAGGATTGCCCGGAAGCCCGAACGGCCCTGAAATTTTTCCGCATCGACGGCCGCTATGACGTGATCGGCACCGGCTCCCTGTTGGGCGTAAAGGGCTACGGCAAGGAACCAAGATCCGTTCCTGTCGGATCGGAGACGGTTCTTGAAATGTACCCACTGGATTTTGAAGAATTCTTATGGGCCAATGACATCGCCGAACCTGTCATTGCGCTGCTGCAAAGGTCTCTGGACTCCGGTTCCCCTGTGCCGGAAGCGCTGCACAACCGGATGCGGCAGCTTTTGCTCCAATATACCGTTGTGGGAGGAATGCCGGATGCTGTCCAGACCTTTGTGACCAGCAGGCAGATGGATGAGGTCCTGCGTATCCAGCGGGACATCGTTCGTTCCTATGAGGACGACATGGTAAAGTACGCGGAGAAAAAGGATAAGTCCCGCATCAAGGAGTGTTTCCAGTCCATTCCCCGCCAGCTTGCCAAGGAAAACAAAAAATTCCAGTATTCCGTTGTAAAAAAAGGCTCCACCTCCGCAAAATATGCCGGAAGCCTGCAGTGGATCGAGGATGCTGGCATCATCACACGGTGCCACAATCTGTCCATTACCGAGCTGCCTCTGGATGGGAATGCGGAAGAGGATACCTTTAAGGTCTATATGTGCGACACCGGCCTGTTCGTCAGCATGCTGGAGGATGGAACGCAGTTTGACATCCTGCAAGGCGACCTCTATGGCTACAAAGGTGCTATCTTTGAAAACCTGATCGCCGATATCTTCACCAAGATGGGGCGCAAGCTCTACTATTTCCACAAGGATTCCGGCCTCGAGGTGGATTTTGTGATCCGCTATCAGGGGGAATGCACCCTTGTAGAGGTAAAGGCCCGCTCCGGAAATGTCAAAAGCACAAAGACGATCCTCAACCACCCTGAAAAATATCATGTATCCCATGCGATCAAGCTCGGAGACTATAATATCGGGAAAAACGGGCCGCTCCTGACCCTTCCCCTCTATATGGCCTTTCTGCTGCGCAGCTGCTGACCTGTACACCACCAAAAGAGCCCCCGCCGGAATCAACCGGCAGGGGCTCTTTCTCATAGCAGTAAGTTCAGGATCACTCGATCAGGCCGTTCAGCAGGGCCAGGCACTTGCGGCTGTGCAGCTTGCGGATGGCCTTGGCCTCGATCTGGCGGACACGCTCACGGGTGACACCGAAGTCGCGGCCCACCTCCTCCAGCGTGCGGGGGCGGCCATCGTCCAGACCAAAGCGCAGGCGGATGACCTTTTCCTCACGGGGGGTCAGGCTCTTGAGGGCCTGATTGATCTGCTGGGCCACCATGGCGCGGTCCGCTGCCTTGCCGGGGGCCTCGGCGTTCTCGTCGGCCACGAAATCGCCCAGGGAGGAATCTTCTTCCTCGCCCACGGGGCTTTCCAGGCTGGCGGGTTCCTGCGCCATGCGCTGGATCTCACGCACGCGCTCCACGCTCATATCCATGGCCTTTGCCAGCTCCTCGGGGGTGGGCTCGTGGCCGTTCTGGTAGACCAGCTGGTTGGTGGCCTGACGCATCCGGTTGATGGTCTCGACCATGTGCACCGGGATGCGGATGGTGCGGGCCTGATCCGCAATGGCGCGGGTGATGGCCTGACGGATCCACCAGGTGGCGTAGGTGGAGAAGCGGAAGCCACGGTCACAGTCAAACTTCTCGGCGGCCTTGATCAGGCCGATGTTGCCCTCCTGAATCAGGTCCAGGAACGCCAGGTTGTGGCCAACATGCTTCTTGGCGATGGAGACCACCAGACGCAGGTTGGCCTCGCTCAGGCTGCGGCGGGCGTTCAGGCCGTCGCGGCGGATCTTGAGCAGCTCCTGGCGGCGCTCCTCCGTCAGGGGGCCGTTCTCCACGGCCTCCATGGCTTCTTCTTCGGCAGCCTTTTCCTCGTCGTCCTCGCTGGACTTGGTGTTGCCGTCCTCGTCCAGATCCTCGGTATAGCTCCGGCTGTTCTCATCCTCCTCGAACGAGAAGCGGGCGCTGTTCTTTTTGATGTACTCAGGCGCGCCGTACTTCTGGCGGTCGGCCTGAAGGATGTGGGCAGCCTCGGCACCGGCGTGGATGCGCTTGCTCAGGTCCACTTCCTGCTCCGCGCTCAGCAGCGGGATCTGGCCGATCTGCTTGAGGTAGTTCTTCACAGGATCATCCAGCAGCTCATCCATGGCAGCCTTCAGGTCTGCGGGGTTCTCCTCTGCCGGGTCGTCCTCATTTTCATCGCCCAGGCCCAGCTCATCGCTGTTTGCCTCGGCACTTTCCACCTCTGCCATGATGCCTTCCACATCCAGGCTGGTGTCACCGTCGGCCTCGTCATCCAGAATTTTGATGCCGCGCTCCTCCAGAAGCGTGTAAAGCGTTTCCACATCCATCCGGCACTGGGAAGCCAGTGTCTTGGCCTCGCCCGCCGTCAGGGTGCCTTCGCCCTTCGTCAACAGTTCCTTCAAAGTCATGCCCATTTCGCTCTCTCCTTTTCACCGCGGCGCTGGCTGCGCCGTAAGTGATATCGTATCATAAGTTTTGCCGCTGCGGGATGGTTCAAATCACCAGGCCGCCGTTCACACCGAACACCTGCCCGGTGATGTAACCGGCGCTTTCGCCTGCCAGGAACACCAGCAGCTGCGCCACCTCGTCTGCGCTGCCCAGGCGGCCCACGGGGGTCTCCTCGGCCAGTGCGGCCTTATCCTCTGCCGTAAAGGCAGCCATCATATCGGTGTCGATGACACCCGGAGCCACGCAGTTCACGGTGATGCCGCTGGGCCCCTCCTCTTTGGCAAGGGCCTTGGTCAGGCCGATCAGGCCCGCCTTGGCAGCGGAGTAGTGCACCTCGCAGCTGCCGCCGGTCTGGCCCCACATGCTGCTCACGGTCAGGATGCGGCCCGCCTTGCGGCGGATCATGCCCGGCAGGGCCAGCTGGCACAGGTGGAACGCGCCGCTCAGGTTCACGTCCAGCATGTGCTGCCACTCCTCCGGGGTGATATCGGTGAACAGCTTCTGCTGGGCAATGCCCGCGTTGCTCACCAGCACATCCACATGGCCCACGGCCTGCTCCACGGTGTGGAACGCCACCTCACAGCTGGCGCGGGAGGCCACGTCGCACTGGACCGCCAGCAGGCCCGGCAGCGCCTTTTCCAGCGCCGCCGCCTCCTCGGCGTGGGTGTGGTAGAGCACCGCCACCCGGTAGCCCGCCTGCCAGAAAGCGCGGGCCGCCGCGGCTCCGATGCCCCGGTCGCCGCCCGAGATCAGCACGCAGCGCCCGTTGGCCGCAGGGACTGCCGGTCCCGGCACAGGCTCCACCGGCAGTTCCGTTTCTGCTGCCGGTTCTGTTTCCGCGGCCGGTTCCGGCACAGCTTCCTGCACCGGCTCCTGTTCCGGCTCAGGGGCCCGGGATGCCTTGTCCTCATCGCTCAGGTCAAAGGTCAATTCAAATTCATCATCGTACAAGAGTCAGCCCTCCTGCCGTTTGTTCTCTGCCTGCAAAAAATCCCGCAGGCAGGAAGGTCCCGCCCTCCACCGCACCCATGGGCTGCGCTCTGCTCCTCTTTCCGGTCAAGGCCGGTCCTGCGGCGAGCCCGCTGGTCTGTGCGAGTGGTTTCGACAAGTTACCATTAAATAATATAACACAATTCGGCGAAAAAAGGAAGTGGGAACCGCCGTCTTTTCACGCAGTTCCCACTTTTTTTCACGTTCTCAGGGGGTCACGGGCGGTTTCCAGCGGGGCTTTGCGGCCCGCTGCTCCCGCAGCCGGAGGAAAAACGCCTGCAGCAGCGCCTGCGCCTCCTCCGCCCGCAGACCGCGTTCCACCACCGGATGGTGGTTGAAGGGCAGGGCGAACAGGTCGGTCACACTGCCGCAGCACCCGGCCTTGGTATCCGCCGCGCCGTACACCACCCGCCTGATCCGGCTGTTGATGATGCCGCCGCTGCACATGGGGCAGGGCTCCAGCGTAACGAACAGCTCACACTGCCACAGCCGCCAGCCGCCCAGCTTTTTGCAGGCCGCGTCAATGGCCAGCAGCTCGGCGTGGTGGAGGGCGTTTTTCTCGGTCTCGCGGGTGTTGTGGGCGGCGGCGATGATCTCGCCGTTCCGGGCCACCACCGCGCCCACGGGCACCTCGCCCAGCGCGGCGGCCCGTGCGGCCTCCTCCAGCGCCGCGCCCATCAGCTCATAGTCGGTCATCCCATTCCCCTTTCTGCCAGCGCCCGGGCCAGCACCAGCCCATTGTTCAGGATATGCAGCACCACCCCGGGTGCAGGACTGTCGGTCTGCTCTGCGGCCCACCCGAAAATGAGCCCCATGCCCAGCGCGTAGCACTTTTCGGTCAGTGTTCCGTGCAGGGCCGCAAAGAGCACAGCCTGGCAGAGGTTTGCCGGGTGCTCCCCCAGCGGCCGCAGCAGGCGCAGCAGCGCCCCCCGGAACACCAGCTCCTCGGCCAGCGGCAGCACCAGCAGGCTGCGCAGCGTGCCGGACACGCCCTGCGGCAGCTCTGCCGCCCCGCCGGGGACCAGCACACACCAGACCGCCGCCAGCCCGGCCCAGGCCAGTGCCGCGATGCCTGCCGCCCGCAGGCGGCGGTTCTGTTCTGACATCTTCCCCGTCCCCTCTCCGTTTGGGGCCGCGCTGTTCCGCTGCTTCGGGCGCACAGCGCACCGCCCCGCAATGCCTGATGCCCATTGTATCATGTTCCGGCCCGTTTGTGCAAGAAAACGGAGCGGAATTGCGAAAATACGAAGAAATATTGATTCAAACAATTGACATTTCCCGTCGTCTCTGGTATATTCCTATACGACTTTTTGATTGATTTGGTCGGGTTATCCGTTCTTGGCCCCGTTGGAGGTATTACTATGATCCGCATTCTTACCGATTCCGCATCCGACATCCTGCCCGCTGAAGCCGAGCAGCTGGGCGTGACCGTCATCCCCCTGAACGTCACCCTGGAGGACGGCACCGTGCTCCGGGACGGCGTGGACATGACCCCCACCGTGTATTACGGCGTGATGGCCCGCTGCCACAAGCTGCCCACTACCAGCCAGCCCAGCCCCGAGCTGTTCCAGCGCTTCTTCCTTGAGGCGGCTGCCGCCGGGGACGAAGTGGTGGGCATCTTCCTCTCCCATGAGCTGTCCGGCACCTGCCAGTGCGCCCGGCTGGCCGCAGACATGGCCAATGTGGACAATGTCCTCTTTGTGGATTCCGAGAACGTCTGCCTGGGCGAGAGCCTGCTGGTGCGGCTGGCTGTTCAGCTGCGGAATGCCGGAAAGACTGCCGGGCAGATCGCCGCCACCCTTGAGCACGCCAAGGAGCACCTGCATCTGGTGGCCGTCATCGACGACCTGAAGTATCTGCGCAAGGGCGGCCGCCTGCCCGCCGCCGTGGCCGTGGCCGGTGGGATGCTGGGCATCAAGCCCCTCATCACCATCAAGGAGGGCAAGGTCGTTATGGCGGGCAAGGCCCGGGGCCTGCCCGGCGCTTACGTTGCCCTGTTCAAGAAGATCGAGGAGCTGGGCGGCATCAGCACCTGCGCCGACGCGCTGGCCGGTTACACCCTCGCCCCCCGCGAGGTGCAGCCCATCCAGACCTACCTGCAGGAGAATCTGGGCCGGAGCGAGGCCCTTGTGCGCCAGATCGGTTGCGTCATCGGCACCCACGCCGGCCCCGGCGCGTTCGGCCTGGCCTTCCTCGATGAGGGCTTCACCTTCTGATCTTACCCAATCAAAAAGAGGAACTGCTTTCCCGGCAGTTCCTCTTTTTTGTTGGTTCACAGCACCGCGTCCGAGACGATCTTGCCCAGCAGGAGCACCAGCACCACAAGCATCATGGGGCGGATGAACTTTGCGCCCTTCTTGAGGGCGAAGTGGGAGCCCAGCAGGTTGCCCACAATGCCGCTGATGGCACAGGGAATGCCGATGGAGAACACCACCAGCCCGCTGGAAAGATACGTTACCAGGCTGGCGTAGTTGCTGGCAAGGTTGAGCACCTTGGCGTTGCCGCCCGCCGTGCGCAGGTCAAAGCCCATCAGGGTGGTAAAGGCAATGATGGCAAAGGTGCCGGTGCCCGGGCCAAAGATGCCGTCGTACAGGCCGATGCCCAGCCCGATGGCAAGGGCCAGCACCGCCTTTTTGGCGTTCAGGGTGCCGTCGTCCCGGTTCTCATCGGGCAGGTCCCGCCGCCAGAGGATGAGCACCGCCGCCACCGGCAGGATGATGAGCATCATGGTGCGCAGCACCTGATCGCTGAGCAGGAGCACGATGTGGGAGCCCAGTGCGCTGCCCACAAAGCTGCCCACAGCCGCCAGCAGGCCGACCCGGATGTTCATAGCTCCCTTCTGGAAGAACTGCGCCGTGGCAAAGGTGGTGCCGCAGGCCGCGCTGAATTTATTGGTGCCGTAGGTGTAATGCACCGGCAGGCCCGCAAACAGGTAGGCGGGCAGGCTGATCAGGCCGCCGCCGCCCGCCGCCGAGTCCACAAAGCCCGCAAACCCGGTCATCAGCATCAAAAACAGCAGCATTGGCAATGATAATGTAATTTCCATTCGTTCTACTTTCCCACTCTTTCGTTTACTTCAGATACAGCTTTCCCTCGCAGGCCAGGATCTGATCCAGGATCATCCGGGACACCCGGGCACCATAGACCATAGCGGGGTGGTCGTTGTACTCGATGATGTCATGGAACTCCTTGTTCATCAGAACGATCACATACTCGCCGTAGGGGGTGTGGATGATGCCGCCGTCGTTGCGGCAGGCGTTCATGCTGCCGCTCTTGCTGGCCACCCAGATAAGCTCCGGCTCGCCGGTCTCCTCGCAGTCCAGATAGAACTGGGGGAAATCGTGGGTCAGCATGGTGTTATAGTGCTGCTGGCGGAAGATGCCCAGCATGGCGGCGCTGGCTTCTTTGCTGACCAGCGTGCCCTTTGCCACCTGCGCAAACAGGGCGGCGTAGTCCCGGGGCGTGGTGGTGCCCAGCTTGTCGTAGCGGTCAAAGTGGAGGGGGTTGTGCAGGACGGTGTGCCCAAAGCCCAATTCCCGGATGCAGGCATTGATGGTGTCCAGCCCCAGGTAATCGATGATCATATTGGTGGCGATGTTGTCCGAGCAGATGATCATCATGGTGGCGGTGTCCTTCACCTTGAGCTTTGCCCCCACGCCCAAGGCCCGGAGCATCCCGGAGCCGTCCACGAACTGGCTGGCCTCGTAGGTGATCTCCTCTTCCAGGTCAGCCCTGCCCCGGCTGGCCTGCAGATACAGCACCGCCAGAATGAACGCCTTGATGGTGGAGGCCGTCTCGAACTCCTCGTCGGCACCGATCTCCACCGTGCTGCCGCGCAGGTCGTCCACAAAAACGCTCATCCTGCCCTGATAGGAATAGAGCTCGGCGGCAATGCGCTTTTCCAATGTCATATTCTGATCCATCTGGAATCCCTCAACTTTTCTATACTTTCCGTTATACTTTATCCTTACCGTTAAGACATTATTTTCGTCACTTTCGTCATTTTCGTCACCAAATGATATCCTCAATGACGAATTGGCCGAAATTGACGAAATTTGAGATACCAACGGTGATTACAGGTTGTTTTCAAAGAAACGCTGTGCGTTGCGGAAGAAGATGGCTTCCACCTCATCCTCGGTGAAGCCCTCTTTCCGCAGGGCATCGGCCAGCAGGGGCATTTTGGAGCAGTCGCTCAGTTCCAGCTTGCCGCCGATGCCGTCAAAGTCACTGCCCAGACCGATGATCTCAATGCCGCCCACCTGCTTGAAATGAGCGGCGTGTTTGGCCATCAGGGCCGTGGTGCTGCGGCACAGGTCGGGGCTGGGCTGGTCATCCAGAAAGCCCGCGCAGTAGTTCAGGCCCACCAGACCGCCTTTTTCCGCCATGACCCGGATCATCTCATCGGTCAGGTTGCGGCAGTGGGGGGCCAGGGCGCGGCAGTTGGAGTGGCTGGCCGCAAAGGGGCGGGTGCTGTGCTCTGCAATGTCCCAGAAGCCTTTATCGGACAGGTGGCTCACATCGGCAATGATGTGCAGGCGCTCCATCTCGGCCAGGAACTCGAAGCCCTTCTCCTTCAGGCCGGTCTCGGTGTTGGGCATACAGGGCCAGATGGGGCCGTTGCCGGGCACCACGTTGGGGCTGGCCAGCTCGTTTTCGTGGTTCCAGGTCAGGGTCATCATCCGCACGCCCAGCTCGTACATCCGGCGCAGCACACCCAGACTGCCCTTGCAGCAGCCGGCCTCCTCAATGGTCAGCATTCCGCTGATCTTGCCCGCCTCGGCGTTTTTGCGGATATCCTCGGGGCGGTAGACAGGGGCGATCCTGTCGGAATACCGCTCCATCATCCGCTTGAACACGTCGATCTCTTCCAGCGCCGTCACCAGCGGATCCGCGCCCGGGGTGGGGTCGGCCAGATTCACAAAGGCGGCAAAGCACTGGAGCATGTAGTCGCCCTTCTCCAGCTTTTCCAGATCGATGTGGCCGTTGTTGTGGGCAAAGGTCTGCCCGTCGCCCCGCATCTCCGCGCGCCGCAGCTCGCTCAGGGTATCACAATGTAGATCAAAGACTTTCATCGTTCATGTCCTTTCTTAACAGCTTCTATGTAAATCATTTCTGCCACAAAGCTCCCGTTTTCCGCAGCGAAAACTTGGCTCCCCTGCTAGGGGAGCTGGCGCGTCAGCGCCTGAGAGGTTTCTCCCGTAAGCAAAACCTCTCCGTCATCCTCGCTATCGCTCGATGCCACCTCCCCTAATAGGGGAGGCCTTGGCATAGGATTCATTTTTCGCAATGATCGCTGACGCTCCAAAACGCACTCCTGCCGCAAGCAGGGCAAACAGGAGCGAAGCGCCAGACCACGAAAACACGACGGCCTGCCAAGGGCTCCCCTACTAGGGGAGCTGTCGCGGCGAAGCACGCGACTGAGAGGTTGTACAGAGCCGCACCTGGTCGTTTCAGAACACACTCCCCACCGCATACAGACTCTTGACCAGATCTTCCCGGTACAGCGGGTCGGCGGGGTCAAGGCTGTTGATGACCACGCCGCCGCTGGCGGACGCGCCGGTGGAGTGGATGTAGCGGCCCTCGCCAAGGTAAAGGGCGATATGGCCGGGGAAATAGAGGGCATCGCCCCGCTTTTTGTCTGCAAAGGGGATCTGGTGCATGGGCCAGCCCTCCACGATCCTGGCATCCCGGTAGATGAGCACGCCGCACTGCATATAGGCGCTGCTGACAAGGCCGGAACAATCAATGCCCCGGCCCGATTTGCCGCCCCAGCGGTACTCGGTGCCCAGATACTTTTTCGCTTGTGCACAGACGGCATCCCGGAACGCTTCCTCGCTGCCGTCGTACCACGCCTGCAGTGCCTGCGGCACCAGCTCCCCGGCGGTAATATTCCGGGCCTCGGCCAGCGCGTCATCAAAGGCCAGCCCCTCCCGCTGGGAGAACACGGCGGTCATCTCAAACCGCACCGGCTCCAGCGCCACGTCCCGGACATAGCCGGTGCGGCCATCCAGCAGGGCCACCTTGGCCCAGCCGGTGTGGGCCTCGGCTTCCTCGGGCGGTTCGGGCAGGCGGCAGAGCAGGCAGCCCCGCTCCAGCTCCAGCATCCGCACCCCCTGCACCTTGGGCAGGCTGAGCACATCGGTGGCACGGCCCACCAGCACCAGCGGCTGGGGCAGGTAGGCCCGCAGCGTATCCTCGCTGACAAATTTCAGCGCATCCCGCCGGACAAAGCCGTGGTAGCCGTAAAAGGTGACCACCTCGGCCACCTCCGGGGAGAGGGGCACTCCCTCGGCGGTCACGCCGCCGGGGGCGGTGCGCACCTGACAGGCCTGACCGTACAGGCCCTCGTCCCCGATGGTGGAAACAAGGCCCGCCTCGCTCTGTTTGGTGGTCTGGGGCAGGTCGTAAATGGTCACGACAGGCCGGGCAAATAGGGCGTATTGCATCATTCGGTTCCCTCCAATAAATTCAGCAGCTCCTCCGGCTTCATGCGCAGGATGGCACCATCCGCGCTGCCGGTGACGGTCTCGGCCAGATCCTGCTTGGCCTGCTGCAGCTCCACGATCTTTTCCTCAATGGTGTCCTGGGCGATGAGCTTGTACACCTGCACCGGGTTCTGCTGGCCGATGCGGTAGGCACGGTCGGTGGCCTGATTCTGGGCCGCCACGTTCCACCACGGATCGTAGTGGATGACGATATCGGCGGCGGTCAGGTTCAGGCCGGTGCCGCCTGCCCGCAGGGAGATCAGGAACACGCTGGCCTCGCCGCCGTTGAAGCGGCGCACCAGCTCGGCACGCACCGGCTTGGGGGTGGAGCCCTGCAGGGTGAAGTGGCTCACACCCTCCGCGTCCAGCCGCTTGGCCAGCAGTTCCAGCATGGAGGTGAACTGGCTGAACAGCAGGATGCGGTGCCCACTCTCCACGGCACTGGTGACCAGCTCGATGCAGGCATCCAGCTTGGCGCTGCCGCCTGCCCAGTTGTCGGCAATGAGCCGGGGGTCGCAGCAGATCTCCCGCAGCCGCATGAGGACGGCGAACACCGCCATCTTGTCCTCGGGCTTGGCGGCCCGCAGCTTCTCCCGGGCATCCACCACGGCGGCAAGGTAGAGCTTGCGCTGCTCCTCCTCCAGCTCGATGCGGTAGACGTTCTCTGTTTTGGGGGGCAGCTCCTTCAGCACCTCGGACTTCATCCGGCGCAGGATGAACGGCCCGGTGAGCTGGTTCAGCCGCCGCACCGCCGCCGGGTCGTTTTCCTGCGTGATGGGCTTTTCAAACCGGCTGCAGAAGCTCTTGTAGGGCGGCAGGTAGCCCGGCATCAGGAAGGAGAAGATGCTCCACAGCTCACCCAGGCGGTTCTCCACGGGGGTGCCGGTCAGTGCAAAGCGGACACGGCTGTTCACCCCGCACACCGCCTTGTATTTCTGGGTGGTATGGTTCTTGATGGCCTGGGCCTCGTCCAGGATGCAGGCGTAGAATTTCTGGTTCTCATACAGGGTCTCGTCGCGGCGGAGCAGGTCGTAGCTGGTCACCACCACATCGGCCCCGTCCCACTGCTCGGCCAGCTGGGCCCGGTGGACGGCATCCCCGTCCACCACAACGCAGTTCAGCTCCGGTGTGAACTTTTGGCATTCCTCGGCCCAGTTCAGCACCAGCGAGGCCGGGCAGACGATGAGGCTGGGCAGGGGGTTCCCTCCCTGCTCCCGGAGGGCCAGCAGATAGCTGAGCACCTGCACCGTCTTGCCCAGACCCATATCATCCGCAAGGATGCCGCCCATGCCGTAACCATCCAGCGTGCGGAGCCAGCGGTAGCCGTCCCGCTGGTATTTCCGCAAAACTTTTTGTAGAGACGCGGGTGGTGTATACTCGCTGTCCTTTACCGCATGGAAGCTCCGGCTGAGCTGGCGGAAGGCATCGTCCCGGTTGAAGCGGATGCCGTTCTGCCCCGAAAGCGCCCAGTCCAGACTGGGGGCCCGGTACAGGGGCAGCCGGGCGTGGGCCTGGCCCAGTTTGGCCCCGGAAAGCTCCAGCGTCTCGTTCAGCTCGTCCAGCACCTCCATGGAATCGTCCAGCCGGAGCAGACGGCCATCGCGCAGGCGGTGGTAGCGCTTTTTCTGGTGGAGCGATCTCAGCAGGGCTTTCAGCTCCCCCACCGGGAACTCCCCCGTGTCCACCTCAAGGTCGAGCACGCTGCCGTGCACCGACACCCCCACCGAGATCTTCGGCGGTGCGGCCTGCATACTGCGGAAGGCATCGGTCAGGTAGACCTCGCCCTCGGCCAGCAGGGCCGGGATGCCCTCATCGAGGAAACGGTAGACTTCATCCTCCTCATAGGCATCGTAGTGGGCGGCAAGGCCATTGCCCATGGTGTCTGGCCCCGGCTCCAGGTACCGCCCCAGCAGCCGCCCGGCCCGCTGTTCGGCGCGGGCATCCCGCAGCAGACCGGCAGGCCCCGGTTCCTCCGGCGTGACGCGGTCCTCGCCGTACAGAAATTCAAGGTGCGCCCGCACCGTTTCCCGCGTGGGCGCGTCAAGGTAAAACTGCACCACCGGCTCCAGCGGGATCTGATTCAGCAGCAGGCGTTCGGGGTCCTCAATGGTCACCCTGCTGCCCAGCTCCGGCAGGACGTAGCTGCAAAAGGCGGTGGCATCCCCGGTGGTAAAGAACAGGCTCTTGCCGCACAATGCCTCAAGGGCGGGCCGCATCCGGGCGCTTTCGGCCCGGTCCAGCTGCCAAATCGTATCCTCACTGTATAAATAGTCGTTGTCTAAACCCGTTTTCCACCCCAACGCGGGGGTCACGGACACCTCCACGCCGCCCCGGCGCTTTTCCACCCGCATGGTCAGGGCCGGGATGCCGGTCTTGAGGGTGTAGCCGCCCAGATTTCCGGTGGGGGCATAGAGGGCCACCAGACCGTCAAAGATCTCGCCGTTCAGCGGGATGCCCCCGGCAGGCCCGTTGCGGGGCGCATTGCCGTAGCTGCGCAGGGCCGCCTCGGCCCCTTCCTTTGCGCTGAGCTGCCGCCGCAGCAGGCGGAGCAGCTGCTGTGCCTCCGGGGCAAAGGCCTCCCAGCTGTGCTGGAATTCCAGCGCCTTGCCGTAACTGATGAAGCCGTGCTTCTCCACGGCCCGCAGCAGGTCCGGAATACTCTTTACCACATACTGCCGCCCGCCGTCTGCCGAGATGCGCAGCCGCAGCCAGGGCAGCTCCCCGGGCAGCAGGGTCAGCTCCGGCTCCAGCTCTGCGGAGTGGGGGCACAGCTCCGCGTGGCCGGTCACGCCGTCCACCTCAGCCAGTGCTCCCTCCTGATAGGCCCGGAGCAGCCGCCGTGCCTCGTAGTCGGATTCCGGTTCCTCGCCCCGCCACTTCTTGCCGAACAGCATTTCCAGGCTGGAGGCATAGCTGTCCCTGCGGGGCGGCTCCTCAGTCTGGGGCGTTTGCAGGTTGGCCGTGCCCCGCACCACGCCCGGGATGCTCTCCGGGCTCTCCGAGGGCTTCTGCGGCGCTCTGCCGGAAAGGCCCTGACTCTCGCTGTCCCACATCAGCAGCGCGCCGATGTGCTTGCAGCAGGGCCCCTCGCCGTTTTCGTTGTAAGGGCAGGAGCAGCTGGCGCTGACAAAGCTGCCGTTTTCCCGCAGCCAGACCTGGGTCTGGTACAGGCTCCGCCCGCCGCCGCGCACGTCGGCGCTCAGGTGGCGCACGCCGTTCCCGGCCACTTCGCAGTTCAGATCCTGTATCCGGTCCGTGTAGGCCTTGGCCCGCGCGAATACCGTGCCGCCCAACAGGTAGCGGATCTCTTCCATGTCCATCCGGGGTCTCCCTCCCTCTGCAATGCTCTATTGGTTAAGCATACCGCACCGGCGGGCGGGATGCAAGGGGTGCCGGGAAAAAAAGTTCCGGAAAGCACAGAAGCGCCTCATCCGGGAGAGGATGAAGCGCTTCTGTACTTTGGGAATTTTGGAACACTCAGCCCGCATTGCGGTTTACAGGCCAAGTGGGGGTTGGTTTAGGGCTGCTCAGGCATTCTGCTTGAGCTCCTGTGCCTTCTGCCATGCATTCAGCACATCGATCTTGCTTACGGCGTTGTCGGGATAGAATTTCATCTCTTCCGGAGCCGTGCCCTCATCGTTCAGGTCAGGGATAAGCTCGTTTTCCATGGCCCAGCGGGCGGCGTGCTGCAGGTCCATATCCCGCTCTTCCTGCCCTACATCGGGGTAGAGCAGTTCGGATTCGGGCATGGGTTTGCCTGCATCCTCCCACAGCATCATGGCAAGGGCGCTGCGGTTGCTGGGGAAGTAGGGCAGAGCCATCAGCTTGCCTGCAAATTCAGCGCCCAGAGAATAGGCCTGATAGCCCAGCACTGCACCGCCCACAGCGGCAGTACCAATGATTGCGGCAGTGCCCAGGACATTGGGCTCGTCATCTTCAATGGATGCATCCTGTGTCATGGCTTTCAGGGTCACGGCCTTTGCAGGCATCTCAAAGGCAAAGCTTTCCTTATCCTGATAAGCGTTCGGATCATCCAGGCCGGTGATATCCCAGTGGCCAAATTTCAGACCGCTATCTGCAAAAGCATCCTTATCAAATGCAACACTCACCGTTGCACCCTCGGGGACATGAAAGGAACCGTCCTCGTTGGCATTCTTTTTAACGATCTCGGTGATATCCTCGGGGTCAGCACCATTCTTGCCGGGCACTGTTACGCTGGTGATAACGCCGTCCTTCAAGGTCAGGATTGGCATTTCAGACACAACAAAGTCCTTTTCGTCCGTTGCCAGCTCATTCTCACCCTTCTTGACAGCAGCGGTCAGGGTCTGCTTGCCGGTTTCCTTGGGAGCAATGCGGAACGCATATTGTTCCTTTACATCGCCCAGATCAATGGGCAGGCCGCCTTCCGGCATGGGCTTGTACTCGTTGTTTTCGTCCTTATACTCGATCTCGCTGTTCTTGTCGCCAAAGTCGATGAATGCCTCACCCAGCTTGGCATCGTCCTTGGGGTCAACCTTTACGGTAAAGTCCTTGCTTTCGCCTTCCTTGATGACGGCATCCTTCAGGCCCTTAATGGTCACAGTGGTGTGAACACGGCCTGCAACGGTATAGTCCTTGTCCGCTGTGCCCAGCTCCACATCATCCCGCACCACAGCAGCGGTCAGCTTCTGCTCGCCGGCATCTTTCGGCGTAATGCGGAATTCATAATTTTTGTTGTTACCGCTCAGATCGACTTCTAGGCCGTCCTTCGGGTCCTTCGGCATGGGCTGATACGCACCGTTTTCGTCCTTATACTCGATCTCGCTGTTCTTGTCACCAAAGGTCAGGATACCGGTACCGGTGCTGCCCGCATGGTCAAGGGTCACGGTAAACTCTGCCGTGTCTTCTGCTTTGATCTCACTCTTCAGACCGTTGATGGTCACGCCGACTTTCTTGGAAAGGCAGCGATATTCCTTGCCATCCTCGGTTTTGTAGCCCACCAGATAGCCCGCATTCGCACCCATTAGTTTCAGCTTTAAGTCCTTCTGATAATTTGTTCCGATGGTAGTTTCTGTCAACTGACGACCATCGCTGGGGTCAGCGCATTCGATCGTTACCTCATCGGTGTAAGTGTCAGCTACACCAATTTTTGTATCTTTGCCCAGGTACACCTTGCATCCAACATTTTCAAAACTCGCCTTCCGCAGAGTAACACACGGTATAGCATTTTTCATATATCTTTGCATTCGGATGCCGTATTTTGCATTCTTGAGCGTCACATCATTGACCACCAAATTAGGGGGTGTTTGACCATACTGTTTGATAGTATATATAGCGGTCTGAGTAGGATCACCCGATGCATCAATTGTTCCAGCATTGATCGTCATGGTTCCAGTGTTCTCCACCACACCATTCTCCGAAGCCGTTTTGCATTGAAATGTTGGTTCTGAATTCTGATTATCAATCACTACCGTGCCGCTATTAGAAAAAGCCCCCCTGTCGGTCATTCCATTGAATGTTCCGCCATGAATACACAGATTTTTATTTTGATTAGTAACCCATCCGTTGAAGGTTCCTCCATTCACAATTGACTTCGCTGCCTGTGTTCCGTTGTCCGCAATTACCACAGCCACACCGCCTTCCGATGTATATGTGCCGCTATTGATCACAACGTCTTCTGCGTAAACAGCAGTAAAATTGCTTCCGGATGCCTTCACGATATTATTCGTTAATTCCAACGAATAACAGTCGATCAGTCTCACATTGTTTAGATTTGTCGTACCTGTAATATTAGAATTTTGGATAATAACGCGAGAATCTTCGTAACTCCGAACACAATAAGTATCCGATGTCATTGTAACATTATCTATCGTAGTAGTTCCATATACAGGCGCAATAAGCTCAGATTGATATACACTACTCCGCTTGTGGGTATACGTACCGCCGGTAATTTTCGCTGTTTTTCCTCTAAACTCAATAAAAGTATCACCAGTATAGGTACCCCTGGTACCGTCGATTTCGGCATTTTCGACGTTTTTAAAGTACAAAAAGGCTTTACAACTACCTTTACAATTACTACGGTCCGCATTAAATATCACATTACCCTTAAGATTGACCTTTACAGTACCGCTTTTTTCTACATCAAAGGTGATCTGTTTCGTGTAGGGGCCTTCCAGATAATATGTGCCAGGTTCCTTAACTGTTTGACCGCCCTGAAGCTTGATTCCCAGTTCCTCTTCCTCCGCAAATGCCGACACTGCCCCCGCAGGCAGGAATGTCAGCATCATACTGAATGCCAGTAAGAGGCTGATAAGCCGTTTTTTCATAAAAATCCTCCTTTGTCAGTCATTAATACTCCCAATTTCTCCACGAAAAGCACCCAGACAAAAAGAAAAAAGCGCCGCACCAGCCAAATGGCTGGTACAACGCTTTGCGTTTTGTACTTTAGGGGGTGCTTGCCCTCTCTATCTATGCTTTAGTCTGCCGCTTCTCAAGGGCAAGGCGATCGTGGTTCCCGGAAAAGCTACTCCCATAAACTTCTCCATAACCCCGCACCGACTGCCCTTTGGGGGGCACTGGCACATTTCCGCATAGTTGAAGAGGGCCGCAGAGCAAAGTGCAGCTGGCGGCCCATACTGAGCCTTCCGCCTTGCGTCACAGCCTTCCGACTGGTTTGCCGATCCTTCCTTTTTGATGGTAAGGAACTTTCCGCATTTTATCATACCCCCCCCCCCTATAAA
>OJQZ01000587.1_pt1 | contig 29028 bp, 29 predicted proteins | sample 1599071 | NCBI WGS metagenome assembly OJQZ01 (sample SAMN03922525, study PRJEB24848) | human gut metagenome | isolation source: stool sample | host: Homo sapiens | place: Germany | collected 2010-05
CGTTTACGGCGTGGACTACCAGGGTATCTAATCCTGTTTGCTCCCCACGCTTTCGAGCCTCAGCGTCAGTTATCGTCCAGTAAGCCGCCTTCGCCACTGGTGTTCCTCCTAATATCTACGCATTTCACCGCTACACTAGGAATTCCGCTTGCCTCTACTTCACTCAAGAATGTCAGTTTCAAAAGCAGGTTACGAGTTGAGCCCGTAATTTTCACTTCTGACTTGATATCCCGCCTACACTCCCTTTACACCCAGTAATTCCGGACAACGCTTGCCACCTACGTATTACCGCGGCTGCTGGCACGTAGTTAGCCGTGGCTTTCTAAACGGATACCATCATTTTTTTCTCCGTCAACAGAGGTTTACAATCCGAAAACCTTCTTCCCTCACGCGGCGTCGCTGGATCAGGGTTGCCCCCATTGTCCAATATCCCCCACTGCTGCCTCCCGTAGGAGTCTGGGCCGTGTCTCAGTCCCAATGTGGCCGTTCAACCTCTCAGTCCGGCTACTGATCGTCGACTTGGTGGGCCGTTACCCCGCCAACTATCTAATCAGACGCGAGCCCATCTCTAAGCGATAAAATCTTTGGTATCAGGAAGATGCCATCCCGATACGTTATGCGGTATTAGCAGTCGTTTCCAACTGTTGTCCCCCTCTTAGAGCCAGGTTGCTCACGTGTTACTCACCCGTCCGCCACTGTTCCGAGGAGCAAGCTCCTCTTCACCGTTCGACTTGCATGTGTTAGGCGCGCCGCCAGCGTTCGTCCTGAGCCAGGATCAAACTCTTTGTTAAATGGTATATTTAAGCTTTCGCTTTAAATATCAAAGTTTGATTGCTCTGCTGAACGCTAACTTGCTATCTATTAGCACGTTATTTTGTGTTCATCCAGAATTTCTTGTTATTCTCTTAAGAATCTCAAGGTAATGTTTTTAATTCTGTACTGTTCAATTTTCAAGGAACTTTGTGCCGCTCTTGCGACAGCTTATTTATTATATCACATTCATTCGAGTTTGTCAAGCACTTTTTTGAAATTTTTTAAATTTCTTTTTTCACAGTTTTGAACTTTTTACCAGTCGGTCACCGTGCTTTCGCCGTTTCTTCCTTCCGGTTTTTTAGCTCATCTCCGTACCCTCGACTGCCCTCTTTCTCGCTGTTCAAGCGGTTTCAGGCTTTCTCAAGTACCCTCTGTTTTTGTGCCCTCTCGTTTGAGTGCTTGTCTATTATATCACGCTTTTCGAGCTTTGTCAACAGCTTTTTCATTTTAATTTTGCACAAATGGTTTTAAACTGTTATATTCCCCGATTGTGCAAAATGTAAACAACCACAATATACAGTTTTCTGCTATCAACATTTAGTTATCAACAACCGCATTGCTATATGTTGAAAACCCGTGTGTTCTTTCCGTAATGCAAAAAACAATGCCGCCCTTTAAGGACGGCACCGATAAAAATCCTATTTTTCCTCGTTCAGCTCGGAAATTATTCTGACAAAGCTGTCAATATCATTAAAGTCACGATATACCGAAGCAAATCTGATATACGCCACCTTATCTATATCCTTCAGCCTTCGCAGTACCAGCTCACCGATCTCGTCCGACGATACCTCACGTCTGAACTGGTTCTTCAGCTCCTGTACAATATCCTCAACCATTTTTTCAAGGTCTTCGATCTGTACCGGACGTTTTACTGTAGCTCTCGCAAGCCTGTTTATCAGCTTGTCACGGTCAAAAGGTTCAATGGTATTATCCTTTTTCACAACCATAAGCGGTATTGTTTCCACCATTTCATAGGTCGTAAAACGGCACTTGCACGACAGACATTCACGTCTTCTGCGAATCTTATTTTCCGCAGGGCGGCTGTCTATTACCTTGCTGTCCTCATATCCGCATTCCGGGCATTTCATCTGTTTTCCTCGCTTTCGCTCTGATCCTCACGGTTTTCTTTTCCATATTGCTGTATTTATGTATTTTAACACACTTTCGCAGCTTTTTCAAGCGTTTTCTGTAATCAAAGCCCCATCTTATACTTATCGTATATCTTTTTCATATTATTCGCACACGCAGCAAGCTCGTCATAACTGCTGTAATTCTCACGGTAAAGCTCTACTATCATTGCTTTATCGTAATTTATTTTTTCAAGCTCGCTGAAAAGACGGTTGAAGTTAAAGCTGCCCTTTCCTATCGGCAGGCAATCGCAGCCTGCGTCGCCGTCGCTTACATGAAGATGTACGACCTTGTCACCTATTATATCCAGAAGCCTGAACGGATCTACATTGCTCCTTCTCGCCTGTTTGAGATCTACAACAAATCTGACCTCGTCGCCGAGCTGTCCGATCATATCCTCGATAAATCTTACACTGCTGCTCTTGCAGTAGCAGATGTTTTCCTGTGCCACCGTAACACCGAATTCTTTTGCAAGGCGGAACAGACGCAGATAACGTTCCATGTACCTTTCATCAGGCACCTTTGAGCTTAGGATAGCTCCGTGCAGGACAAACACACCCGCACCGATCTCCGCCATAACCTCAAAATACCTCTTGTAAATATCTATCAGATATTCGGTTCTGCGTGGATAATCGCCGAATAGGAACAGTGTTTCCATAGGCGAAGAAAACGGATGCATGGATAATACGTTCATCCCGTATTCACCGATGATCCTTCTTAGCTCAACAAGCACCTGCCCTTCAAGCTCGTCTATCGAATTTACGAATATCTCAACATTTTTTACACCCCGCTCGGCAAGCTCATAAAGAGCCTTTTCTGTTTCAAGAGGGTACAGACAAGCCGTTGATACGCCAATATCCATTTTCATTACTTCCTTTCTGAAAATCAGCCCGCCAGAGAACAAATGTTCCCTATTATTGATATGATTAGCGGTAATACATACACCGCCGCCAGCACTGCAACAAGCAATGCATAAACGCCGACCCTGCACAGACCTTCCGCCTTATCGGCAATTGCCGTTATCTTTTTGCGGAATATAATGTACAGCGCCAGTGCCGCAAAGCCTGCAACGCTCAGCACAATACCCGGTTTAAGTCCTTTAGGGCAGAAACTGAAGGTTATATCATTTTTGCCTTCCTCCAGCTTTACCGCCATAAAGCCCGACATAGAACGGTATATCTCAGCAGGCTTTCCGTTTATCGTCGCAGAAAATCCGCTGTCATACGGCACCGACAAAAACAGCCACTGACCGCTCTTTGCGTTGTCTGCTGTTCCGCTTATATTTCCTCCGTCAACCTTAAGGTCGGCGGTTTTTGTTTTATTGATAGCTTTCTCCAGCTTATCTAACGACAGCCCGTAAACACCGTAGCTTGAGCAATAAGTGCTTTCGTTTACATCAACATCTATACTTACCTTCTCATTTTCGAAAGTACCGAGATATAAAAGCCCGTTGCTGTCTTTATTCGGGAACGACAGATCCTGCTTGATGCCGTTTACATATATTGCAAACGAACCATTGATATGCTCGTTGATATTTCTTGTAACAAGATCAAAGCAATCGAAATACAACGCCTGCTTTTCTCCTATATCCAGCTTGTAGCTGAGCGTTGCGATGCGTGTATTGCTCTTGGGCGTGAAATAATATATCCCGTCACGATGTGCATACCGTATATTCTTTTCTCCGGTATGCTCATACTCGGTGAACAGAAGCTCGTTGCCGGTGTCAAGCAGATTTTTTGCAAGATATTCCTGTATAACTATGCGTTCTGCCTTAGGCAACTCCGTACATTGCGACAGATCGCTGTCGGTCACTATTCCGAGCGGAAGATAGTATTCGCTCTCATAGATCGAATAATTCTTGTCACGATAAACCACAGGCTCTCTTGCACTGAATTTCTCGATATAATATTTTATATTCATAACGGCGTCGGTAAGAGCCGTGCCTCCGTTGCCTGTGACCTCCATCCAGTAGGACGAGTAGCCGAGCCGCTTCATCGCAAACATATAATCCTCCGATGTAAGCGAGGTATAATGTGCGATGGTGGGATAGCCCAGTCCGCCTATAAGATTTGCGTCAAAATATTTCTTCGGCCACTGCATCAGCTTCACCCTGTAAAAGTCCTCGTCCTCGGGGATTTTTCCTTCAAGCTCTATCGCATTGTTGTACTTGACAGGTGTATATGCCGATGCACCTATATACACGTTTGCGTTGAAAACGCTTTCGGCTACAACAATTACAGCCAGTACAGAACAAACCGATTTGAAAGTGAGCTTCTTGAAAACGCCGAAAGCCATAGTCAGAACATACAGTGCCGTAAATCCGCAGAAGATTATCAAAAGCAGTACGAACGACTCCGAGCTTCCCCACAGTGTCGAAACATACGAATCCAGGTCGTATCTGCAGTTACAGTAGTACCATATCGTAAAACCGAAATAGATAACGCCGGCGGCAGTTATTCCGATAAGATAGGGCTTTTTATTCTTTTGCGCATAATCGTCTGGCTTTGTATGCGACAGCTTCACCGCCGCAAAGGTCAGCATCATAAGCGTAGTCATATAGCCGTACCGCATAGGGAATGCCATATAGTCGCCCGTGTGCCACATCTTGTTTATCGGCTCAAACACTACCGGCAGAAGCGTAAGAAACGAAAGCAGTGCATAGAATCTGCTGTTCTTGCTCTTTCTTCGCAGAAAATACACAATGAAAGCCGCAACGGAAAATCCCGTACAGAAAATAAGCGGCAGATTTGTATATATACCTGCAAATACCGCAGAATCAAACAGACCCTTGAGTATGTTCGCTCCCCTTGCGGATGAAAGATACTGTACAAAGCTCGGAAGCCATACAACAGCGGAGATCAGCGCCGCTATAACGCAGCCTATGATAAACCTCGGCGCAATGCCCTTTGTACTGCCCTTTTTTCTGTTAAGAAAAATGTAAACGCCGAAATACAGTATCGTGAACAATACCACCATATAGCTGAGATAATAATTCAGCACCAGCATTCCGACAAGGCAGAATATAAGACCGCCTGTGCGTTTACGCTTTACGAGCGAATTGAACGCTATCAGCAGCAGTGGGAAGAAGTACATTACATCGAGCCACACCGTGTTCTGATAGAACAGCATCGAATAACCGCTGAACGCATACATAACGCTGAAAAGTGCCGAATATGTCACATCCAACTTTTTATGGCAGGTGCGGAAGTACGCATTTGCGGTTATCGCACAGACAGCCATTTTCATAAGCGTCATAATGTTCATGAACATCATCATGTCCGCTTTGTCGACAAATGCAACAAGAAGCGAAAACGGGCTTGATATAAAGAACAGGAACACGCCGAGGAAATTCATTCCGCCGGCATTCTGCCAGTTGAAGAAGAAATCCCCCTTGCCCTCAAGTATGTCCTTGAAGTCAAGCAATAAAGGAAGCACCTGCTGGTGCATATCGCACCATGCGAGCGTTTTATCTCCGAACGGATAAAGCCCGCTGCCCGCAAATACCGCAAGCCCTATGACAATTACCGCTATCGGCGGAATTATCAGCGTCACCAACAGCTTCGGACTGCGTATAAGTTTACCGATATGTGTTGTGATTTTTTTAGTAATATCTCTTTTCAAAATATCCTCCGGGATTTTTAAAAATCTCTCCCATTTGGTTTTTATGAATATCTGTCTAAATTCAAAAGCCGCAAAGACTTTATGTGCTATGCGGCTTTTATTTTTGATTGAATTATCAGCCGCAGGTGATTATACCATGAGCTTCTTTGTGTCTACCGTACCCTTTGAAGCAAGATTCTTTGTATCCTTCTTGCTTTCGCCGTTTCCTGCATTTGTATAATTCTTGCCGTGCTTCTCCTGCCAGAGTACCCACAGGGGACCCGAGATGCACAGTGAAGAATAGGTACCGCAGATAAGACCTGCCATCATAGGAATAGCAAATGTCATTATCGAGGTTACGCCGCAGATTGCGCATACAACGCAGATTGCGAGTACGGCAAAGGCTGTGGTAACAGTTGTGTTTACAGAACGTGTTATCGACTGAGTGATGCTCATATTAACAAGTTCCTTGAGTGAAAGCGAGTTGCCGTAAAGGTTACGGTTCTCTCTGATACGGTCATATACAACGATTGTATTGTTGATTGAGTTACCGAGTACGGTAAGAACAACCGCCATAAAGTTTGCGTCGATCGGGAAACGGCAGAACACAAACACCGCATAAACCATGAAGCAGTCGTGAACAAGGGCTACCAGTGCAAACACACCTGCCGAAAGACCGCCGATTTTCTTGAATCTGAACGCAATATAGATAACGAGCAGTATAAACGAGAACAATACTGCAACAAGGCACTTAAGGAAGAACTCCGTACCTGATGTGGGGTTGACATCCTGGCTGTTTACAAGCGTAAGGCTGTTATCCTTGAAGGTCTGCTGGAGCTTATCCGATAAAGCGGTCTGCTTATCTGCAGTAAGTCCCTCTGAAGACGAGAATGAGATTTCAATGACTTCAAGCGAGCTGTTCATTGAAGAACCTGTAGTTACCGTAACAGCACCGTAATTTTCGCCCTCAACCGTCTTCTTTACCGCATTTGTGTCAATTTCGCCGGTATAGCTGTAGGTCAGCATTGTACCGCCCTTGAATTCAATAGCCATTTCAATGCCGAATATGCAGTTGAAGATAACCGTAATTACAGCAATGACGATCGGTATCAGAAAGAGTACCTTTCTGTATCCTATAAAATCAAATACTTTTTTGTTATTCATTTTGAAGCACCGCCTTCCGTTGCGGCAGCCTTTTCAGCGGCACGCTTCTTTGCAGATTTTCCGCCGTAGAGAGCGGGATTTCTGAATATCTTGAATCTGGAAAGCGACATTGTCATAAGTCTTGTCGCAAATATGCCGAACAGGAAGTTCAGTATTACGCCGACCATCAGAGTATAACCGAATGAGTAGATAGTACCCTCTGTCGAAGCACCGAACATAAAGAATACCGGCTTCAGTATAGTAGACGCAAGGCTGTCGGGAGTACCGAAAGCACCCATAAGTATGATAGCAACGATAATCATTGTGATATTACCGTCAAATACCGCACTGAATGCTCTCTTATAGCCTGTGGCTATCGCTGTATCTATCGTCTTGCCGCTGTTTATTTCTTCCTTTATACGCTCGCCCGTGATAACGTTAGCGTCAACGCCCATACCTACCGCAAGAATGATACCTGCGATACCGGGTATTGTCAGCGTAAAGCTGTTTGAGAACGGGAAGAAGCCTGTTATAGCGCAGAACGTACCTGCTACCTGTCCGATAAGACCGATAACGGCAACTACACCGGGAAGTCTGTACAGTGATATCATGAATATCATTATAAGTGCAAATGCGATAACGCCGGCTATTGCCATAGCGTCACGGGCACCCGTACCGAGTGTGGGCGAGATAGTGCTGAAGCTCGATGTTTCCAGCTTGAACGGTAACGCACCGCCGTTTATCTGGTCTGCAAGCGCCTTAGCCTCATCAGCCGTAAAGTTACCGCTGATTGTAGCCTCACCGCCGCTGATTTCCTCTTTTACGGTAGCTGTTGAAATGCACTTGTCATCCATATATGTCGAGATGTATCCCTTTGATGAAGCAAGCTTCTTTGTAGCCTCTGCAAACTTCTCCTTGCCGCTGTCCTTCAGCTTTAAGGATACCATATACTCATATTCCTTGCTGTTTCCGCTCTTGAGCTGATATACGGCAGAAGCCTTTTCAACATCCGAGCCGGAAATGATAAGGGGCAGATCCTCGTATGTCTGACCGTCGGAAAGCGATTTTTCCGAGCCTTCTCTGAAGGTGAGCAGTGCGGTAGCACCAAGCTCCTTTACAGCCGCTTCCGGATCAAAGCTGTCATCCTCAGCCTGCCACGGGAAACGCACGATTATCTTATCGCTGTTATAATCAACATAAACCTCATAGTCTGTTATGTTGTTTGCAACAAGTCTTGTTTCAACTATCGACTTTGCCGCATCGACCTCTTCATTGGTCGCATCGTAGTCTGCCGGTGACGTAAATGTAACGTCAACACCGCCTCTGATATCAATACCCCAACGAATATCACTTACACCTCTTATAATAGTGGTCGTGAAATCGCCGTACTGGGTATGAACACCGAAAAATACTATGCCTGTAAATGCCAGTATAACCGCCAGCACTATAAAGAACACAGGCTTTGCCACTCTTTTCAAATGTTTCACTCCGTTTCTGTGCCTCAGCACATCCTGTTAATTTATACATTACAGTATTATACTATAATGATTTCGATTAGTCAAGAAATAGTAAAGAATTTCTGCAATTTTCACAATCCGTTCATTATACGGAAAGCTCAGCCTTTTCTCCGAGAACGTCCTTATTCTTTTCAAGGACAGGCTTTATGCACCTGTCAAGGAATGCTGTCACCTGGCTTGCGCTTCTGCCCGTGTAATTTTCGGGAATGAGCTTTGCCTCAATTTCTTCCTTTGTCGTCATGAAGTCGGGGTCTGCGGCGATTCTGTCAACAAGGTCGTTTTCTCCGCCCTCCTCCTTGATGACCTTACCTGCGGCAATGCTGTGCTGTCTTATCTTCTCGTGAAGCTCCTGTCTGTTTCCGCCCTTCATAACTGCGTCCATCATAATGTTTTCCGTTGCCATGAAAGGAAGCTCCTTCATTACTCTTGCACGGATAACCTTAGGATATACGACCAGTCCGTTTGTGATATTCAGCATAATGTTAAGTATAGCGTCTGTTGCAAGGAATGCCTCCGCTACTGCGATACGCTTGTTCGCACTGTCGTCGAGCGTTCTCTCAAACCACTGCGTGCCTGCCGTAAACGCAGGATTAAGAGTATCTATCATAACATATCTTGAAAGCGAGGTTATTCTCTCCGCTCTCATCGGGTTTCTCTTATAAGGCATAGCCGAAGAACCGATCTGATTCTTCTCGAAAGGTTCTTCCATCTCCTTGAAGTTTGCAAGAATACGCAGATCGTTCGAGAACTTCGAACAGCTCTGTGCAATACCGCCCAGTACGTTTACTATTCTGCTGTCAACCTTTCTTGAATAGGTCTGACCGCTTACGGGTACGCACTGCTTGAATCCCATTTCCTCAGCTATCATCTGCTCCAGCTTTTCTATCTTTTCCTCATCTCCGTGGAACAGTTCCATAAAGCTCGCCTGTGTGCCTGTAGTACCCTTCTGACCGAGCAGCTTCAGATTACCCATCTGATACTCAAGATCCTCAAGGTCCATCAGAAGCTCGTTCATCCACAGAGTAGCACGCTTGCCTACGGTAGTCAGCTGTGCAGGCTGTAAATGTGTATATGCAAGACAGGGCATATCCTTATATTTATCCGCAAAAGAAGCAAAATTCGAAAGAACGTTCACAAGCTTTCTGTGTACTATCTTCATAGCGTCACGCATTACGATAACATCGGTGTTGTCACCTACATAACAGCTTGTAGCGCCTAAATGGATTATGCCCTCGGCCTTCGGACAGCACTTTCCGTATGTATGAACGTGCGCCATAACATCGTGGCGGAGCTTCTTCTCCTCCTCAGCCGCATAAGCAAAGTCAATATCATCAATATGCGCCTCAAGCTCGTCGACCTTTTCCTGCGTTACCTGCTCAAGTCCGAGCTTCATTTCCGCTCTTGCAAGCGCCACCCACAATCTGCGGAATGTCGAAAACTTCTTCTGTGCGGAGAATGTAAACTGCATTTCCTCGCTTGCATATCTCGTACAGAAAGGGCTTTCGTAAGTTTCATAATTTGTCATTATAAATAACCGTCCTTTTCATCGGATTTTTTACTTTCCTGTGTCATCTGTATCTGCCGCCTGTATCTTTGACGCATACAGCGCTTCATCTGCACATACCGACACATTTTATATTGTATCACAAATTGTCCGTGTTCGCAATAGCAAACGTCATTTTTTCTCAAAACTCACCTTTCCGTATATCATTCAGCCGCTCTGCTTCACCCTACGGCAACATCGACCACAGCCGCTCCGCTTCACCCTACGGTCGCATCGACCACAACCGCTCCGCTTCGCTCTACGGCCGCATCGACCACAGCCGCCTTGCCTACACCCTACGGCAACATCGACCACAACCGCTCCGCTTCACCCTACGGTCGCATCGACCACAGCCACCCTGCTTCACCCTACGGCCACATCGACCACAACCGCTCTGCTTCACCCTACGGCCACATTGACCACAACCGCTCCGCTTCACTCTACGGCAACATCGACCACAACCGCCCCGCTTCACCCTACGGCCACATTGACCACAGCCCGTCATTTCGCACAACAAAGCCGTTTGAACAGCTCTGCCGAAAATTTTTCGTATTTTTTTAAAAAAGCCCTTGACAAATACCCGAAAACCGTGTATAATATTTACTGTTATCTGGGTGTGGCGCAGATTGGTAGCGCGCTACCTTGGGGTGGTAGAGGCCGCAGGTTCAAATCCTGTCACTCAGACCAGTTAAAAACCGCTTGATTGTCAAAATCAAGCGGTTTTTTGTTTGCCGTTTTAGCCCCGACATATGCAGGCTCTGCGGATATATCCTATTAAATTATAACACGCCCAACCCGACATCGCCTGCCTATACACTTATTCAAACCGTTTCGCTTTCTTTTTCCTTTTCTCCGTCTGTATACCACCGGTCGCCGTTCTCCCTGTCATATGCCTTCACCGAATATTCGCTGACATTCTTTACCGTTTCACCGTCTATCTGCAGTGCGGCAGGCGAATCAAACCGCACTGTGATTTCCTTTCCGGTCAGTACCTCTACCATCTCGGTATGGCTGATATGCTCCCCCTTAAAGATTGAAGGGAACACCATAAGCGTTTTCAGCTTTCCACTGCCGTGCATCACAACAACCGACAGCTTCCCCTCGGGATTGTTTCTGTCCTGTTGCGGAGCGGTCATCATACCGCCGCCGTAAAACCTGCCGTTCATTGTCGGCGCAAGCCATACCTTCTTATAGCTGTACTCCCTGCCGTCAACGTTTATAACCGCATTCGTCGGTCTGAAATGAAACAGCAGACCTTTAACCGCAATAGATGTATAATTTATCGGCTTGTCGGATTTTTCTCTCAGCTCGTCGCCCTTTTCACAGCAATATCCGTCAATACCGTAGCCTATAGCATTGATAAACCGTGAGCTTTTGCCGTTTACCGTTACGATCGGCAGATTTCTGACATATTCATTTATTCTTACAGGCTCACAGCCCTGTTCCTTGCCGAGATCACGCAAAAAATCATTTCCGCTTCCCGTACCGTAATAATACAGCGGATTCTCATAAGGATACCCGTCGCTGTCGTTTATAAAACGGTTAAGCGTACCGTCACCGCCGCACAGCACAATATCGCTTTCGGACGAAATACTGTCAAAAAATGTGCCGTACCCGCTTATCTGCGTCATATTGCAATATTTCAGTTCATCGTCCTTATATATTTCCGCCAGCTTTTTTGCAAGCTCTGTTCCTTTTCCATTGCAAGATAAAGGATTATATAGTATGTATTTCACGCTCATATATGCCTCTCCTTAAAACCGACAGCCGATTGCTTATGATGTTATCGGTCTTTTAGTCTTTTGGTATAGTATAACAAATTTAAACGGATTTTGCAATATATTGTTGTAATTTGTCAACACGTTGGATGAAAAATTGTATAAGTTGTTGCTTATGGGCATCCTTGCACGACCCGCACAGTGCGAGTTCTCCCCCCCAGCACCAAAAATAATACCTCGCTTGTTGAGCCGGCGAAAGTGTAGCGGGGTTGTCGAATTGCGGTCGTTGGGGTCGGTGCGTCCTTGCGCCGACTCTGTGCGACCGCTATCGTGCATCCTTGCACGTCGTGCTTGCTCTTTTGGTTTCGCATCCTTGCGAAACTTTGGGCAAGCACTATCACGCATCCTTGCGTTTGCGGTCGTTTGGGTCGCTGCATCGTGCAGCGACTTTGTGCGACCGCCATCGTGCATCCTTTGCACGTTTATGAACGCTCTGTTGGTTTCGCATCGTGCCTCGTCAGCCGTTTGGGTTGCCACATCTGTGCATCGACAGCCATTTGTGCCGTTGCATCGTGCAACGGCTCTGTGTGGCTGTCTTTATGCATCCTTGCATAACGGCTTTGTGTGGCTGTCTTTATGCATCCTTGCATAACGACTTTGTGCGACCGCTATCGTGCATCCTTGCACGTTTATGAACGCTCTGTTGGTTTCGCATCCTTGCGAAACTTTGGGCGTTCATTTTATAAGGCATCCATGCCTTACCCGCAAGTTGCGGGTTCTCCCTCCCGCCGAATCAAAAATAATACCCCGCTTGTTGAGCGGGGTATTATTTTTGGTGCCGATGGCGGGGGTCGAACCCGCACGGTATTGCTACCAACGGATTTTGAGTCCGTCACGTCTGCCAATTCCATCACATCGGCTTATTAAAATGTGTTATAAAACCGCACTGTATAACGGTAATAACGATTTCACAGTTTGATTATTATATCATAGCGGTAAAATGTTGTCAATAGATTTTCACTATTTTCCAAAATAATTTAGTGTTTTTTTATAAAAAGCCCTTGACAATTTGTTGAAAATGCCGTAAAATTAATATCGAGTAAATATCTATTATAACTCAGGAAAGTCGGCTGTCTTGCAAATTTTCACCAATAAAAGACAGGACGATCCGCTTATTTTACATATATACAATTAAATGTTGAAATGTAAAATCAGCCGTGCAGGCGCTTATGCAGTTTTGCGGCGGCGTGACACGGCAATTCAGAAAAGGAGGAACGCTAACCCATGGAAGTGTGGCTTGCAGTTACACTCTGTGCGGCGGCATTCGTAGTCGGAGCGGCGATATTCGGTTTTGTTATGTACAAAATGGGTATCGAGCATAGAAAAAAGACGGCAGAAGCGCAGATAGAATCTGCCGAGAAGGAAGCAAGCAGGATAGTATCCGAGGCTAACGAAAAAGCTCAGGCAACAAAGAAAACCGCACTGGTTGAGGCTAAAGACGAGATCTTTAAGCTCAAAGAAAACAACGAAAAAGAAATTCAGAAACTCAAAAGCGAAACCGAAAGAGAACTCAAGGAACGCAGAGCAGAGGTAACACGCTCTGAAAGAAGACTTCAGCAGAAAGAGGAGAACCTCGACAAGAAGAACGATAAGATCGAGCGTCTTGAAGAACAGCTCCAGAACAAGAACAAGAAGGCTGAAGAAAAGCTGGCTGAAGCCGAATCCATCAAGAAAAGCCAGATGGATATTCTCGAAAAAATATCCGGCTTTACTTTAGATCAGGCGAAGGAACACCTGCTGAGTATGCTTGACAGCGAGCTTTCGCACGAAAAGGCAGTCAAGATTACAGCTTACGAACAGCGTCTTAAGGACGAATGTGACGAAAAAGCAAGACAGTATATCTCCCTTGCTATTTCAAGACTTGCCGCCGATACCGTATCGGAAGTGGCAGTATCTGTAGTGCCCCTGCCCAATGACGAAATGAAGGGCAGAATAATCGGCCGTGAGGGCAGAAACATCCGTGCGCTTGAACAGCTCACAGGTGTTGACCTTATCATTGACGATACCCCCGAGGCTATAACGCTTTCCTGCCATGACCATGTAAGACGTGAGATAGCAAGAATAGCGCTTGAAAAACTCATTCAGGACGGACGTATCCATCCCACGAGAATTGAAGAAACAGTAGAAAAGGCAAGACGTGAGGTCGAGCTTAAAATCAAGCAGGAGGGCGAGCGTGCCGTTATGGAAACCAACGTCAACGGCCTGCACCACGAGCTTGTAAGGCTTATCGGACGCCTTTACTACCGTACCTCTTACCGTCAGAACGTACTTAACCACTCAATAGAGGTCGCTCACCTTGCAGGAATTATGGCAAGCGAGCTTGGCGTTGACGCAACTCTTGCAAGACGTGCCGGTCTTCTGCACGATATAGGCAAGGCTCTTAACCACGAGATTGAAGGCTCACATGTTCAGATAGGTGTCGATGTCTGCCGTAAGTATAAGGAAAGTCCCGAAGTTATCCACGCTATCGAGGCTCACCACGGCGATGTTGAGATACACTCTGTTATTGCCGCTCTTGTACAGGCAGCCGACGCAATAAGCGCCGCACGTCCCGCCGCAAGAAGCGAAAACTACGAAAACTACATCAAGCGTCTGCAGAAGCTCGAAGAGATATGCAGCTCTTACAACGGTGTTGAAAAGTCATTCGCTATTCAGGCAGGCCGTGAAGTAAGAATCATGATAAAGCCCGAACAGGTTGACGATGATAAGATGATAGTTCTTGCAAGAGAAATTTCTCAGCGTATCGAGAACGAGATGGAATATCCCGGTCAGATAAAAGTACATCTGATAAGAGAAAGCAGAGCTATAGATTACGCAAAATAAACCATAAACACTCTGGAGCCGTTGCATAGATTTATGTAACGGCTCTTTTTGCTAAAGAGGTATTCTTATGAAGAAGAGATTAACGGCAATACTTACGGTAATGGCACTTATGCTGACAGGCTGTGCCGGAAATGCCACATCGGGAACGGAAAGTCAGCCGGCGTCGGACGCTCAGAGCGGTATTTCGGATAACGAAAGCAGTGATACTTCATCACGCTATGAGATAATCACAGCAACCGAAATGGCTGAAAAAATGGGGCTTGGCATAAGTCTTGGCAACACGATGGAAGCATACGAAGCGACCGATTGCGAAAAGATAACGTATGAATGGATTCCCGTTGTCGGCGGAAACGAACCGCAGGACTATGAAACCTGCTGGGGAGCGGATGTTACCACGCAGGAAATAATAGACGGTATGAAGGCGGAAGGCTTCAACACAGTTCGTATTCCTGTGTTCTGGGGCAATATGATGGAAAATGACGGTACATATACGATAAACAAGGAATACCTTAAAAGAGTTAAGGAGATTGTTGATTACTGCGAAAAGGCAGGCGTATATTCCGTTATAAATATCCACCACTTCGACGAATTTATCATAAGAAGAAACGACCTTGACAAGTGCAAGGAGATATTCACTCATCTGTGGACGCAGATAGCCGAGTATTTTGCGGATTATCCCTACACACTCGTTTTCGAGGGCTATAACGAATATCTCGGCGGCAATCAGTTTGATTCAAGCGGTAATCTCAAGGAACAGTCCGAAAACAATGCTTACAAGATGACCAACACGCTCAATCAGGCGTTTGTCGATGCGGTAAGAGGCACGGGCAGATATAACGCACAGCGTGTGCTTATCGTTTCGGGCTACTGGACAAACATAGATAAAACGACTTCTTCAAGATTTCAAATGCCTGAGGATATGGTAAACGACAGGCTTATGGTGTCTGTCCACTATGTCGACAACTCTATGTACTGGTCGAATAAAATAGGCGGCGAGGAATGGCTTAAATATATCGACAGCCAGTGTGCCGAGCTGAAAAAGGCTTTTCTGGATAATGACATCCCCGTATTTATGGGAGAAACGACATCAACCTATACCGCAAGCAATATGGCAAAGGACGCAACTCATACCGATTCCTCCGAGTGCCTGTCGATTATACTCGGAAAGCTGACCGAGCTTGGCATCGTTCCTGTTATATGGGATACCGACAGCCATTTCTATTCAAGGACGACTTATAAGATTGTAAACGAGTCGGACCGCAAGGTCATCCGTGAATATTCCGACAAGCTGAAAGCAAACCTTGAAGCACAGCAGTAATAACAAACAGCAGCAACGCTACTAATCACCGTACCGTTGCTGCTTTCAGTTTATATAATCCGATTTATCATTAAATTGTACTGTGAAATATATCGCCAACACCGCTGAAATCATTTTCCGTACCGACAAGGCATTAATATTTTCGTGAGTACATCATTACAACTGCACTGACATTGACTCTTCAAAAAAACGCCACTAACCTGAGATATATGTACTAACCTGCGGACGTGTAGCGTTAAGCGTCCCTGCATTAACAGGTCATACAATGTTCAGGTGGTTATTCGAGTTCCACTAACACCCCGACGGGGTGTGGGTATGGGTAAGGAAAGAGGGAGCAAGAGGGAGAAAACCTAAGGGACAGGGAGAGGGGCTGTCAAGTCCAGCGGAGCTTTAGCGGAGTGCACGAGCCTTGCGTGAGCGAGGCTCAGACTTGTACCTGATCCCTTTGGTTGTCTCCCTCTTTCATATTGACAAGTGTATTTATTCGAATAGCGAACCCGAGAAGTGCTGTCCGACAAACAGAACTATCGGTAGCCTGCTATCATAGTCAAGGCTGAACGATATAACAGAAGCACATTAAACAAAAGACTTTTTCTACAAACAGCAGCAACGCTACCGTATCACCGTACCGTTGCTGCTGTTTTTATTATTCTTTTTTACCCTTGTTTTCCGCCAGATACGCCACCGCACTGTGAAGTGCAACATTCCCCTCTCCGATAGCCTTAGCTATCTGATACGGTCTGCCTGTGCAATCTCCGCAGGCAAAGCACCCTTTTACGCTTGTTGACATATCACGATTTACCGCAACACTGCCGTTATTCATCTCAAGCCCGTCAAGCAGTACATCCGCCGAAACCGTCTGCTTCAGAAAGAACACTCCGTCAACGGCAATTATACTGCCGTCAGAAAGCGTTATCCCGTCTGCGTGACGCTCTCCGTTTACGCTTTTGACAAAGCCGGGTAATCTGATAACATTTTCTCTCGAATAATCCGTCTTATATGACGGACAGAAATAAACCTTCTCTGCAAGCTCCGCCAGAAAATCCACTTCTTCTTCGCTCTCCTTGTTATCGCTGATAACGGCTATCGTTTTCCCTTTATAGAAATTTCCGTCACAGGTGGCGCAATAGCTTACGCCCTTGCCGAGAAGCTCACGCTCGCCCTTTATTTCGTTTACGGTCTGTGCGCCCGTCGCCAGAATGACAGCGTCCGCCTTATATTCCTTCTGCCCTGCAAGGAGCATAAAATACTTGCCGATATTATACACTCCGGTAATACGTTCGCAGGTTATCTCTATATCCATCTGCTCAAGGTGAGCGGCGAATCTCATATTCAGCTCACTGCCGCTTATTTCGGGCAGAGCAGGATAATTCGATATTATATGCGAGCGTTCGATCTTTGCGCTGAGGTCGGCATTTCCGAAAAGTATAAAGCTCTTGTTGCGTATTCTTGCGTTGATAGCCGCCGATATGCCCGCAGGCCCCGTTCCGATTATCGCTATATCATATTCCGCCTGATTTCCGCCCATTTTTAGCAACACTCCTTTGCCTTATTATCTGCATTTACAGTGATAATATATCACAATTTCCCCGCAAGGTCAAGAAAAACGGCACAGAAAAACCCTCTTTACCGCTTGACCGGTAAAGAGGGTGCTTTTATGCAACTTTTACTTCATTGCTGTACATAGTAATCGTTTCGGACCTGCCATCCTTGGTAGTAACGGTGAATACAGATTTCACACGATATGTACCGCTCGATACAACCTTGTAATTATCGAATTGCGCTACGCCCGAGTATACCGTTCTTGTCCAAGGTCCGCCCTCTGTGTTCCAGAACCACAGGAAAGCAAACTTCTCAAGCGATTGTTCTACTTTCACACTTTTGATAGTACCGCTTGAATCGGTAAGCGAGCTGTGACAATGTGCAGTAGTGCCTTTGACCGTAAGCGTACAGTTTTTGGTGCCGGACAGGTCGCACTGTACCCCCTCCGCCGATACGCTCATAACAAGCGTAAGAACAAACACCGTTGCCAGTAAAAATGCGAGTACTCTTTTCTTCATAGTATAAATACCTCCGTTGTTTTATCAGGGCTTAATTTCAGTCCCTATTAATAAAACGTATGAAAGAGGTACTGCGTACTGCTTTTTTTATCACTTTGGATTATTTTGTACAAATGCACAAATTTCAAACGCTGTTTTGTGCATTCTGACGTATCATTGCTTTGGTTTTACGCTCTCCGATAACGCTATTAGTTCATCTTTGCCGAGTTTATTAGTTTGAAAAGAAAAAACATACTCGTCATTATTCCACACCAGCATATTTTCCATGCCGTTTTCAAAATACAATGCCGTTATCCCGTTGACATCAACAGCCGTAATAGCGTCTTCGGCCGTTTCGGTGTTGATCCGTGTGCCGTTGAAATGGCTGAATGTCATCTGAGAAAATATGATTTGGCTGTCGCCGTCTTTATATTCTTCTACCATACACCCGTCACTGTTATAAAACGTATATCTCATATATCCGTCAATGCCGGCCGTGATTACATATTCCTGTTCTATATTTTCCGGTGCTTTTTCAGTGTCCTCAATATGTAACAGGGAAAATGTATCATGCTTTTCAAGAGCGATATTATTATAGCAGACCACCGCCGCCGCTGTGATTGTAAGAACAAGGGTCACGGCAATAATTATGATATATCGCCAACGCTTTTTCGACTTATGAACACTTTTATCAAGAGTATTGTCGGCTAAATAACTGCGTATCATCTTCTTCATTCTCCGGTCAAACGAACGACGAATCTTATAATTTGTTTTTGGAATATCGGAAAAAATCATTTCATACATGGTTTCCTCCAGTGCGATTTCAATGTTGTTCATTTTTAACCTCCGTTTCTTTCAGCAATATACTTCTCGCTTTTCTCAGCTTATATCTTACCGCCTGATAGCTTATACCCAGAATGCCCGACATTTCGGAAAGGGAGCATCCGAATTTCACGTTCAGCATAAGTACATCATAGTATTCCTTCGGCAGCCGTCTTAAAGCCTGTTTCAGCCGCTCTACACCTATATTTGAAAGAGCAGTTTCCTCGTTTTTTGCGTCTGATTCATAAAAATCAAGCTCCTCCTCAGTAACAAAAACGCTTTTCTTGCTTTTTCTGAGTATATCCACCGCCACATTCCTTGCTATCACTATGCAGAATGCTTTAGTCTGAGGAGAATCAACATCTTTGATTTTACACAGATTGTCTATAATGCGTATAAAAGTATCGTGAACCGCATCTTCAGCATCCGTCCGGTTGCGGACTATCGCAAAGCAAATATTGAACAGAGTGTTTTTATAGGTGTTGTACAGCTTTTCGACAAGGTCTTTTTCCTCGTCGGAATCAACCATTGCCAGATATATCAAAAGCAAGCAAACACCTCCGTGCTGATAATGCAATTGAGAGATTTATTTCACCTTTTATTCTATCACTGCATCATAATATAGTCAAGAAAAAAATGAAGTATCTTTATACTGTTCCGAAAGATACTTCATCCGCATATTATTTAATTTCGTTCACCGGCTTTATACCCGATTATGTCCTTTATAACCTCGCCCGCAATAATAAGCCCTGCCACAGACGGTACAAAGGCGGTACTTCCCGGCACCTGTCTTTTTCCCGGCACCTTATCCGCCTTAGAAAAACAACCGTTTTCACTGTTCGGATCTTCGTCAGCAATGGGCGGTATCGGCTTTTCCTTTGAGTATACCACCTTGAGCTTCTTTATTCCCCTGCGTTTAAGCTCATAGCGCATTACCCTTGCAAGTGGACAAACAGAGGTCTTATATATATCCGCAACCTCAAATGCCGTAGGATCAACCTTGTTTCCCGCTCCCATAGAGCTTATAATCGGCGTTCCTGCCTTCTTTGCATTTTCAATAAGTGCTATTTTTCCTGTAACCGTATCTATTGCGTCAACTACATAGTCGTACTGAGTAAAGTCAAACTGATCCGCCGTTTCAGGCATATAGAAGGTTCTGAAGGCTGTCACCTTGCAGTCGGGATTTATTTCCTTGATTCGCTCCTTTGCGACATCGACCTTGTACTTACCAACCGTCTTTGTCGTAGCTATTATCTGACGGTTTATATTGGTAAGACACACCTTATCATCGTCTATAATATCAATCGCTCCCACTCCCGAGCGTGCAAGCGCCTCAACGGTATAACCGCCTACTCCGCCTACGCCGAATACCGCAACATGAGATCCTTTCAGCCTGTCAATTGCCTCTTTACCGAAAACGAGCCGTGTTCTTGAAAACCGGTCAAGCATTGTTACCTCCTACAGAGAACTGTGTTCCCCTTGCTATAAATGTAACGGTCATTCCCTTTTTATCGAAGTAGCTCTCAATAAACCGCTTTATCTCATCGTTTCTCTCGTCCAGCGTGAAATACTGTCCTCCGCAGCCATCGTGAAAATGCAGAGTTACGCCGAAATTGTCAAGTATCGCCCTTTTAAGCTCCGATGCTTCGGTTATGCTTATTGCCATAATTCGCTCCTTTAAGTCTACCGTTTCTATCTGTTTAATGTACAATATAGCTATTATACATCGTAATACAGCGGCTGTCAATGTTCTGCAACTGATTTTTTCACTGCGTTTTTCTTTTTCAGCAGAGCCGCCGCAGACTGCAAAAAGCGTATATCCTCCTCGCAAAGTCCGCTTATATCAAGTGTACGGCTTCTCTTATCCTCAAGCCCTAAAAGATAGTCTGTCGTAACACCGAATACTCCGGCTATTTTGATTATCGTTTCGGGAGAAGGGTTACGCTCCGACAATTCATAATTGCTTATTGCCGCTTTTGTCACCCATATCCTTTCAGCCAGCTGTTCCTGCGTCATGCCTGCACTTAGTCTTAACTGCTTTACTCTTTCTCCGAATTTAACCATCCGTTCCTCCGTTATGAATATAAACAATCTGAAAACATAAAATAAACAGTTTATTTATCTAAAGTGTAGCATATATCGGATTTCAAACCGTTGATTTTTGTAACACATACCGTTGACTAATCGAAGCCTTTGTGTTAAAATACAAGTACTATATCTCATAATACGCAGATAAAACAAGAGGGTAAAATGAAAAGATTAACAAATGAAAAAATGGCGATAATTCTTGCCGTGTCGGTCATTATTTCCGTCACAGCCTGCTCAGCCGAGGGAGTAGCTTATGTTGACGGCAACCGGAGTGAACCCGGCTTTTCCTCCTCAGCCGCCGCAACAAGCAGTACAATATATGAGGAAAGCACGCTTCCTGCCAGCGTCAGCGTTACAACCGCCGTCACAACAACAAAAGCAAAAGAAACAACCGCTGTTTTGACAACCGTTGCTTCAACTCCTGCCATACCGCCAAGACCGCAGCCATCAACGGAAGCAGTTTCTTACAAGCACTTATGCGAGATTTATCAAAAGCTGCAGGAACAGAATAAAGCAATTTTTGCACTCGAGAAACAGCGAAGTGACCTTGAAATTGAACTGTCCGACAGCAAAGGTATCTTCAAAGCAAAAAGGCGTTCCGAGCTTTCAACGGAGATAGCCGGATTGGAGGAACGTATTTCCCGAATGAAAGTCCGCTTATCTCATATCGTAAAGGAATACGGGTATCCGAATGTGGAAGCCTTCTACAAGGCATTTCATAAGGCAGAGACAGCTTATGGGGATTATCAGGACAGCCTTAAGAATTGGAAACAACGGTATGGAGAAAAGCCGCAGTCTCTACACGATAGGCTTAAATCTAAGAAACAGGACATTAGGGAGCGAGAGTTAACAAGACCATATTCTCCACCAAACCGTGGAAGGAGTAGATAACAAACGAAAGGAGGCAATTGCCTCCCCTTCGTTTGTTATCTCTCCGTAAAGACTGGAATTTCACCCTCTCGCATAAAGATACAAATTATTTTTCTATTTCCTTATCATATATCTTTTTTGAGTATACCACAGTTACAATTGTTGCTAATAATAAATAAATCAACATAAAGATTGTGCCAGTCATCCCACTTGTAAATACGGTTGTAATGATAGTCAATAACCCCGTAATAATAATACATATTGCACCAAAGCGGTTACTCTTTCTCCATGTATTATCATTGTGCATACTCCAAACGGTTCGAACTCCCACTACTGCATTTCGTTTTGCCTTTGTCATAAAATTTCCTAATACAATAAATATAATACCACACAAAATACATGAAACTTTTGCAATGTCAATAACCGCATGTTCACCACCTGCATTTGCCTGTATCCAAGAAGAATAAAGAATAAAATAATGCATAATCCCGAACATGATTGCTTGCGAAATTCCTACAACACATAATACCTTTGCAGAAGATTTTGCTTCCATCTGTTCCTTTTCTGTATTTGCATTTTTTGATTTTTTCTCAAACACATAGATTAGCAAGTGCCAAAACAGTGTAATAAACAAAATAATTACCGGAAAAATAAAGCTTTCTGTTTTACTTCCCCATCTGTCAGTGTTTCCCTCCAAGTCATGATGCATAGGTATAATATCAGGCATAAACTGTAGTACAACACTTGTAACTACAACTGGTATCATTGCTACTATCCACATTATTTTTTTCATACTTTTTTTCCTCCAAACTGGTTAACCCATATAATTAATTCATCGAAAACCGTAGTGTTGATTTCATAATAAACAAAGTTTTTCTCTTTATATTCAGATATCAAATCTGCGTTTTTTAATAATTTTAAATGATAAGAAAGAGCAGCCGGTGTGATCTGTAATTTTTCAGCAATCTCTCCAGCATTTAATCGCTCATTTCTCAACATCATAAGAATGGCTCTTCTCTGGCTATCTGCCAACACTTTAAAAATGTTAGTTTCTCTCATATCTTTTACCTATTTAAAAATCTCTTTAAATAGATTATAGCATACGTTTTGTCTTTTTACAAGGACTATTTAAAAATATTTTTAAATAGAGAGGACACACTGAAAAATCAATGTGTCCTCTCTATTTACCTTAAGGCAAAATTCAAACATCTAGAAACTTAAGATTTCTGCCTCTTATTATGGAATAACCGTACGTTCTATATATTTTTCTGGAATTTTTAGTACTAGACCTCTATCATGATATTATATTAGCAAAATCACCACGTATCTAAACGATCCTCTGCATCAACCCATACTTGCATTTCTCCATCCAAGTATAATCTTGCATATTCTAATGGATTATCAATAGCCAAAGCATTCAACGAACACTGGGAGCCGGGAGTAGTTCTCAATCCTTCCTCTGCCTTATTGCAATCAATTCTAAGCACTACATTTTCAAACGTGGTTACATCTATGCTATTACATTGCGGATTATATCTTGCATAAATCAATCTCATATCTTATCTGTCCTTTCCTTAATTTTCTAAAAGTTTTGAAAGCATTTCAATCCGTTCTTCCTGCCATTTTCATTTCATGTTATAATTTGTTACTGGATTTTCTTTCCCTTAATTTTGCCCTTGTGAGCATTCGTAACATGAGGGAAAAGGATATAACACAAGGGAAAGCATAAGGGCAAACTCACTCGCTACAAATTTAGCATTTTCAAGGGGTTGCGGACTTCACGAGGATAAGATATAACAGTTAATAAATGTTATGAATTAAGTCAAATCAAAACTGGAATTTGTTATCCTCTGTTATCCAACACTTCCCACAAAATTTCATATATTTGCTGTTGTAGCAGTCTGAAAGCTTCTTCTTCGACTTTATCGGGGTGATAAAATGTAATCGCAACTCTCATAGGAATGTCGTCTACACCATGCCATGAACTGCCATCAGGATTATAATACCATATATGAGTGCCCATATCATACCGTTCTTGCGGAAATCCCATTTCTACTTGAAATGTATGAACAGCTTCCCTGATTTTCTTTTGAAAATCCGATGTATTAAACCCACGAACAAGCCAGCTGTCACCTCTTTCATGCTCTATCGCAATACAATGAATTTGTAGTAAAACGCCTGCCTCAATATAATCAGAAACACAGGTTTCAAATCTTCCATGCCATTTATGTTCCCAGTGCTTACACCAATACAAATCTTCGGACATATGTATTTTGCCGTCACATGATTTTTCCACATTGTTTTTCTTCGTTATTTTCTTCTCTCTTTTCAAGGCTTTCTTTTTCGACAAACTTTTATGCCATAGGAAGCCTTCTGTTACCAATAAGAAGCAAAAAATCAGCTCTATTATAATAAAAAATATGTTCCCCATAATTTTTCATTTTGCTTTCAATATAAATTCTGGTTTATCGGTCTGTCCGACCTTGCCTTATTATACCACATCTCACCGAAAAAGTAAAGGACGGAGAGTTACTCCATCCCATAAAAATTTAATTGACCTCGGCTATAATTTCGCTGTCAAGAGAAATGTTTTCAAAACAGTCTTGACATTTTCCTCTTTCTGTGCTATGGGACTTCTTGCTGTTACTTTCTTTTCCATAGTAATTCCGCCTTTCTGACAGTCGTTTTGAGCTTTCTACATATTTTAGGCACAGAAAAACCCTGTACCCGACGGTTTAACCGTCTGATACAGGGTTATCTTTTTATCTACCGAGTTCAAGGCTCATTACCAATGTGATGTCCTCCCATTGATTTTGCCTTAAATACTTGCCGTTTGCCTTTTGGTAGGCTCTTGCCATTTCAAAGGTTATCGGAAAATCCCATTGTATAGCGATTCTCTGATTAATTCCTTTCTGCAATAGCTGCCTGTGCGGCTGAGAATACACCTTCTGCCGTATCACAGCAGGAAAGCAGTTCTGCGGTATCGTCTGAATATAAAACGACCGCACTGACCGAAGAATCCGCCAAAGAAACCGTAAAGCTGAATATGCCCATAGCGGACAAGTTTTACGCTATCTATAACCGTTGCAGCCTGCCTGTAGACAATTCCGCATCGGTAACAGATGATAACGGCTTTTGCTACTCTCCCGTAGAAAGCGTTTATGATACTCTCGCCTCGCTTAAAGCTGATACCGAGAAGTATTTCACAAAAGAATATCTTGACAGCACGTTCTATAAGAACCTTGCGGACGAAACCGCATTCTACAAGGATATAAACGGCAAGCTGTACAAAAATACCGATGCCGTTTCCGACGGAAAGAATATATGGGATACTACAGCCTGCGTCATTTCCGATATTACCGATACAGGCTTTACCGCAACCGTGCCTTATCTCGACTTGTACGAGGCTCACCGCAGTGCGAAGATAGAATATCTGCTCGATAACGGAACATATAAGATAAACAGCTGGACATTGAATCTTGACGCTATATGATTGAAAATCCGTTTGAATATCAAATTATCCGCCGTCACGGAATTAACCGTTAACGGCGGATTGCTTTTTGTTTGTGTAAATCTATATTTTACAGCATATGCAGCTTCTTAGTAGCATACGCATTCAGCGACATATCAGCCGTATTTCCTGCCAGATACTCATAATATCCCTGACAGCCTATCATAGCCGCATTATCGCCGCATAGCGAAATATCAGGCATATAGAACTGCTTGCCGCAGGCACTCGTCATTTCCGACAGCTTGTCACGGAGCATAGAGTTTGCCGCTACACCGCCTGCAAGTGCGAGCTTTGTGTAACCAAGCTCATCAGCCGCCGCCATGAATTTTTCCGCAAGTATAGACGTGATAGTGTCCTGAAAGCAGGCGGCAAGCGAATTTACATCCGTTTCAATGCCCTTTTGTTCGTTGTTGTGTATAAGGTTGATAACAGCGGTTTTAAGTCCGGAAAAGCTGAAATCATACGGATTTTTGGTCGCAGGTCTTGGCAACTTATACTTCTTTGCGTCACCCTGCTTTGCCGCTCTGTCGATATGCACTCCGCCGGGATACTGAAAGCCCATTGCCCTTGCGGCTTTGTCGAATGCCTCACCTGCCGCATCATCGGTCGTCTTACCTACCGTTTCAAGTTCCGTATAGCTGTTTACCTTTACTATATGGCTGTGTCCGCCCGAAACCACAAGACACAGATACGGCGGCTCAAGCTCAGGGTGCGTTATGTAGTTTGCCGCTATATGCCCCTTGATATGATGCACAGCGATAAGCGGCTTGTTTTTTGCAAGCGCAAGCCCCTTTGCAAAGTTCACCCCGACAAGCAGTGCGCCTATAAGCCCGGGTGCATTCGTCACCGCTATTGCGTCGATCTCGTCAAGCGTCATATCCGCCTTTTCAAGAGCCTCGGCACATACTCCGGTTATATTCTCGCAATGTCTGCGTGAAGCTATTTCGGGTACTACTCCGCCGTACAGCTTGTGTTCGTCTATCTGAGTGGCTATAACCGACGAAATAACTTTTCTTCCGTCCTCGGTTATTGCCGCCGCAGTTTCGTCGCACGAGCTTTCTATGGATAATATCTTCATCTTCGTCATCCTTGTTTATTCTTCTACCGTATAATAGTCGTGATTTTCATCATAAATATCAAAGCCCAGATCCATCAGCTTCTTGGTGTCGGCATAGCGGTTTTCCACCTCTCCGCCATACACCAGTGTCAGTATCTTCTTGCCGTTCATACCTGCATATCCTATAAAGCAGAAGCCTGCCTCATCGGTAAATCCCGTTTTCATTCCGTATACCTCATAAGGAATTGTGGTATCGGTAAGGAGCTTGTTTCCGTTATCCCAGCTGTGAACATTCCCCTGCTCGTCATATACTATAGCAAGCGGCTGGCAGGTTATATCGCATATCGTCTGGCTCTGCGTTGCCGCAATTGCAAATTGTAGCATATCCTCCGCCGTGGTATAATGTTCATCATCGTGATACCCGTCCGGCACAGTAAAGTGCGTGTTTTTTGCGCCCAGTTTCTTTGCGTAATCGTTCATCAGCACAGCAAAATACGCTACAGCGTCATTATCGCTTATATCATCGCCGTACAGCTTCCTTGCCACATTTACCGCTATGGTATATGCCGCATCGTTCCCCGAAGGAGCGAGCATAGCCGTCAGTATCTCGTTTCTGCAAAGGCTTGAGCCTTCTGCAATCCACGACATACTTGAATCCTGTGCAACAAGCCCCAGCTCACTGCCCACATAATACTCATATTCGGGCGCAGTGTACTCAATGGCAGTGAGTGCGGTAAGTATCTTTGTGGTGCTTGCCGGGAACACCTTTTTATCCGCATTCTTGCTGTATATCACCTTACCGTCCGTAAGGTCGTAACATATAGCCGCATTGCATCTGACAAAATCGTCACCATATGATTTCACAGGCAGCGGCACTTCTGTTGTAACCGCTGTGGTGGTCACGGTCGTGGTTGTCTGCGCAGGCATTATCACCTCAACAACAGAGTTGTCACTGCTGTTCTTGTTGTTCTTGCCCATAGTCAGATCTACAGTACCGCATCCTGCGCTTGCCGCAATGATTACCGCCGCAGTAACGCCCGACAGTATCACTTTGAAAATGTTATTCTTTTTGCGTGTCGTTGACATTGACCCTCCCGATAGACAGTGTTCGCTTATTCCTTTTCGCTATCGGCTTTTATTGCGTTGATACGCTGTGTTGCTTCCTGCTTTACCTTATAGGGTAATGTTGTGAGTATCATCTCGACCATTCTTGCATCGGGCGAGAATATCAGCATTGTTCTGCCGTGCGTCTTATGTTTTGCAATGAGATAGTAAGCGTTTATGTTCGTTCCGTCTGAAGCTATTACGGTAGCGTCCGCATTAGTTCCGTTCGTGCCGTCATAAATGCCGAATTCCTCAACTGTATTCATTTTCAGCGTAATAAGACGTTTTCTCTTTCTCTTGCCCGTAATCTTGTCTATATCAAGATCGTCATTCGTAAGTATATATTCATACTCATAGCTCATGCCCGTAAGCAGCCAAACAAGACCGAAAAGTGCGCCGACAGAAAGCATTGTCAGAATCATAAATCCGGTAAAGAACGAAAGCCACATAAGTACAGTAGCTAACGCCAGTCCCAGTACCGCAATGCCTATTCTCTTTGCCCAGTCTGCACCTGTTGTTGCCTTTTTAACAAGCTGTTCACCAAATGTATCCAAATTGTACCTCTTTCCCGCTGTCCTTTGCGACAGCCTATAACATACTTATTTTATTTTAACATAAAACAAGCTCTTTTTCAAGCGGATTTTGTCTGTAAGCACAATTTCACCGTTTTTTCATTTGACCTCACTTATAACGGATAAGCTAATGTTACGCTTTCACCTTTTTCGCAGATATAAAAATGCCCACCGCAAAGGTGGGCACATATAAATATTTACGATAATCAAACTAAAATGAATTCTTTTTCTAAAACTTTGATTTTACCTTCTTCAACGTATTCATAATAAACACCTGTAACAGTATTCTCATCGAATGTTCCGAATTTAAAGTAATCAAAAATTATTACATGTATAATGTTTCCGGGATTAATGGTCATATAGTTATACTCACTTTTAACTCCATATCCATTAATTGCTTCTTCAACATTTTCCTTATACAGCTCCTCGGTAGAATAATCGTCTATAGCGCTGCAGTATTCCTCTAGGAATTTCCGTAATTCTTCTTCGTTACCCATTACTATATAATTCTCATCAAGGTCAATGTATAGTTTGCTGTTCACATCTCCGTTTAAATAATATCTTCCGTACTTCAAATTCGGTTGGTTATAAGAAACATCGGTATCAGCCGCCGCATTTGCACACGCCGTGCAAACAAGCGCCATAATTATTATCAGTGCAAGTGTTAAAAACTTTTTCATATAAATACCTCCTAAATATCAAGCATAATGATCGCTGTAAAGTTTTGTGGAAATTTGCTCGTTTCCCTATCTTTCAAATTTCTTTTTTGATTATTTTATACCATCCATTCTTGTTTATATATATTATATCATTCAAGTCTATTTGGGGTCAACTGTTATTTTATACAAATTGTTTCAATTTTTTTGTTGAACATATCAATCGAAATATGTCAATTATTTATTTAACCTTTTCAGATCACTGCTTTATTTTCAAATATTATGCTACACGCTTTGCGCACCTTGTTATAACGTACACCTAATGCGTTCTCGCAGTTTTATTACATTGCTTTGTATAAACAACAACGCCCACCATAAAGGTGGGCGTACAGTCTGTCGAAAAACCGATTATTATTAAAGCCACACAGTGAAATATATCGCCAACACCGCTGAAATCATTTTCCGTACCGACAAGGCACTAATATTTTCGTGACCTTATCAGTACAAATGCACTGACATTTACCCTTCAAAAAAACGCTACTAACCTGAGATATATGTACTAACCTGCGGACGTGTAGCGTTAAGCGTTCTTGCATTGACAGGATATACAATGTTCGGGTAGTTTTACGAGTTTAGCCAACACCCC
>OJQZ01000607.1_pt1 | contig 28206 bp, 26 predicted proteins | sample 1599071 | NCBI WGS metagenome assembly OJQZ01 (sample SAMN03922525, study PRJEB24848) | human gut metagenome | isolation source: stool sample | host: Homo sapiens | place: Germany | collected 2010-05
CGCGAACCAAGGAAGAACTTTCATCATACACCTCTCTATAACTGAAACCATACCACTTACAGAATACCACAAGAGAGAAACAATGTCAATAAATAATTACAGCTGCAATTCCTTACGGCTATCACTTCTTATCCTTTCGGGCAGGGACTATTCTTATCGGGAAGGTTATCGCAGAGGCCGAACAGTGATTAATTGTCCAGATAAGAGGCGTTTTTATTGATTGTATAAATCTGCCTCGGGTTCGGGCGGTCATAATAAACATAAATCAAGTTGGACAGTTCACCGCTTTTCCACGGATTAAAATCACCGATGACCTGACGCTGGAGGTTTTGCGGAAAAACCGAGCGCAGCGTGTTGTCCAGATTCATACTGAAATCAGAAGCAAAATCAGGGCTGGCAATCAAATTCATGGCAACAATTCCGCCCGGGGCAAGATGATTTTTAACCCGCAGAAAATATTCCCGGGTAACCAGGTCCTGCGGAATGACCCGGGCGGAGGAATAAGTATCAAGTATGATTAAATCGTATTTTTCGCGGCTTTCTTTCAAAAACTGGTTAGCATCCTGAACTTCAAACTTTTTGTTTTTGCCCAGCCTGCCGTTCAGAAAATATTTTTCCGAAAGCGGCAGCAGAACCTTATCGACATCAACATAGACATAGCGGTTGAAATCGTCGTCACGGCCCAGCGTAAAGCCCCCTGCCCCGAGAATCAGCACCTTGCGCGGCTTGTCGTGCGGCAGAGTTTTGATAAAATTATTTTCAATATAAGAAATATAGGGGAAAAGCAGGTTTTCATCGGCGGAAATTTTAGAGGACGAACTGCCGTTAATCGACATAAAACGCGATTGTCCGTTATCTGTCTCAAAGATTGAAATGGTGGAAACGGCATTATCTTCGACAATATAGTAAAGCTTATAGAGCAGCGAACTGCGGTTTAGCAGTACCGCCGCCGCAATAATCAGCCCCAGCCAGTAAAAGTTAAATTTTTTATCCAACAGCACGGCGCCCAGAGCGCACATTGCCACAACCAGAACCACCGTATAATTAACCCCGATCAGCGGCATCAACAGCAAAGTGGAAAGAATCGATCCCAACACCGAGCCGACCGTATCCACAGCCATCAGTTTTCCGGTAAAATTGCGGTTATATTTGTGCAGATAACGACTCAGCAGCGAAGTAATCTTGCCGAACAGAAATGACGGATAAGACAGCAAAGCCAGACAATAGACGAAGGTTTTGACAATGTTATCGTTCAGCCCGAGCCAATCCATCATTGAAAAATACAGGTCAATCAGAATATAACTGGCAGCCAGAACAGTCAGAATGCTTAGAGAATAGAAAGAAGCAACCGCCGTTTGCCGAACAGCTCCGCGTGCCAGGCAAAAAACCGAACCGGCATAATACCCCAGCGACATAAAAGCCATAATCACGCCGATGACGATTGATGCGGTAACGGCCGTGGCGCCGACAAAGCTGCTCAACTGGCGCAAGACAATCAGCTCCAGCGAAAGGCTGGCAAAACCGCCGATAAACACGGCAGCCAGCAAAATAAGTTTCAAACGGCGGGTCATCGCTTTTCCTTCCTTTCTGACCGGTTTTCGGTTTATCATATCCGGGAAGATTAAATAAAACACTAAAATGATTCCATAGCATAACTTTTCTTTAAAACTGGACTCAAGCAGGCTGCCCTCTTATCCTGTTTGCAGGTTGTTAACTGAAAGGACAGACAATGGTAAAAATCGCAGCCCCGAAAGTAGAAGTGCTGACTCCGCTGGACGGAGACGCCATTCTTAAACATCTCGAATTATGCGCCCGCAACTGTTATAAAAGCGAAGACAAAATTACCGCGGATTCCGCACGGCAGATGGTTCGCAAACTTTTGGAGCTCGGACACGAGGCGATGATTGAACATTATAACCTCACGGTGAAACTCACCTGCGATATGGGCGTTTATAAAGATTTGACCCGCCACCGCCATGTTTCCTATGCGATTGAAAGCACCCGTTACTGCAATTATTCCAAAGGAAAATTCGGCAATGAACTGACGGTGATGAAGCCCTGCCACATCAAGGAAGGAACGCCTGAATATCAGATTTGGCTCAGCACAATGGAAACCATTGAAAAGAATTATAATGCCATGGCAGAACTCGGTTGCAAACCGGATCAACTGCGCATGCTGCTGCCCCATTCAATTAAGGCCGACGTAATTATGACAGCCAACCTGCGTGAATGGCGGCACATTTTCAAACTGCGCTGCGCTCCGGCTGCTCACCCTACGGTCCAGGAAGTTATGAAAATGCTGCTTGGCACCCTTAAGCGCGAAATTCCGGTCATTTTTGACGACATTCCGTATGACTGTCCGGCTCTGACCGCCGCGGAATAAAGTAAACCCCGCAATCAGCGGGGTTTATGATAAGAACATTTGTAATGCAACCTCTTGAACAAAATAGAAGAATTTATTTATAAATAATTTTATACACTCTTCTAGAGCTTATTACTTCCTTAATATACTGTTTTAATTTGTTATCTTCAAAATCATATAAATATTTCAAAATTGCTTTGAATAGCAATCCTGTTAAATAGGAATAAGCTGCCTGAAGTTTAATATCGTCCAGAGCAAATTTCATATATATACCGCTAGCCTTTCCTGCTGATTTGGGATGGGTAATTACATTTCTTACTTCTGTTAGAAATACAGCTATATTATTTTTATGGGGTGTTTTACCAACTATAGACTTTACTGCTTTCAACCACTCCTGATCTGCATAATTATCAATTAACGTATTTAGTCTATTTTCTTTATTTCCTAAAAAATCCATCGCTGTTTCTATATATGTTATTAATGACATATAATCATCTGTTGTTATAATATCTTGCTGATAAATAATCTTGGTTAAGCCCGACATTAAAATATTTAACCGTTTGTCTTTACTCATATTTATCCATTTCGAAAAAGGTAAATATATTTTTGATAAATTGCGATCTTCTCCAAACGAATCTATACTAAGAGGCAAAAAATGCTTGCTCTTTATTCTTTTATATTTATCAAAATCCGGGCATAAATTAATATGAGAAATAAGGACAGAATATGTTGAACAATACTTTTTTCCTGTTTCCAAACTTTTATTATCATATGCTTTAATCCAACACCGTTCAACACAAATATGATGGTTAATTAGAATTTCCCAAAATGATCGCCATATTTTTTCATTATTCAAGTAAACATCATAAGTTTTACTGTTATTTTCAAATGATACTATACTATATGGAGATATTCTTTTAAAAAATTTGATATTATTATCTTTTATATAGTTAATAATTATTTTTTTTAGTTTTTCCAATTTTGCTTCATTTTCTGGTAAAGTCCAACATAGCTCATCAATATCTTCTTCTGTAGAAATAAAATGCCCTGTAAATTGTGAATCAAATTTGATTTTTCCTATTTGGGTTTTCATTGGTTGTTTTGCATACTGCAAAGCATGAGTTATTTCTTTGCCGGGATAATATACCGCATTTTTGAAATATCTATCATATTCTACATCTAAAGATACTATTTTATTGTTCCATAAAAGACCATCTCCTACTAAAACTCTGGCACTGCCATAAATGCGTTGCTGTGCTCCACTTGACACATAAATTGTTTCAGGATGAATAAAAACATCTAATAAGGTAGCGTGCCTTATCTCTCCTTCATCCAATAGCACTGCATGCATAATTTTGGCATCTTTTATTATTTTTATTTCAATATGAGTGGGATTTAACAACTCCAATTTGATACCTTTATTTTTAGTATATATTAAACGTCCTGTTATTGGAGTATCTTTATGTTCAAGATACCAAAATTTTCCTAAAAATTCATAATTGGATAAATGATTAAACACCATCATTTGTTTTCCTTTAATTTTTTTAGTATTATAAAAGCTGTTTCTATATTAAAGCAATACTATCTTTTTTATTTCGAATAACCTAGTAACATAAACATTAAAGGAAAATATTTTTTTCATGTTTCAAACATAATAAGCTTAGCAGCCATATCCTCCTTTTTGAACTCGACTCGTTTGGCCTTAATGATGATACTTTTAAATTTATACCACATTTTCCTAAATAAGAATGTAATTCCAACCGCATTGCAGTTAAATTATTTGATTTTTTTGAACAAATGTTTAATATTTACCTAACTATGAAATGAGGTAAAAATGAAAAAAGAAGCATCGCTGTCAATTATTGAAGATACAACAACTCATAAATTTTTAATGATAAGACATCTCCGAGGCATCAATAAAGGCTGCATTAATTTTCCGGGAGGGAAAATAGAAGACAAAGAGACAATGGAAGAATGCGTTATCCGGGAAACTTTGGAAGAAACAGGTCTCCATATTAAAAATCCGAAACAAGTTGGATATATTGAATTTCCCAGTAAAGATTTTTATGTATATGTTTTCAAAAGTACCGAATTTTCAGGAATGCTTCATGAGAATAAAGATGAAGTACATACTTTTTGGATAGAAAAAGACAAAGTACCTTATGAAGAAATGCGTGAGGCCGATCGCGATTTTCTACCCGATATTCTTGCTGGAAAATTTGTAAGACGCCGTTATATCTATGATGAAAATTTTCATCTCAAAAAAATTATAAATTTAGACTAATAATCTAAATTATTAGTTTCAATAACCGCAGTTTTAAACAAAACCTTACATTTTAATCTCGTCAAACACCTACAAAAGCTCTGTTTGATACAGCTATACTTTGATAAAAAATCTGTTTTTACGGGGCAAAAATAACCCCTTTACTTTTTGTAGGCAACATAATAAAATTAAAAAAATGCCATTAACCCCCATTTTAAAGCGATGAATGAACAAGAAGAAAAAATTAAACATTATGAGATTTTAGCCCAAGGGTATAATCAAGATATGCTACATAGTGTCTTAGACTTCTCCAAAATGGGATTAAAGGCCGCTTTCATCCTTAACGGAAGTGCCACTATTTCTGTTTTAACCTTATTTACTAAAGCATTAATTTATTTACCGGAAGTATCATCTTCAATATTGAATGCGGTTTATTATTTTGCTTTAGGTGCTTTATTCTCTGCCTTAGCCGTTGTTACAGCTTATTTCACACAACTTTGTTATCAAAAATCATGCGCTCATAATGTTGCTAATCCTGTTAATGTGGCAATCTTCGAAAAGGTAGAATGTGATTTATCTAAGAAGGTTAAAGAAAATATATTCCTCCCTGAAACGTATTTAGAGTATATTAAGGGCGTTGAAGAACAAAAAAAGCAAATAATTGAGGCCTTTAATCAAAATAAACAAATTGGAAACAAAAGCGACAAAATAGCCCTAAGGTGGCGCAACAGCGCCTTAGTGTTAATCGCCTTGAGTTTTGCCGCTTTTTTCTGGGGTATTTATACAACAAAAAATGCTTTTAATAATATTCAAGTTACAAAAGAACAAATTTCTTTTTCAGACCTTTCTTATCCAAATGTTCAAATAAAAACTATTCTCCCAACAAAACCTTAGGCTTTGTTTAAATATCCCTATGAAATCAAGCAATCAAGACTCTAGTCCCAGTTTTTAAAGCTGGGCTTTTTGTTAAGTTCAAGGCATGACAGGAAAAAACTTTTACATATCTCAAAATTTTTTTCAGCTGGAACTTCAGTTCGGCAGCTCTCTACCTGTTGAAGTTCTGTTAATCCCCTTTCGATTCCATAGAAGCCCCTGACGGACGTCGTTTTCCATGCTCCCCACCGCGGCAGTAACTGCCAAATTTGTCAAAAACAAACAATACCGCTATCTGTCTCCGGTTTTGCCCATAACAAGCATGCAATATTATCGCCTTGTTGCATACTGGGTTGACAAACGTACCTAACCTTGAGTTAAACTCGTTCAACAAATCTCAAAATTCTAACCTTAAAATTTGCCTGAAGCAACCACCGAAGAAAAGACCGAGATTGCTGAGCTAGCCAAGCTGCTAAAAGGGATTAAAGGCTGGTTTATCCAGTTTATCAATGACGTACCGGAGATTCGGCAGATATTTAAGGCTTTTTATATAAAAGAGGTGCAAACGATTTACACCGTCAGCTCGCAGTCAGGTAAAAAAGCCAATGAGTTGTTAATCGGCAATATTAATTTTGATACTTTATAATATATATAAAGCTTATATAAAGGGGCGTTAAATGCCCCTTTATTTTAAATTTAAGACGGGGTTAAAACCATTTAAAAACCTCTTAAAACGAGGCTATGAAAGCGGCGGATTTAAAGGCCTTCCGACAAAACCCGCCTTTTAAAACTTAGACAAAAGCTAGACTCTAAAAGCTATGCAAAACCATTTTGCCCGCTACAGGAAATTTTTATACTGGAAAAGTTTTGCAACTGCGTTGCAACAACGAGATTGGCTATTCGCTATGCTCATTACGCCGTCCTTCACGTTGTTCAGTCTCGAACTCTGCTCGTTCGGCCTCGTCGGATTTGACCACTAAAAAAGCCCTCATAATGAGGGCTTTTTTAGTGGTGATCCCAACGAGATTCGAACTCGTGTTACCGCCGTGAAAGGGCGATGTCCTAGGCCTCTAGACGATGGGACCATTTGAATACGAGAGCATATATACTGGTTATTTTTTATCAGGTCAAGCAAAAAAATTAAAATTATGCAATTTTTTTATTTTTTATATCCCGATTATCCTTTTCCAGCAGTGTTATCCCTAAAATCCGAATCAGTTTGTGTTTCTTGCTCAGTTTGACCGACAACATCTGTTTGCGGATTTTTTTCAGTTTGCCGGAACCGTACAGCCAAAACATTCGCAGACGGAAAGCGGGATAGCTCTGCGGCAACAAGGACAAACGAAGATGAATCGGCAGGGAATCTCTCCATTTTTCCAAATCAAGATGCATATTCAATTGCTGCATTGTCTGCCAATAATGGCGGGGATTATGCCATTCATGAAAATATGGAAGCAGACGCAGGGCAATCGGGAAATATTCATCAAGTCCGCGTTCCTTATAGAAACGGAAAATTGTTTCCAAATTGCGGGCAATCGTTTCACTATAAGCCTTACGATTTTTCAAAACGGAAGCCAAAGCGGATTCTCCGTGCTGGCGATAATAGTAATATCCCTGCCGGATAACGCTGAATTTGCGGCAATAAGGATAGAGCATCATTCCGAAAAGTTCGTCTTCCCGGAAACGGCAGCCCGGCAAAAAAGCAATTTGCGCCCGGTCAATCGTTTCCTTGCGGAAAAGTTTATACCACAAATATCCGTCAACAAAATAGTTCCGAATATCTGCATCATAACAGCCGTTCGGAATATCCTTAAGCTGCAACACCTTACGGGGAGAAAGCCCTATCAGCACCGAATTGTTCAAAACGATATCAGCACCGCCGGCTTCGGCCTCATTATACAGGGCTTCCAGAAAATCAGGGCTGAAGGTGTCGTCCGGATCCATAAAATAGACATATTTACCACGGGCCTGAGACAGACCTTTATTCCGCGCTGCGGAAACGCCCTGATTTTCCTGCCGGATATATTTGAAACGGGCATCGCCGGCAGCAAACTCCTTGCAGATAACCTCCGAGTTATCCGGTGACCCGTCATTAATCATTAATACTTCATAATCCTGAAAATTCTGCGTCTTAATGCTCTCCAGACATTCTCGGAGATATTTTTCGACTTTATAAATCGGAATTATAATTGAAATCTGCATTCACTGCTCCTTTTGCTGAGGCTAACCTACAATATTTTTACCTGGCAGGCAATAACATTTTCGCTTAGCTGCACGGCTTTTTGACCTGAGGAAAATAACCGGAAGAAAAAGGTTTGTTTTCAATTTTAACGCCCTGACTGTATGGTTTGGCGGGCCGGTTTCTGATTCCTCTGCGCATTATATTTCTCTTAAACAACGAAAATCACCAGATACAAAAAAGCCGACGTTTTCTAAGGATATTTCCCTATCGTCGGCAATAAACGTTTTGACGGTCAGTTTCAGGCTTTGCGGTAAAATTTGAAACCGGCGGCAGAGAAGCATTCTCCGGTTTGCGCTGCCGGGCCTTTTATCCGTTTCGGCCGGGCTGACAGCGGTAATCGTTATATAATTGTTGTTCACGGCCTCTCCCCTGATATGTAACTATTAATTATTACTTTTAAATTTTATAAACCATTATTCGAGGCGCGTCTATTTTTTTTATTACTTATGCAGAATAATTTCTTTTCGGACAAGCCTGCACAAGTCGGCAGAAACATGTTTATTTTTTCAGGGAATTGGATTAACTTATATCCATTGCAACATTACCGCGATGAGAAACAAATGGAAAACAACGAACAGAAAGCCCCTTTTTCGCCGATTTTAATTATGGAATTTATCCGTCAGACAACGGTTGCCCGCTGCCTGACAAATGAAAATCCGAATTTGGAAACCAAATTCCGTTTGGGCAAAACCTATTACGACCAGATTATGTCTTTTCCGCTTCAGGCTCAGTTAATCCGTCTTACTCTGGCCTATGACGAAGCCACCGAAACTCTGAGCGTGAAAACCGACGAAACGCTGATTAACCGTTTCAAAGAGCAAAAGTCTTTGGTCGAGATTGCTCAAAAATATGAAGCTCAGTATGCCGAACGCTATCAGGAATATGTCAAGGTTATCGATTAAGCCGTTTATCTGACAATTTCCTGACACAGCGGATAGCGGCGGTTATTAATGGTCAGATAAGTATCGCCGTCATTTTGGCTGAAAACAACCCGGCTGGCGATATTTTCATATCTCTCGCCGGAGGCGGAAGCTACTTTGGTCAGGACGTTATTCACGCCGTTAATCCGCACAATCATTGAGTTGTCATCAAACACTTCCGCGTGGATAATCTGTTCACCGCATTTGAAATCCGCGGCATTTTTAACCTCTACGGTATTGGCGCAGCCCGTCAAAAGGACCGGAAGCGCCCAAAGCCAGCACTTTTTCATACTTCTCTCCTTTTTTATTAAAAATTTCGTTAGGGATTTAATCATTTATTTTGTGTTATCAAGCGTTATTAATGCTGTTTTAACCGTCATGACATAGACTGGCGCTTATTAACAAAGGAGATTGGCAATGAAAGCTGTTTTTTATTTGATTGTTCTGGCTGCGCTGGCTTACGGCGGCAAATACTATTATGACACTTATTTGGCCGAATCAGTCAACAATACCATTTCCCGGACGGCAGATTTTGCTACCGACAAAGCCGTCAAGGACTTTCAATAAACGTCTCCTACTTTAGGATAAGCCGGGCTTGGATTTTTATCCGTCCGGCTTATATTTTTGCCGTAAGCAATTTGTTAGGAGAAAAACAATGGATATTACCGAAAAGCTGCAAAAGGAAATGGACAAGATTAAAGAAGAGCACAAACAAATTATGGCAGACCATAAAGAACTGATGAAAGAACATAAGCAAATTATGAAAGACCATCAGCGTTATGACAAAGAATTCAAAAGCTGCAATTGTCCGATGTAACAAGACAGGGAGCTTCGGCTCCCTTATTTTTTAACCTCAGTCCCCTCCGACGGCCGGGGATTTAACGCCGTAACGATGTGGCTGAGCGGAACCAGCCTGATTTGCTTTTGCTCCAAGGTCGGCAACCATTGCTTCAGAGCTTCATAAGTCTGAGATTTGGGATGACCGATAGCAATGGCATAACCGTTTTTGCGGGCAATCTTTTCGGTCTGAGCCAATTGCTTGAGGATATAGCCGAGTTCATTGACATTATCAAGAAAGACATTACGGGTAGCATAGCCGACACCATATTCACGGGCGACACGGTCTCCGACCGAATGCGGCGTGGTTTTGGAATCAAGAAAAAACAATCCCTGTTCTTTCAAAACCTTCATAATCTCAGCCATACGCGGACGATCTTCGGTCAGACGGCTTCCCATGTGATTGTTTACACCGCGGATATTGCGGAATTTTGTCAGCATGCGGCGAAAATTATCGTTGACCTGCTGCGGAGTCATTTCAACCGTTAAAATATCCGCCGTCATATTGATATTGGATTTAGGCTGCATCGGCACATGGACCATTATTTCATGCCCGGCGGCCAAAGAGCGGGAGACCTGCCGTTCAAGCTGCGGCGGATAAGTCAGAAACGAAGCGGTTATCGGTGCCCGGAGAGAACTTATGTCCCGGGTGCGGCGGACGTTGTCTCCCATATCGTCAATGACAACGGCAATCACCGGACGGTCTCCGAAATACGGAGGCTTGGTATAAACTTTTATGTTCATGTCCCTGATTTTGCGGCGGTTGTCATGAATAATACAGGGTTTTCCCTGATCAATGACATTTACCGGAAGATTTTCTTCATAATGGGAGTAATCTTCTTCGCTTTCCTTAACGGCTACCGCCGCAGCTTGAGGAAGCTCCTGCAACAAACGGGCTTCCACCGGCTGCTCGGGGAAAGAAACGCCGCTTTCAATTTCATCGGCAATTAAATATTTTTCTTCAATCGGGCCATCGGAAAAATTTTGCGGCAGAGTGTTTTCTTCCTGTGAGACGGCCTCTTCCACCGCCGTTTCTCCGCCCATAATATCCGGATAGCTTATTTCAATAGCCGTTTCACCGACGGTTTTGGCCGCATCGTTTTTAAAACGATATTCCTGCTGATGCAGCAACCAGAAAAAAAGGCCGAGAAAAAGCCCGCAGGCTAAAACCATCCGCAATCCGGCAAAACCTTTTTTTAATATATTCTTCAGTTTTCTGCCGAGCGCAGATGATTTCAGGCGGGCTTTGGTCAAGGCTAATCTCTTTTGCGCAGGGTCGGAAAAGCGATAACATCACGAATGGTGGAAGCTCCGGTCAGCAGAATAGCCAAGCGGTCAATTCCCATTCCCATACCGCCGGAAGGAGGAAAGCCGTTTTCCAAAGCGACGACAAAATCTTCATCCAGCATCTGAGCTTCATCATCACCGGCTTCACGATCGGCGCACTGCGCTTCAAAGCGGGCGCGCTGTTCCAGCGGATTAGACAGTTCGGAATAGGCACAGCCCATTTCCATGCCTGCGATATAGGCATCAAAATGTTCGACCAGGCGGGGATTGCTGCGATGGGTTTTTGCCAGCGGCGAAATATCGCGCGGCATATCCATAACCAGGGTCGGCTGAATCAAATGTTCTTCAACTTTGGCATCAAAGACCTCGGAAATAACCTTGCCCCAGGAAATGCAGTCGGAAGCGTCAACACCGACCGATTTGGCCAAAGTCTTGGCGTCGTCCAGTGTTTCGGCAGTCAGGAAATCAGCTCCGGTATATTCCTTAACCAAATCAATCATCGATTTTTTAACCCATGGCTTGCTCAGGTCAATTTCATGCTCGCCGACATGAATAACCGGAGTACCGAGAACCTGCTTGGCAACATAAGCAATCAGGTTCGGAATCAGTTCGGCCATGTCGTTGTAATCGGCATAAGCCTGATAAGCTTCCAGCGCGGTAAATTCCGGGTTATGGCTTTTGTCAATGCCTTCGTTGCGGAAGTTTCGGCCGATTTCAAACACGCGGTCAAATCCGCCGACGACCAGGCGCTTCAAATAAAGCTCCGGAGCAATGCGCAGATATAAATCCATATCCAGCGTATTGTGATGAGTAATGAACGGTTTGGCATTGGCGCCGCCCATAATCGGGTGAAGCATCGGCGTTTCAACCTCAAGAAAACCGTTGTCCTCAAAATAATGGCGGACGGCAGAAGTAATCCGGCAGCGTTTTTCAAAAATTTCACGGCTGTCGTCATTCATGATAAAATCGACATAACGCTGACGATAGCGGGCTTCAACGTCGGTCAGGCCGTGAAACTTTTCGGGAAGCGCCTGCAACGACTTGGCAATGATGTCAAACTTTTCGGCGGCAATAGACAATTCTCCGCGCGGCGTGCGGCGGATATAGCCGCTGATGCCGACGATATCGCCGACGTCCAGATTTTTCAGGCGGGCCAGTTCTTCTTCAGACAAATGGTTTTTATGGCAAAAAGCCTGTATTTTGCCGCTTTTATCCTTAATGTCGATAAACATGCCGCTGTTGCGGACAGCCATGGCTCGGCCGGCAACCGTTACGCGGTCTTCGGTGTCGGTACCGGCTTCAAGGTCTTTATATTTTTCCTGCAAATCAGCCGCAAAAGCCGTCGGTTGAAAACGATAAGGATAAGGATTGTAACCGCTCTCCTCCAAAGCACGCAATTTGGCCAGGCGGGACTCACGGTGAATATTGGTCTCTTCGCTCATATTAAAATTTCCATTTCATCTATATTAAAATCTAGCAAGCACTATATACACAAGCATTCCTTTTTTCAATAAAAAAGTATGATTTTGCTCTAGACATTTTTAGTGACGGATACTATAATTTTATTGAATAAACGGAGAAAAAGATGAAAAAAGAAGAAACTACGACCGCCCGCACCGGGTGGAAAATCTGGCTGGAAAAAACTTCGCAGTCTCTGAAGAAAGCCTGGAAGTTTGCCAATGAATTTGATCTTATCGAAAAAGCAAAAAATATCAGAATCCCCCGTTCGGTAAAAATCGGAGGGTTGGCCTTGCTGTTAAGCGGCAAAAGCCTTAATTCGCATGCGGCCGAAACGGGAGAACGCTCGGAAGACCGCAAAATCGACACGACCGAAGCGTCAGTCACAGCGGCTCCAAACAGAAGCAATGACGCCAAGACGATAGAATTCAGCGCCGTTTTCCGGGCTTACCCGGGCAAATATTACAACGAAGTCTGCAACGGTTCTCCCTGTTGGCTGGCCTCGACTTATGAAACCAACGGTGCCGGTATCGGTAAAAACCCGAGCTCAATTGCCACCTGGAATGACAAAGGCGGCTACCGCGGCATTAACCAAATCAGCCCGGCACACGCTCAGAAATTTTTGAAATGGCTGGGAAATCACGAAAAATATAAAGAGGTTTACCAGTCCCTGAAAAAAGGCGGGGTCGGCAAAGCCAACTGGCAGAAAACCGCCAGACAGCACGAACATCAAATGACCGAAGCTTTCGAATGGTATATGGTTGAGGTTTACAATCAGGATAATTTCAAAGCCGTTCAGGATATTATCAACAAATCCGGCGTTAAAGCCAGCGTCCGCAAGCTTCATCCGGCCGTTTTGTCGCTGATGCATCAGATTATGGTGGAAAGGCCGGCGTCAAGAACAGCTATTGCCAACAAGGCCGTCAAATTTATCGAAACACACGGCGGCGACGAAGCTTCGCTCAACTCGGAGGAATTCATCAAAACGCTCACGCGCAACAAGAGCATTCAGACCAGAGCGATCAAGCTGTTGAACGACACCACGGTTGACTGGAAAACGGCGCAATTCGCAACGCTGGTTGCCCAGGCCGTTCCTGGGCACGGCGACATGCGCTCCTGGTTTGAAGAACAGGCTCAGCAAAAGGATTCCGTCAAGAAAAAAAGCAACGCCAATTCCGAAAAAATCGCTCAGGCCGCAAAAATACAGCCGCTGAAGCTGCAACCATTGACGGAACTGTTGCCTAAGGCCCCGAAAGAGCTTAACATGCAGGAATTGAAAATTGCCCGGAAACTGGCTTCAAACAACAAAAAAGAGAAGAAACTGGTAAAAGCCCCGGCCAAAGATTTGATCGACTATCGTCAGCTCAAGCGCAAAAAAAGCGCCGGACGCAGTTAATCACCCTTGACAAGCGAAAAGAACTAAAGTAGAACAAATATATTGTTTGTTCTACTTTTTTTAGGGGAAACGGATGCTGACCGAAAAACAATACAAACTGCTGATGTTTATCAACAAAGTTTTAAAAGAAACCGGCTGTTCTCCTTCTTTTGAAGAGATGAAAGAAGCCGTCGGCCTGAAATCAAAGTCCGGCATTCATGCGCTGATTACCGCGCTGGAAGAAAGAAACTTTATCAAAAAGCTCCCTCACCGCGCCCGGGCGCTGGAAGTTGTCAGACTTCCCAAGTTTAAACCCAGCGCAATCATTGAAGAAGAAAAAAAGCGGGAAACCGCCTTACAGAATTCAGCAGCGCAAATCCCCCTTTACGGAAAAATTGCGGCAGGAACCCCGATTGAAGCCATTGCCGACGAGAATGAAAAGGTTTCCGTTCCGTTTGAAATGGTTAACCGCGGATTGTTTTATGCCCTGACCATTGAAGGGGATTCGATGATTGAAGCCGGCATTTTGGACGGTGATACGGTCATTATCAAAAAAACGGACAGCGCCAACAACGGCGAAATTGCCGTTGCTCTGGTAGATGACTGCGAAGCAACGCTTAAAGTCATTAAGCGGGACAAAAACGATATTCTGCTTATTCCCTGCAACAAAGATTATCAGACCCGCAGGCTTCCGGCCAACCGGGTTAAGATTCAAGGTGTTTTAAGCGGCCTGCTGCGGCAATATCATTAAAAACCACAACTAACTCCACAGCCCCTCCCGAGGGGCTTTTTATTATTTTTCCGGCAAAGAAAAACCGTGTGGTTCGACACACGGTTGCGGTTTGAAAAATTTCCGGCAGTCAAATCAGCCCCATCTGTTGGGCGCGGATCAGCGCCTGTGTCCGATTGGTGGCACCGACCGAACGAAGCAAGGCATTTATATGCAGTTTAACGGTCGCTTCGGAAACACCCATTTCATAAGCAATCTGTTTATTGGACATTCCCTGAGCAACCAATCCCAAAACCTGCTGCTGACGGTTGGTTAAGGTTTTGCCGCTGGAAACCGGCGCCGTTGCGCTGTTTTTCTCCGACCCCGAGATGGCCGGATTTGGCTCAAGTACGGAAGGCGGCAAATAAGTTCCGCCGTCTAAAATCAACTGCAGGGCACTGGTCAGAATTTTCGGTTCGGAACGTTTGGGAATATAACCGCAAACTCCCTGCTCCAGCGATTTGCGGATATTGCGGGGATCTTCGGAAGCAGATACGATGACATAGCGGGCTCCGTTTGCCTTTTGACGGAGTTCGGCCAGGCCTTCTTCCCAATTCATATCCGGCATATCCAAATCCAGAATTACCAAATCGATTTTCTTCTCATCATCAAGAATTTTCAATGCCTGGGTAAAATTAGCAGCTTGAAAAATGACGGACTTAGGCTCAATTTTTTCCAATCGCAGACTAAGGCCGTCACGAAATAAGGCATGGTCGTCGGCTATGAGAACTTTCATACGTATAACCTCCTATGGTACTAACTTTGGCAGCTTGTTTTTTACACCAAAAGTTTTAATATGTCATTAATTTATCTCTGGGTTATAGATAATATGACCTATTAAACTTTTAAAGTGCGGCGTCTCATAAAAGTGACATAGTTCAAAATATGCGGTTTTAAAGATGACTGGATTATTTTTCGCGCGGGAGCGTTAAATATTCAATGCCGGCCTCGCGAAACATCTGCTCGGAAAAAGCAAGCTTATCGCGCCAGGTATTCTGCGGAGTATTTTCATCAATTTTGACTTCGTGAGTTACCACCATTTTAATTCCCGATTGGATAATGGCGCGGGCACAGTCGGTGCAGGGTGCGTGAGTGGCATACATTACGCAGCCTTTCAGCGAGGTTCCGGTCAGACAGGCATTATAAATGGCATTGCGTTCGGCATGTTCAAAAAAATCATATTTGGTCGGGCGCTCCATCCGTTCCGGCTTATTATCATCTACGCCTCTGACCAGGCCGTTATAGCCGGTGGCACGGATTTCACGGTCAGGGCCGACGACAATTGCACCGGTTTTGGTTGAAGGGTCTTTTGACCAGGTGGCAACCAATTCCGCAACTTCCATAAAACGTTTATGCCATTTTTCCGAAAACATGGGCAGCTCCTTTCAATCGTTTTTTTTAATTTAACCGTTCAAAAATTAACTTGCAATAAAAAAAATCCCGGACAAACGGCTGCAGCACGATAAGCCGAAAAGCCAAGTCCTCCGGCAGCTTTTCATTCCGCCCTTCGGGCTGCAAATTTTTGCGGCAACCGAATAGTTTTACGACGCTTCCGAGCCCGGCATAAAATGCATTTTATCTTACTGATAAGTATAGTTGTGCTTGACATTCGCCTCAAAATGCAGGAAGTTATACGCAGTTCATTTTATAAATTAATTAGGAGAAAAAAATGAGTGCTATTGTTGATATTCATGCCAGAGAAATCTTGGACTCTCGCGGCAATCCGACCGTTGAAGCCGACGTTGTTCTGCAGTCCGGCGCTTTCGGCCGCGCTGCCGTTCCGTCCGGCGCTTCTACCGGCGTTCATGAAGCTGTCGAACTGCGTGACGGCGACAAGAAACGTTATGGCGGCAAAGGCGTTGAAAAAGCCGTTAACAATGTTAACGAAGAAATTTATGACGCTTTGGCTGGTTTGGATGCCGAAGACCAGATTGCCATCGACCAGGCCATGATTGACCTGGACGGAACCGAAAATAAAGGCCGTCTGGGCGCCAATGCCATTTTGGCCGTTTCCCTGGCCGTTGCCAAAGCCCAGGCCGAAGAAGCCGGCTTGCCGCTGTACCGCTATCTGGGCGGCACCATGGCCCGCACTCTGCCGGTTCCGATGATGAACATCGTTAACGGCGGCCAGCATGCCGACAACCCGATTGACATTCAGGAATTCATGATTATGCCGGTTTCCGCTTCTTCAATCAAAGAAGCCGTTCGTATGGGCGCCGAAATTTTCCATACTCTGAAAAAGAACCTGAAAGCAGCCGGCCACAACACCAACGTCGGCGACGAAGGCGGTTTCGCTCCGAATCTGCAGTCTGCCGAAGAAGCTCTGACTTTCATTGTCAATTCCATTAAAGATGCCGGTTTCAAGCCGGGTGAAGACGTTGTTCTGGCTATTGACGCCGCTTCTTCCGAATTTTATGAAAACGGCAAATACGAGATGAAAGGCGAAGGCAAATCTTACACCAACGCTCAGATGGTTGAATTCTATAAAGACCTCTGCAACCGTTTCCCGATTTTCTCTATTGAAGACGGTATGGCCGAAGATGACTGGGAAGGCTGGAAGATGCTGACCGATGCCATCGGCGACAAAGTTCAGCTGGTCGGCGACGATTTATTCGTTACCAACCCGAAACGCTTGGCAATGGGTATTGAAAAAGGCGTAGCCAACTCTATTCTGGTTAAGGTTAACCAAATCGGTTCTCTGACCGAAACCATGAAAGCTGTTGACTTGGCTCAGCGCAACAAATACACCGCTGTTTTGTCTCACCGTTCCGGTGAAACCGAAGACACCACGATTGCCGATATCGCCGTTGCCACCAACTGCGGCCAGATTAAAACCGGTTCGATGTCTCGTACCGACCGTATGGCCAAATACAACCAGCTCATTCGTATTGAAGAAGAACTGGGCGATATGGCGGTTTATGCCGGTAAGTCTATTTTGAAAAAGTAATTTTTCATTATAAAAAAATCCCCCGCAGCGACCGTTACGGGGGATTTTTTTAAGATATAAGCGAAAGGCGGGGAAATGATTATTAAAATTTTAGGTTCAGGCTCGGCTTACGGTTTGCCGATGTGCTTTAACCACTGGGGTGAAATTAAAGACCGCACTCACCCGTATAACCAACGATCCAGATTTTCGGTTTATCTGGAAGACAACGGCCATAAAATTTTAATTGACATGGGGCCGGAATTTCGTCTGCAAACGCTTGCCAATAATATTACTGACATCGACGGCGTTTTCTTAACTCACGGACATTATGACCATATCGCCGGCGTACCTGAACTGTTCAGAGCGGCAGCATTGCTCGGAAAGCAGATAAACGTCTATGCCGCGGAAGAAACCCTGGCCGAACTGAAACGCTGCTACGGGTATATGTTCGGAACCTATCAGGAAAACGGTAAAGACCGTATTCGCTGGCTTGAAGTAAAAAACGGCAATAATCTGATTGAAAATATGGACTGGACCTGTTTTGAACTGCCGCATAACCGGATTCACAGCTGGGGATTTCGCTATAAAAACTTTGCCCTGGTAACCGACTACGATAATCTGACGCAACAAGCCCTGGACTGCCTGCATGGACTGGACCTGCTGCTTTTGGAATGCAACAACGGAATGCAGCAGGTGCGCAACGGACACAGCAATTGGATAAAAATACAGCCTTATCTGGAGCAATTACAGCCTCAAAAAACCATTTTGACGCATCTTTCGGCAAAAGTTGATTATGAGAGTTTTAAATCCCTGCTGCCGCCGCAGGTTGACTTGGCTTATGACGGTATGGAGATTAAATTGTAAATCGGGGCGGTTTATCCGCCCCTTTTGCTAATTTCTTCTTATATAAAACAGAAATCAGCAGCATTATAACATGTTTTATAAGAACATCTTTACGCTAAACCCACCATGAAAAGGGGGCTTAAATCCTAGACAATCATGATTTTATTACAAAACTAACAGCGTTGCATCGCTTGCAGCAACATCATTCTTTCGGCGCTGAAATTCTGTGGCCGGCGGATAACCGTCTGCCGGGCAGGACGGGTTCGCAAACTTCGTATCAAGGCAATATCGTCTGCCGCCGTTTGGGGATTGTCTTCCGTACTGTTTTTTCGGGCTGCTATTTTTGCTCTGACTTCCTGCAGGCGTTGGTGCCCGGATATCATATTATTTTTGAACTCCTCCGCAACCGTTTCCGGCAATGCAGTATCGGCTTGCGTATTCGTATTTTCCGTCTGTGTTTCGGGCCGTACCGTTGTTTCGGTGATATTTTCCATATTTGTTTCCGCTGCTGCGACGACGATATTTTCTTCCGACTCTGCCGGAGCTGCTGTTTCCCGATTATCGGCAGCGTTGGTTACCGGTGAAACAGACGGCTTATTTTCCGTTTCATTCTGTCGCAATTCGTTATTCAGCTTTTCACCGTATTTATTTACATCATCGGCAATCCGTCCGACCTTGGTATCACTGACGGCATCTTTGCCGATAATTACCGCAGCACCAATCAATCCGTCCACATTGGGCTCTTTGGCTATACTGCTGACAGCGCCGGAAACGGTATGAACCGTTTTAGCGGCATTTTGTAATTTTTTTTGCAGTTTTCCGGTTTTACCATCCCAGCCAATCAGTTCAACGGCGCCGTTAATCAGGATTTCTCTCCTTTCTTTTTTATCATCGGCTTTGATAGCCTTATATGTCGTTTTGGCCACGACTAAAGTTTTTTCCAGTATCTTTTCAATAACATAAACACCGGGACCAACAACTTTCATCAGACATTTGCAAACAAATATTCCGGCTTTGCAAGCCAGTTTGACGGCCTGAACAATCCTCTTAAAAACATTTTTGCGCTTTGTCTTTTTATCCGGCTTTTCAGGAGTTTCTTCGGCGTTTTTCTCCTTGTTTCTGCGCTTGAACACCTCTTTGACATCATTATATGCGCCCCGAACGCCGGTAACTTTCAGCACCGCATCCAAAACTTTTTTTCTTTTCTCTTTCGGCGTAACGTTTTCATCTTTTTTTACAATAACGGCAACGGTTTCATAGACATTCTCTACGCCTGCCACTTCGGTCACTGCCCTTAAAATCTGTTTTCCCCGATTGGGACGGAAGCGGCTTTCATTTCCGTCATCTTCCGCCGGCACAGATGCCCCTTCCTGATCAGGATATTCGTGCGCTGTATCCTGCGACGGCATTTCATCTTCCTGATTAACCGTATTTTCGTCATTCTCCTGCATCAGCCTTCTCCCCGGAAACAATAATAAATCAGTTTTAATTCTAACAGAAAAACCATCCCTTAGCAAGTTTTGCTGTCAGAAACGTTTTTCCGAAACAAAATCCCCTGAAAAAATTTCAGGGGATTTTTGTATCAGAAGTTGGCAATACGCTGCAGGGCTTCTTCGATTTTGGCTTTGTTTTCCATTGCTTCGGCCTGTCGGCGTTTTTCTTCTTCGACTACTTTGGCAGGAGCGCGCTCGACAAAGTTCGGGTTGCTCAGTTTGCGGGCATAGCCTTCCAAATATTTGTTGAGATTGTCCAATTCCTTTTTCAAACGTTCTTTTTCGGCGGCAAAATCAACCACGCCTTTCAACGGCAGCAAGATGATGCCTTCGCGGAAAACGCCTGAAACCATATCTTTGCTGATTTCCTGTCCGGCGGCAAAACATTCCAGCTTGTCCAAACGCGCCAGAGAGCAGATAATCTGATTAAAGCTTTGCAGATTAGCACAGGACTGCGCGTTGCCGTCTTTCAGATAAACCGTCAATTTGGCACCGGCGGGAATATTCATTTCCGCCCGCAGTGAACGAATGGCGCTGATGAGCTCAATCGACCAGTCAACCTCGTCCATGGCCGCGGTATCAAAAGCCGCATCTTTCGGCCAGGCAAAATTAATCAGTTTGCATTTACGTTCATCGCAGGTGTTATTCCACAGTTCGGTGGTAATAAACGGCATAAACGGATGCAGAATAACCAAAATCCGGTCAAGAACCCAGGCAAAAGCAGCACGGGTTTCGGCTTTGGCCTTTTCGTCTTCGCCATACAAAATCGGCTTAATCATCTCAATATACCAGTCGCAGGAAGAGCCCCAGGTAAACTGGTAAACGGCATTGGCCGCTTCCGAAAAGCGGAAAGCGTTCAGATTATCGGTTACCTCTTTGGTCGCCTGTTTGGCTTTGGCAATAATCCACCGGTTGACCGCCAGCTCTGCCTTAGTTTCATCAAAATCCGAGCGCAGTCTGCATTCGTTCATTTCACCGAAGCGGGCGGCATTCCATAATTTGGTAGCAAAATTGCGATAACCGGCAATGCGGGCTTCCGACATATTGATATCGCGCCCCTGAGTTTCCATGGCGGCCATGAAGAAACGCAGCGCATCGGCACCGTATTGCTCAACCAGAATCATCGGATCAATGGTGTTGCCTTTGGACTTGGACATTTTCTGGCCTTTTTCGTCGCGAACCAGACCATGAATGTAGCATTTGCGGAACGGTACCTTCTTCATCATGTACATGCTCATCATCATCATACGGGCAACCCAAAAGAAAATGATGTCAAAGCCGGTTACCAGCACAGATGTCGGATAGAACGTATCCAGATAGTCGCTTTTATCCGGCCAGCCGAGAGTTGAAAAGGCCCACAGCCCGGAAGAAAACCAGGTATCAAGAACATCAGTTTCACGGGTCAGCTCAACGTGTTTGCCATAATGTTTGTCTGCGGCAGCCTGAGCTTCTTCAACATTTTCTTCACAGAAGATTTCGCCGTCCGGGCCGTACCAAATCGGCATCTGGTGTCCCCACCACAGCTGACGGGAAATGCACCAAGGCTGGATATTGCGCATCCATTCAAAATAGGTTTTTTCGTATGACTTCGGCACAAATTCCATATCGCCGTTTTCAACCGCTTCAATCGCTTTAACCGCCAGTTTCGGTGCGTCAACAAACCATTGGTCGGTCATCAGAGGCTCAATAACCACGCCGGAACGATCACCGTAAGGAATAACCATCGGGTGGTCTTCAATCTTTTCCATCAGGCCGAGTTCTTCCAGCTTTTCAATGGTTTTCCGGCGCGCCGTCTGCGTATCCATCCCCGGGAAAGGCGTATTTTCATTGAGGGTGGCATCCTCGTTCAAAATATTAATCATCGGCAGGTTGTGGCGCTTGCCGACTTCAAAGTCGTTAAAGTCATGAGCCGGAGTAATCTTAACCGCACCGGTTCCCTTTTCAGGATCGGCATGGTCATCGGCGACAATCGGTATCGGACGATTGACAATCGGCAAAATCGCATTTTTACCAATCAGATGTTTCAGTTTTTCATTGTCTTTGGAAACGGCTACCGCGGTATCGCCGAACATGGTTTCGGGACGGGTGGTGGCAATGTGTATGAATTCGCCCGGTTCGTTTTCAATCGGATATTTGTAGTAATACATTTTGCCGACGGTTTCTTTCTGAACAACTTCCAAATCGGAAACGGCAGTCATAAATTTGGAATCCCAGTTGACCAGTTTTTTGGCTTTGTAAATCAGGCCGTCTTTATACATATTGACAAAGATTTTGCGAACCGCGCGGCTTAAGCCTTCATCCATGGTAAAACGTTCGCGCGACCAATCGCAAGACGCACCCAAACGGCGCAGCTGTTTGCAAATTGTGCCGCCGGACTGTTCTTTCCATTTCCAAACGGTTTCAATAAATTTTTCACGTCCCAAATCATGGCGGGAAACACCTTCTTTGGCCAGATTGCGCTCAACCACCATCTGGGTTGCGATACCGGCGTGGTCAGTTCCCGGCTGCCAGAGAACTTTTTTGCCCTGCATACGGTTATAGCGCACTAAAATATCCTGCAACGTATCGTCAAGCGCATGGCCGAGGTGCAAAACACCGGTAACGTTCGGCGGTGGAATGACAATCGAAAAAGCCTCGGAAGAAGAGCGCATATCGGGCTGAAAATCACCGCTGTTTTCCCAATCGGCGTAAATTTTTTCCTCAAAATCTTTAGGGGTATAGTTTTTCTCTAACATTTTTTATCCTTGAACTTTATATTCAGTTTATAATTGGTTGTTTCTTAACATTAAAATTCGTTTCTGTAAACCGCAAAATGCTCTCAAAAATCAATTTGAGAGCACAAATGTGATGAGACCGGTTCCGGAACAGCCGTTATGAACCGACCTTTGCCATCACTCGTTCAATTTCTTTGGAAACAACGGCTTCAACGATTGCCGGCAGGTTTGCATCCAGCCAGGCCTGGGTTTGGGCGGCCACGGCTTCGCGCGCATAGCTTTCAAAATTAACATCCATCTGCTGGGTCACCTGGCGGACAACAGCTTCACGCACCAGTTCGGAAATGCTCGGAGATGCCGCCTTAACCGGTTCCGGACGGGATTCCGTTTCCGAAACATCAGCCGTTTGCGGCATTTCAGCCGCTTTTTTCTCGGCAAAAAGCTTGGCAAAATTGCTGATAATATTTGCTGAAACATCAGCCGCATCTTCGCTTGGGGCGGCAGGTGCTTCGACAGGCGTTTCGGTTTCTCTCTCGGCTTCAACGGTTTCAATAACCGGTTCGGACGGAACATCCTGAATATTGTCCGCCGGTTCAACCGCTTCAGGTTCGGAAGAAGGACTTTCGTTATATTCCGGTTCCATCGGTTTGGTTTCTTCAACCTGAGCATGGAAATCCAAAATCTCGTTCAGCGTCGCATCGTCAATAACGCTTTCCTCTTCAGGTTCTGCCGGCAGCTCTTCGCTCTGCGGCATGCTCGCCATAACGCGGCTGGGGTCAATTTCGGGTGCGGCCGAGTGTTCGGGTTCATAAATCGGTTCGGCGTCAACATCAATTTGCGGCAGTTCAAAATCCAGCGGCGGCACGGCAACACTTCCCTCGCCCTCCTCGCGGAATTCTTCCGAGGCGGGAGCCGTCTCCGCACTCAATTCTTCATCACGAATCGAGAAGTCGGCCGTTTCCTGCGGCAAATCATCCGGCAAACCAAACTCCGGCACGGCGGCAACAGGTTCGGCCTCCGTATGCGGATAAACGCTGTCAGACGAACCATATTCCGGTTCGGACGGCAAAACCGGCTCTTCAACCAGGCTGCTTAAATTCATTACATCGTCAACGGTAACTTCCGGTTCTTCTGAGACTGGCGGTTCTGCGGGAAACGCATCTTCCTCCGCCAGAACCTGAGAAGCCAGCGGCGCCTGCATCGACGGAGTTTGAGGTTCGGGTTCGGCAACAGGCATGGCTGCCGGTGCGGTTTCTCCGGTCAGTTCATCTGCCGAAGGAGCCGCCAGACGGCTCAAATCAAGAATATCGTCTTCCGAGATTTCCGGTTCGTTGTCTGCGGGGTTGCTGAGGACAGGTTCGTCCAGCGCTTCATCAACAATCATTGACGGGGAAAGGTTGAACACATCATCTTCCGGAGCGTCCGACGCCTGGGCATTATCACCCAGACCGAGCAAAGCCTCGGCGGAAAGTTCGTCATCTTGGTCAGCGGTATTTAATTCATCAGCGGTATTTATGGCCGGAGGCAGTTCCGCCGCCGGGGTAGAAACGGGTTCCGCCTTTTTTTCAGTTTGTGGGGCGGGCTGCGGTACAGACTGTTGAGCGGCATTATCCTCCATCAAAATATTGCGGATTGAGGACAGGATATCATCCATAGACAGGTCTTCATTAGGTTCTTCAGCCATAATTTACCACCAAAAATTATATAATTATTTTTCAACTGACAAAGATAACCATTTATCACGTGTTTCTTTATAATATTTTTTAGGATTATAGATGTCAACGTTTAGTTTCAAATCTTCGGCAGTTAATTTGCCCATGGCCATCAGCACGTTCATGCCGGAAACATAATAGTTGCGGCGGGCTTTAACTTCCTCAACATTTGAGTTAAGCAGTTCCTGATAAGCATCCAACACATCCAGAATCGTCCGGTTGCCGAGCGCTTCTTCCTTTTGAACGCCGTCAAGGGCGATTTCATTAGCCTTGACCTGATCTTTAATCGATTTGATTTTGGCCCGGTTGGCAACCATATATTCCCATGCCGAGGTTACATCGGCCACGGCTTTGCGTTCGGCTTCAAGAACCTGCTCCTGCGCCTGCCATTTCAAATATTTGCTCTGGCGGATTTTGGCACGGCTTTCGCCGGAATTATAGAGCGGAATGGTCATATTGATGCCGATTTCAGCACTGTCAACATCAGGGTCGCGGTCATACATGTCGCCGCTGGTTTTGGTGTTGGAAATGCTTCCGTCCAAAGTAACCTGCGGCAGCAATGCACCGGTATTGGTAGCTACGTCGTAGGTTTTGGAGTTAAGAATATCTTTGGCATATTTGACGCCGTAGTTGTTCATTTTGGCATAATCCAGCGCTTCTTCAAAAGTTTTCGGCAGGAAAGCTCCGATTTCCGGACTTTTCAGTTTATCAGGCGCGGCGCCGATAATTTTGGTATAAGTTGACTTGGAGGCCTCCAAATCGCCTTCGGCGGCAATCCGGTCGGAACGGGCCTGCGAGTAGCGCGCCCGGGCCTGTGAAACGTCTGTCCGGGTTACCTCACCGACATTAAAACGTTCAACCGTTTCATCAAGACGTTTTTTCAAAAGTTTTTCGTTGTTTTTCTGCAGGTCAACAATCGCCGTGTTCTGCAACACGTCAAGATAAGCGGTTGAAGCGTCAAGAAAGACCGTCTGTTCCACATTGTAAAGATTGTTTTGCTGGGCGCGAACCGTGCTGTCTGCCGACTTAACGCTGTTGACGGTAGAAAAACCGCTGAACAAGGGCTGGCTGATGGTCGCGGCCAAAATCGTCTTGTCATTATCCTGATTTTTGGGTTCCACGTTGCTGTCAACGCTTGCGTCGGTATAACTTCCGGTCAAAGCCAGACTGGGACGGTATCCCGATTTGGCTATGGCAACATTTTCATCAATCGAGCGCAAATAAGCCCGCTGCGCCTGCAGGGTCGGATTGGTTTCATAAGCGCTGCTCAGGGCCTCAAAAATAGACTGGGCATTGGCCGTCGTCGAAAGAGCCGTCGCCAGCAGCAGAGAAGACCAAAAAGTCTTTTTCATCGAATTCACCTTAGTTAATTGTCGTTAATTGAACATACTATTATTTTACGGTATTTTGCAACTTTATTTCTTAAAAAAGTCATAACCGCTACATTTATTTCAAAAATTACCTATATATTAACCATATTTCAAACAATTTATCGTAAGTGTGAGGATAAATTAGTATGTTATCATAACAGAGGGGATAAAGAGTTGAGCAAGAAAGATTCCGCAATCATCAATGAAATTGACAAAGCCCGCTTAAAATTATCAATCGAGCATTACATCAAGTATTTTATCGGCAAACGCACCCGCGAAATCAACAAAGACGAAGCCCTGGACGCCATTGCTCTGGCTGTTCGCGAATTTGCCATGGACAAGATGTATGAAACGATTGCCCGGTACAACAAAGTCAACACCAAGCGCGTTTATTATCTTTCCATTGAATATCTTATCGGCCGGTCGCTGGAAAACAACCTGCACAACCTCGGCCTGTTTAATATTCTTAAAAACATTAAGATTGACGGTTTTCCCGAAGACATTTCATTAGAAGAAATTTTTGACGCCGAATACGATCCGGCGCTGGGCAACGGCGGTCTGGGCCGTCTGGCTGCCTGCTATCTGGACTCCATGGCTTCACTCGGCATCCCTGGCTTTGGCTACGGCATCAACTATCAGTTCGGTTTGTTCAAACAAAAATTTGACAACGGCTATCAGGTTGAGCAGGCCGACACCTGGCAGGGCGAAGACTCTCCCTGGCAGTTTGCCCGTTTGGACCGGAAGGTTGCCATTCCGATGTACGGCGACGTTGAAACTTTTAAAAACGCCAGCGGCCAGGAAAGCTATATCTGGATGAATACCAAAACTATGTACGGCGTGCCGTTTGACTTTCCGATCGTCGGCTATGACGGCAAATCGGTCAACTATCTGCGGCTGTTCTCGGCCAAAACCGACGATGAGCTGGATATTAATATTTTTAATGAAGGCGGCTATATCGAAGCGGTGCGTGACAAAATCGAAACCGAAACCGTTTCCAAAGTTTTGTACCCGTCCGATGCGGTTGAATCCGGCAAGGAGCTGCGCCTGAAACAACAGTATTTCTTCGTTTCCTGCGCCATTCAGGATATTATCCGCCGCTTTATGGAGAAAAGCAACGATTTCAGCGAAATGCCGAATCAGGTTTGCATTCAGCTGAACGATACCCACCCCTCGCTGGCCATTCCGGAAATGATGCGCCTGCTGATGGACGTTCACGGTCAGGATTGGGATGCCGCCTGGGACATCACCACAAAAATCTTTGCCTACACCAACCACACCCTGCTGCCGGAAGCTCTGGAAACATGGCCGTCCCGCATTTTGGGCAAACTGCTGCCGCGGCATTTGCAGATTATTTATGAAATCAACCGCCGCTTTATTAATTTTGCCAAGAGCAAATTCGGCGATGATGCCGGCAAATTGTCGAAAGTAACGATTGTTTCGGGCGACGGCGACAATCAGATTATCCGTATGGCCAATTTGTCAATCGTCGGGTCTTTCTCGGTCAACGGCGTGGCCAAGCTGCATTCCGAACTGCTGAAAAAATCACTGGTTCCGGAATTCTATGAACTGTGGCCGGAAAAATTCACCAACGTGACCAACGGCATTACGCCGCGGCGTTGGCTGCTGCATGCCAATACGGCGTTGTCTGACCTTATCTCGTCTAAAATCGGCGACGACTGGATTACCAATCTCGATTTGCTGGAAGGAATTGCCGATTTTGCCGATGACAAAAACTTCATCAAAAAATTCAATGAAGTCAAACAAACCAACAAAGTCCGTCTGGCTCAGAAAATTTTTGAAACCAACGGCATTATCGTTGACCCGAACAGCATGTTCATCGTTCATGCCAAACGCATTCATGAATATAAACGCCAGCTGATGACTATTCTGCATGTCATCGGCGAATATCTGGCAATTATCAAAGACGGCGTCAAGCCGGCGGCTCCGCGGACTTATATTTTTGCGGGCAAAGCTGCTCCGTCTTACAATTTTGCCAAATTAATCATTAAGCTGATTAACAACGTGGCCAGCGTCATCAATGCCGACCCGCGGGCAAACAGCCTGTTGAAAGTCGTCTTTATGCCGGACTATAAAGTCTCTCTGGCCGAAGTTCTTATTCCGGCCGCCAATGTCAGCATTCAGTCATCGACGGCGGGTTTTGAGGCTTCAGGCACCGGCAATATGAAATTTGCCCTGAACGGCGCCCTCACCGTCGGCACTTATGACGGTGCCAATATTGAAATCCGCGAAGCCGTCGGCGCCGACAACTTCTATCTGTTCGGCCTGAGAGAAGAACAAATTCAGGAAATGCGCCGGACAAATTCTTATAATCCGCGCAAGTATTATGAAGATTCAGATTACATTAAACGGATTTTGAATGCCATTAATTCCAATATGTTCTGCGAGAAAGACTATGTTCTGCTGTTCAAAGTGATTTACGAAGAACTGCTGAATCGCGACTATTACTTCATTCTGGCAGATTTGGAAGCTTTCACCAAGGCCATTCATGATGCGGAAAAAGATTATCTGGACAAAGACGTCTGGGCAAAGAAAGCCATTAACAACGTTGCCAGAATCGGCAACTTCTCCAGCGACCGTGCGGTTCTGGAATATGCCGACCGCATTTGGCACGTTAAACCGGTTTAATCCGTATTTTTGTTCAAGCAGCCCCTCAAATGAGGGGCTTTTTTTATATCCAAATATTTAACTTCGTTAGTCTCAATAAACCTCATTACTCATATTGTATTGACATTGCTTGCCGA
>OJQZ01000693.1_pt1 | contig 25296 bp, 10 predicted proteins | sample 1599071 | NCBI WGS metagenome assembly OJQZ01 (sample SAMN03922525, study PRJEB24848) | human gut metagenome | isolation source: stool sample | host: Homo sapiens | place: Germany | collected 2010-05
TTTCTGCATCGAGCAATCCAATATGTTTTGAGCCTCGGCAAGATAATTAATTCCCGTTGAATTACCCCAACGATTAGAAGCAAAAATAAGTGATGTTACATAATAAAGTTCCCCATCGGACGCCGGTCCTTGAGCATTACGCGTGCCGTCCGTCTTACAGCTCCATGCAAAATAACCTTTCAGCGGTCCCTCCTGATGCTGCATATATTTCTTGCCCCATCGCCACAAACGATCAAAAATATCTTTCCTATCAAACTGAACGGCAATCATCAATCCATAAGACATTCCCTCTGTACGTACATCATGATTTTTTATGTCGCTGATATAAGCCATTGAATCCCCCACTTCAAAATAGACCTTATCCGGTCCATAAAAAACACTTTCGAATACCGATTTCAACTTTTTATCAATGTCCTTTTGCTTATAGCCCAATTCCGCAAAGAGATTACGATAGCGTCTCGTTGCAAAAGCACCTTTGGTATAGGGCAGCCTCTCTTCGCCTAAACGTTCTATTTCATTTGCCCAAGGCATCCATTTCAAATAGTCCACATCCTCAAACATATCCGCTTTCGAAACAAAGGTATCTACGTCTGTTTTACCCAACAGAAATTTATCAATAAAAGCTTCCACTTCCGGATACTGACTCTCCGGCAACATACAATGCATATGACCTCCCTGAATAGAAAAGCCCATACGATCTTCTATGCCAAAAGCCTTCCATACCATTCGTGCAGCCTGACAAGATACGTAGTTCGACTCTTCTGCCAACCATTCATAATCTGTATTTCCAAGTACCAGCAAAGCACGAGGAGCAATCAATGCTGCCAGTTCATGATGATCAATCGGCAACCGATTTACATTCTTACCTGCAAACTGGCGCATACTCTCCAAAAACCATGCATAACTGGTACGCCCCAAAGTTTCCACATTCCCTAAGGTTTCCGAAACACGCCAGGAATCAACCCCTCCGCCTCCGGGTTCTTGAGCGATAGTCAACGCAATACGCTCATCAAAAGCACCTGCAAACAATGCCATTTTACCAGCAAATGAACAACCGGATACTGCCAAATGTGAAAGATCGATACGCGATTTTTTTCCAACCTTTTCCAACCCATCAATCAATCGGCTGATCCCCCATGGCCATGCACAGTAAGCCCCCATATCCGTTTGATCTGGATATAAACGATTTATCGGCTCATTACCACGTTTTTGTGTATGAGACATGACCTGTGTGAAATTAAATGTAATCTGTGCGATTCTCCTTTTATCAAACAACTGTACCGGAAGAGAACCTATGGGTCTGCCAATCCCAATAATAGCAGGAAAAGGGCCATTGCCCTCAGGATACTTGATAGGAGCCGTCAATAGCAGCGTCTCACCATTCTCATGTACAACAACCCGCAGCGTATCGTTAATTAAAGTAGCCTCTATACTATCCTTTGAGACAACCGGCTTCATCCCCAATTCATAATGTTGTAATTGACGGGCTATCTCAAAACGATGACGTTCCCAATCCTTGAAGTCTGTTGAACGCCCGCTTCCATCAGCCCATGCAAAAGGATCCGGAAGAGTAGTTATCTCCGGCAATTTGTCTATTGCAGGCATCTCGGGAACACGAAAGTTATCATTTGCACATTCTTTGTCATAGACCAAAGGTATCGCTGTTTGCCCGAAAGTCGTCATCTGAGATAATAACAAAGCAGCTAAAGTAATTCTCATTTTTTTTGTGTTTGCCATAATATGTAATTTTTTAAGGTAACATGCCTCTACTTTTTAAAGAAATGATATAGCAAGGGAATATCAGCCAATTATCACCATTCCGCCATTGCAAGGAATAGTGATTTGCACTTCTTGCCTTTTGTTTAATTTTACAGTCTGCAAATCTCCCTCTAAATCTTTATTATCGCTATAAACTTTCACTTCTTTTCCTGCTTCAATCATAGGAAGTTTTACTTTTAACTTCAATGGCTCTTTTTGCGCATTTACTCCGGCAATGTACCAAGTATCCGCATGGCGACGGGCAAGCAATATGTATTTTCCCGGATAACCGTCGATAAACTTCACCTCGTCCCAAACTGAAGGAACGGTCTTCATAAAGTCCATAGCCCAAACAGGGGCATCAGTCAAATTATTAGGAGCTAAAGCGAAATGCTGTACAGGACTTTGAAATAGGACAGCCGTAGCCAATGCAAACACATCGGAAGTAACACGACGGCTGCCACCCGGTTTATTCCCTGCATTATAATATTTATTCAAAGCGCTGCCACCAAAATCCATACTTCCCACCGTATTGCGTATAAACGGGTGTAAACAAGCATTGAATGATTCAGCATCACAACTGCCCTGAGAGAAATGCAGATTTTCACTGGCAAGTACAGCTTCACAAGCTACAAAATTAGGATACATCCGTTCCCATCCGCGAGGTAGTGTACAACCATGGAAAATAACCATCAGTCCATAATCATTGGCATCTGCAAGAATATCTTCATAAAGCTGCATGGTTACCTGCTTGTCACTGCCGATAAAATCAACTTTTATTCCTCGTATACCTATACTTTGCATCCATTTCATTTCTTTCCGGCGCATAATTGTATTATTCATAATGCCTCTCGGAGATTGAGGAGCATCATTCCAATACCCGTTGGAGTTATACCAAAGATAAAGTGCCACCCCTTTAGATGCAGCATAATCAGCCAATTCAGCTATCTTGTCCCGTCCTACCCGGCTATCCCATAGCGCATCGACCAATACGGAACTATAACCCATATCCGCACTAAAGTCAATATAGCGTTTTTGTTCATCATAGTTCATGCTATTATCACCACCAATAATCCAACTCCATGTACCGCATCCATACTGGAATTCCTGCGAAGCTTCATATAACGGTTTTACCACATCAAACATAACAGTAGTTTCCACTATTGGCGCCAATGTTCTCCCAACAGTGACAGTACGCCAAGGAGTTTCACCCGGCAAGGCCATACCCGGTGATACTGTTCCATTTCCATTATATTCACCTTCTTGTGGAAAACCGATTGTGTACAATCCATTTTCTTTTCCCAACAAGCGGCTTCCGCAATAAGCGCTACTTACTCCGGTTTCTGAAATCAATACCCAACCTTTATCTTCATTCTTGAACAGACAAGGAAAAGTATAACCATTCCCCCAACCGTTCTTCCCTATCACATCGTCCACTGTATAACTTGTTTCATAACTGGGAGATGTCCTTGCAAATCCCCCCATCGGCGCTGCCTGCGGACAAAGGAAAGTCGTACTGCCCTTGGGAAGCACAAATCCTGTAGCCTCTTTCTTTACAATACAACACAATGTATTGCCTTGTGGATAAATCCGATATTTAAATGCTATGTCATGATTGCTAACTTGAAAAACGATATCATATATCTTTTCTCCTTCTTTGGAGAATGTGTAAGTCTGCACATTTGCCTGATATTGCGGATTACTATTCTTAATCGTAAGAAGCTGATATTCTTCATTGACAGATGAAAGCTGACCAACGTTAGTTAATGCCATCTGCTGAGTAAAGTCCCCAAGATTTGTTTCGATTCCTAATGGAGATTTCTGAAGGAAAGTGACACCTTCATATAACACACTGTAAGAAGGCATTCCCCCTTCATCCGACACAATAACACACAATTTCCCGTCCGGACCATACAACTTACTTTCTTTGCCAAATGCAAACGTACTGACCCAAACGAACACACAAAAAAACAAGATATGTTTTACCATTTTCTTTTAGATTAATTCTTTAGTCAACTATATATTTGCAAAGAAAAGCATCCTTTATCAAATTGCATTCTGACCATGTTTCAGAAACTTTCGCCTATGTTACAAATTGGCTTCTTTTACGCATATACTTCTTCTAAAAGCATTAAAATTCATCATAAAATCATATTTCGTCAAAAACTTTATAGAAATTATCAGGCATAACGAAAGTTTCCATAAATTTGCCCTTAATAGAAAACACGCAATATGAAACACATAATCACTATATTTTTTATATTTCTTTCATTACCTGCCATCGCAGAGAAATACTGTGTTTTTACTCCGATCAAGGGGACAGAAGGTTTGGGTGGAAACAGAGTACGCAACATTACCCAATTACCGGACGGTCGCATGATGATAATCACCGAAGGCTTATTAAACCTATACGACGGAACCGATTTCAATTATTTACACTATAATCAAAAACATTTTTGCCCATTGTCTGCATATTCAGGTTTCCATCACGAATACATAGATTCCCACGGATATATGTGGATCAAGAACCAATATCAACTTATGGTTGTAGATATAAAGCATGAATGTCTTGTGGAACAACCGGACAGCCTACTCGCCACATGGGGCATCAGTTCCCCTATAAAAGACTTCTTTATGGATAAGACTAAAAATATATGGATTATAAATGATAAAGACGAATTAATCCTTGTAGACAAAGACAATATGAAGGCAAAAACATTTTTGCCTTATGCATCTTCAACAGGCAACACTACCGACCAGCTCTATGATCTTGGTGTACTGGAAGACCAATTATACCTTTTTTACCGTTCCGGTTTATTGATTTGCTATAATCTTAAATCACATCAAGAAATATACAGACAAAAGCTACCGGATGAACTCCCTGAAGGGAAATACGAAAATACTTCCTATGTAGTACCCGGTAACAATACTTTTTATCAATTGCGTAACGGAAACAAAGGAGGAGTAATGCTGAATTACGATATAACAAGAAAAAAATGGAATATTGTATTTCAGACTGACTATCGGCTAAACAGCCTGTCTATCGATAAAGACAATAGCATATGGATCAGCTGTTATATGGGATTATGGAACATTGATGCCGGACTGACAAATAAACAATATATACCTAACCTCAAATTAGTAGACGGACGCACTATAAATACAGAGGTGAGCACACTCTATAATGACAATCAAGGAGGTATGTGGTTAGGCACTTTGGACCGGGGAATACTCTATTATCATCCTAATCGTTTCCGTTTTCAAAATATAGGTAACAGTTTGTTTCCAACCGCCAAAGACGTAAATATATCCGTAACATGTTTTACAACAGATCAAAAAAACATATTAGTAGGCACGAAGAAAGGCCTGTTTTATTATACTCTTGCCGACGGCAATTTAATCTCATACTCACAGGAATTATCCACTATCCATTGCAATGTTTTACTAAAAGATAGCCAGCAACGCATCTGGCTGGGAACTACCGGACAAGGGTTAATTTGTATAATGCCAAACGGCATAATCAAACAGAATATATTACCCGGACACACCATCCGCTCCGTCATAGAACTGTCAGACGGAACGCTATATTTATGTATCGACAATCAAGGGTTCGGTAGGTTTATCCCTGCCACTGAAAAATTTGAAAAAGTTACAGAAGTGCCTGAAATAAGTACTTTTACAGTTTACCAATTGATTTCCTATAAAAAAGACTGCTTAGCAGGTATCGGACAAAAAGGCTGGTTTATCTATAATTACAAAAAGAAAGAATACCGCTTTTTCCCTACTTCCCATATATGTAATTCTATCCTAACAGATAATCAAAAACAAATATGGATTGGCCTGGAAGACGGATTATTGCTATGGAACCCGAATACCGAACAACAAAAAACGTTCTATACAACTGACGGATTAGTCAACAATTCCATACGGTCCATTATTCAGAGTGAAGATAATATAATTTGGCTATCCACTTCCAATGGGATAACACGTATTACAGCAAATAATCTTCAAGAACCATTATCTTATTCATTTGCCAATTTCAATCAATATGACGGTGTAATAACGGACGAGTTCTGCGAACGCTCCGTTTTTATAGCAACCGACGGTACAATTTATTGGGGCGGCATCAATGGCTTTAACAAATTCACAATATCTCCGACTGTAACAGACAAACCATATTCAAGTCCCCTATTTACTGGATTCAAATTATTAGGAGAACAAGTAGAGAAAGGCAAAAATTACAATGGTAATCCAATATTGTCTCAACCTATAGCTCAGACTAAGGAAATCACACTAAAACATAACCAGAATTTCTTTTCTTTAGAATTTTCCGCTTTAAATTATATTAATCCCACACAGACGTACTATCGTTACCAGCTAACAGGCATTGATCATTCTGAAAGAGAAATCCGTTCTTCTGCCGGCAAAGGACATGCCACCTATACCAACATTCCACCCGGAACCTATACTTTTCGGGTACAAGCAGCCGATAATAATGAGATATGGTCAAATAAATATGCAGAAATGAAGATTACAGTAAAAGCTCCATTCTGGAAAACGACATATGCTTACATATTTTATATTCTGCTCATCTCAGGAAGTATCTTACTCTTCATCCTTACATATATACGACGCAAGCGCCGGAAGCTGTTGCGTGACCAAAAAGAAAAATTGGATGAGATGAAAACTACTTTCTTACAGAATGTCAATGAAGAATTGAAAGAGCCTGTCAACCGAATAATATCCCCTTTAGACAGTATGCTGAAATATATGAATGAAGGGAAAGACAAACTGCAACTTGAGGAGATCCGAAACCATGCCACAGAACTGAAAAAATTAATCAACCAGCTTTCAGAAGGTATACTTTCCCCTTTATCATCGGATGAGAATGAATGGACACAAGAGGAATTACTGGTTAACATGCGCCAATTACTGGAACAGCAAGAGAAGCGGAAAGAGCAGCTCAAAACAGCTCCAAAGCCAGTCTCCGACAATTCTTTACTATCGGTTGCCGATGAAGCTTTTCTTCGTAAAGTGCTGCAATATATAGAACAAAATCTCGATAATCCCGAATATTCAGTGGAAGTCTTGAGTCGTGATATGGGAATGGACCGCACCGGACTATATCGAAGATTGATTTCAGTGGTAGGAAAAACACCTACTAATTTCATCCGATCCATCCGCCTAAGACGTGCAGCCCAACTCCTGAAAGAAGGCTACACTGTTGCCGAAGTTGCCGACCTTGTTGGATTCAACACTTCCAGTTATCTAAGTAAATGTTTTCAGGAAGAATTTGGCATGCGGCCTTCCCAGTACATAAATCAGTGGAAAAACCGATAAACCGCCCTATTTTTCAACGAGAGTGTTGCTTTCCGCAACATTTGTAATCAACCTCCAAGTAGTTTCAGCCTACTTTTGCAGTATTATTCAAACATAAAAACAAAGTATCATGAAAAATGCAAAAGTGGGAATTAACGGAATATTTTTTCTAATATCCGACCGGGTAGCCACACCCCCAAAAAGTATAATACATAATAAAAAACTACTCAAAGCCCAATCTGTGTAAGTTTAAATAATATAAACATATAACATATTATCAATATGAGAAGAAGTATTATCATCATGGCTTTATGCCTGCTCACGTCATGGACATGGGCACAAGAATTCCAGAAAACCACATCGGGTATTAAAACTACTATTTCCGGAAAACAAACCGATATAGAAATTCAGTGGTTCGGTCCCAATACCCTTCGTGTTTTAAAAACGCCCCAAGGCAAAAGCGTTAAAAAAGAAAGTCTTTCTGTCATTGCCCAACCTCAAAACTACGGTATTAAAATTACTACTCCCGGAAATGGCTGTATTGTCATGAAAAGCCAAACGCTGACAGTAACTCTTAACACCCAAACAGGTATTATTACTTATGCAAAGCCTAATGGTGACGCATTACTTATTGAACAAGAGAATGTCAAGGCTTTTACTCCTGTTAACGATGCCGGACGCTCCACCTATAGCGTTTATCAAGGCTTCACAACAAGCAAAGAAGAAGGTCTTTACGGACTCGGACAGTTGCAAAATGGGCAAATGATGCAACGTGGCATGACTAAGCATCTGGTCCAAGGCAATGTGGAAGACGTTTCCCCATTTTTCCAATCTACCAAAGGCTACGGAGTGTTCTGGGACAACTACTCAGGTACAACCTATACCGACAACGAGCAGGAAACCTCCTTCTGTTCCGAAGTTGGCGATTGCATAGACTATTACTTTATGTATGGCGGTTCTGCCGATGGAGTTATAGCCGAAGTACGTGCATTGACCGGTGATGTACCGATGATGCCTCTATGGAGTTATGGTTTCATGCAGAGTAAAGAGCGATATAAAAGCCAGGAAGAAACAGTAGGAGTCGTGAAAAAGTATCGCGAGTTGGGGATTCCCCTGGATTGTATCATTCAAGACTGGCAATACTGGGGGCACAATTATCTTTGGAACGCTATGGATTTTCAGAATCCTGCTTTCAGCCGTCCCAAAGATATGATTGACGAAGTACATGCCCTGAATGCCCGTATGATGATTTCCATCTGGTCCTCATTCGGCCCTGCTACCAAGCCTTACAGAGCTTTGGATAAAGAAGGATTACTCTTCGACATCGAAACTTGGCCGCAATCCGGTGTTGACGGTTGGCCGCCCAACTTGGAATATCCTTCCGGAGTACGTGTATATGATGCTTACAGTCCCAAGGCCCGCGATATTTATTGGGAACATCTCAATAAAGGAATCTTCCAACTTGGCATGGACGGTTGGTGGATGGACTCTACTGAACCGGATCACTTCAACCACAAAGAAAGCGATTTCGACCGTCAGACCGGGCTAGGCTCCTACCGTAGTGTACGCAATGCCTATCCACTTGTCAGCGTAGGCGGTGTTTCCGATCATCAACGTGCCCTAACACAAGACAAACGTGTCATCATCCTGACCCGCTCCGGTTTCTTAGGGCAGCAACGTTACGGTTCCAATGTTTGGTCTGGTGATGTCCAATCCTCTTGGGATATGTTCCGCAAACAAATAACAGCAGGGCTAAATTTCTCGCTGACCGGTATGCCTCACTGGAACTCAGACCTCGGTGGCTTCTTTGCCGGTTCATACAATACAAGTTGGGGAGACAACAGTGCAACCCGTAATCCGATGTATCAGGAGCTTTATGTCCGCTGGTTGCAATTTGGTGTTTTCTGTCCAATGATGCGCAGTCATGGCGCTGATGTCCCCCGCGAGTTCTATTGGTACGGCAAAGAAGGCGAACCGGTTTACGATGCCTTGGTTGATGCGGTCAAACTACGATACACTCTGCTGCCTTACATCTATTCCACCTCTTGGGATGTAACACATAACCGCTCTACTTTCATGCGTGCACTCTTCATGGATTTCGTGAATGATAAGCAAACATGGAATGTCAATGACGAATACATGTTTGGAAAGGCATTTCTCGTAGCCCCGGTACTTCACGCCCAATACACCCCGGAGGTACAACAAAAGACTTTAGAGGAAAATGAAGGTTGGAACCGCGATTCCAAGAAGTCAGCCAAAACACCTATACTTACTGACTTTACCCATTCCAAGAACATGGAAGTCTATCTGCCTGCCGGTACCCGGTGGTATAACTTCTGGACTAATGAAGCCATAGAAGGCGGACAGAAACTTGTCATTTCCACTACTTTAAACCGTATTCCTCTCTTTGTACGTGCCGGCAGTATCGTTCCATGCGGACCGGATGTTCAGTACACCGGCGAAAAGAAGTGGGATAACCTGACCCTATGTGTATATCCCGGCGAGAACGGCAATTTCACCCTTTATGAGGATGAGGGAGACAATTATAACTATGAAAACGGAGCTTATACCGAAATCCCAATGAATTGGGATAATGCCAGTAGAACTCTTACAATCGGTGCACGAAAAGGAGAATACAATGGTATGCTGCAAAAACGTCAATTCATAGTGAAAGCCATAAACGGCAACAGTAAAACTGTGACTTATACAGGAAAAAAAATAAGGGTTAAGTTGTAATTATCTTACAGTCAATAAACACACTGCCACATGATAGTTTGTATTTTCTATCATGTGGCAGTCATATAAAGCCAGTTTATCCCACAAAATTACTCTGCAACATTTCCCACTACTTTGACTTCCGATAATTTCGGAGCAGTCAATCTTTTCCTATCTATAAATGAAAAACGCACAAAACGCATTTTCAACGACTTTTCAGGAATAATTTCTATTCTCTTTATCTCCCGGGAAGAACAATCATAATTACCAATTACTTGCCACACAGTTTTATCGGCAGAAATTTCAACTTTTAAATTACAATCTATATTTTCTACAAACTCAGCAACTACACTATGCAACTGTAATCCACGCTCAGTATCCAATATCCAATAAGGCGAAAGATCATCATCTGAAGGCAGCCAATAACTGTCTTTATTTCCATCGGCAGCCAAACCTGCTGAATATCCTTCCAATGAACTGGAAGCAAACGTCGGATTATTAACACCATAAGTTTGCAAAGAGTCCTTTCCTACCTTATTCACATATCGTATATATGGACGATTTTCCACTTCTTTACTTTCGCCTTTTTTATAAACAGAACTACCTACAAAGTTCAATGAAATGCGTGCCGGTTCAAGCCCCGGCGAGGAGGCCTCAATCAGCGTGCTACCTGCATAATACGAACGCATTGTTATAGCCGCCTTGCCATCCTGAATACGAATATCACTATCCGGAGCAAATGTTATTGACTTTCCGGTAGGAAATTCTCCCGGCCCTGAAAGTACGCGTAATTCAACAACAGGACAATTGCTCAACTCATGACCATCTGCATCAAGCACAAACACCGTAAGATGTGTATCATCAGTACCATCTATTCGTATGCTGTCAGATTTTGAAGCTGCCAATCGTAAACGTACAGCATTTCCCGCAACCGGCCATTGGGGCGGTACAATCTTCGTATATGCATTGCGATACCAATACCAGGAACGTTTCGGTAAACGGAAATAATCCACAATTCCCATTTTTGCCATATCGTTACCAAAAAGACTACCATGATCAAAGCCGCACCAAATGGCCTGTCCACTTCTCCATTTACGTCCTTTCCAGCCTTCATCACGCGCAAGGTCACCCCAACCTGGAGCATACTCCCCCGGACGATCAGAGGTAACACTTCCATATTCTGATACTACCGACGAAACATCAGGTTCCTGAAAGTCGGCAATATTAGCCCCATCACCATTATACCCAGCCACGTCACCAATCAAATCTATACGTTCACTCCCCAACGGACGTTGAGCTCCTCCAACAGCAACTTGACGGGTAGGGTCTAACCGATGTGCCACATCCACCATACGTTTCAACAGCCGTCTTACACCAGGAAGAGATCTGCCATCCGTAAAAAAGGGTTCATTACATAAACTCCATACAAACACCGAAGGATGATTTCTGTGGATACGTATCATCTCTTCCAATTGTTGCAACACATTAGCCTCGAATGCAGCAGTATCAGCAGCAATCACAGGATACGCTCCGGCAGTCCACACACCATCAACTTTGGGACCTGCTGTACCCCAAAAAGGAGCTTCCGACCATAATAACATACCCTCACGATCACAAGCGTCAGAAAAAGCTGGGGAATGAGGATAATGTGAACCGCGAATCATATCAAAACCAGCTTCTTTCATCTGGCATACGTCACGATATGCAGCAGCATCGGTCACAGCATCTCCCCATCCGGCTTGATCCTGATGCACATTAGCTCCTCTAAAGTAATAATGCTGCCCGTTAAGAAAGAATCCTTTGTCCTTAGTCCATTTGAACCAACGGAATCCAAAGACAATTTCTTCCATATCCAACAAATGTTTTCCTGCATAAAGCCTGCTCTCCAAAGTGTAAAGTGACGGGCTATTGGGTGACCAAAGTTCAGGATATTTAATTTCTGGTGTTTTCAAATCATAAGCACAAACTTCCCCGGCTTTTATTTTCTTTGTTTCGGAACATTCCGCTACCACACGTCCTAACCTATCTTTCACTAACAATGCCAATGTATAAGCATCTTGTTTCCCATCATCGGTATTTCTCACACAAGCTGTCACCCGTACATCTGATGCTTTTCCTTTGTTCTCCTCCAGCGAAGGAGTGGTTACCACTGTTCCATACCAGTCTAAATGTACCGCATGCTTTTTCACCAAACGTACATTACGGTATATTCCGCCACTAAAAACGTGTTCACCTCCCCGGGGAGCTACCGTAGGACACCATAAATTATTAACCCGTACCGCCACAACATTATCACCCTCTACGGCATATGATGTAAAATCAATGCAAAAACCAGTATATCCCCCCACATGGCTTCCAGCCAGATGCCCATTGACATATACTTCTGCTTGCTGAAATACGCCATCGAATTCTAAAAACAGCCGCTTATCCATATCAGCTTTATCCAACGCAAGGTGCTTTCGATACCAGCCATATCCCACATAAAAATCTTTGGACAAAAAGTAAGGGACACTAAAAGAATGCGGTAGCCCCACTGGATCCCATGATGTATCATCATACAACGGTTGTTCCGCATTCTCATAATCTCCAATTTTATATGTCCATTCTCTATTCAGATTAACGGTTTCCCGTCCCGTAGCAACCTTTTCGTTATCTTTTGCATGGCATACCCCCGATAATAATATGGCAAAAAAGAAAATAACTTTGTTCATATTCATTTGACGGAAATCTTATCTTCTATCTTAAAATAATCAAAATCAGCATATCCTCCCACTTCTTTCGTTGCGTAATTGAACAAAGCAAAGCGATAGCCCATGAAGTGCGGCATGGTATATTGCATCTTCAGGACGTTACCGATAGCTTTCCAATTACTTCCATCCAAGCTATAATAGAAATAGCCTTTATCGACTTTGTTCCTGAAGTCACACTCCGCTTTGAAATAAACAACCTGCTGGTTCAACGGTACTTTTTCCACCTCTGCGGGAGTTTCATTCTCACCATTCACCATCACAATATATTTCTTGCCATCAGTAACCTTAACACCTACCTGTCCATATTTACGCTGGAAAAGAGACAGTCCCGCAAAGTCTCCCTCTTTCATTCCTGAAACATCCATACTGACCGAACCTGTACAAACAGGACCGATAGTACGTTGCGTCAATAGATTCTTAGCTTGTGTAAAAGAAGTCTCCATCCGACCAGTTGTCAACCGCAAATATCCCTTACAGGCAGAAAGAGACCACAACGCATTGTCCGGATTATGATTCCATTGCCATACTAACGGCAAGGCACGCTCTCCTTTCTTCCGGTTGAAATCATCAGAAGCAACAATACCCGGAATGAGTCCACGGCTATCGGGCAATTCCAACTTAGCAGGAGCACGCCCATTCACACCCAAAACAGGCCATCCATCTTTCCACTCAACCGGAACAAGATAAGGAATACGACCTACCGCACCGCAATCCTCAAACAGATAAGCAAACCAGCGTCCATCCGGTGTATCCACCAGCCCACCTTGTGCAATTCCACGATCCTGAAAAACGACTCGTCCTTCATAAGGTCCAGTTATCTTATCAGCACGATGCACAATCACAGTACGCACTCCGCCACGTGGCCAAGTGATATTAAAAAGATAATACTTCCCGTTTACCTTGAAAAGTTGTGAACCTTCAGCACCCAGCATGATATTATCTCCGGCCGGTGCACTGGCATTCTCTATCAGCACCCTCTCCGTACCCGGCTTTACGCCTGAAAGATCCGGTTTCAGCTCTGCCAAAAAGAGTTTCCCATTACCATATATCATGTAGATATGCCCGTCCTCATCAAAGAAAAAAGAATGATCATGATAAGCGGGAGAGAATTCCGTACACTTCCAGGGACCTTTTTCAAGATTTTTAGTGGTATAAAAATATGTCTTGCCCGTAGTCTGAGCGAAAGTGGAGAGATAGTACACTCCCTCGTGATAGCGAAGACAACTCGCCCACGACCCACGCCCATAAGTATTTTTCCCGTCATCCAAGTTCATAGTAGGTATATTGGCAAGCGTATCGTAAGCATAATTCACCAATTTCCAATTCACCAAGTCATTTGATTTCATAATAGGAACTCCCGGAGACATATGCATCGTAGTGCTGCTCATGTAATAAGTATCCCCCACACGCAGCATTGACATATCTGGTGCATCAGCATAAATCACAGGATTAGTTGCAGGCTTTTGCGCCGACAGCGGTAATAGTATGCAACAAAACAAGTTACATAAAAGTAAAAGAGTTTTTTGTTTTTTCATATTTGTATTAAACTACATGTAATTATCGTCTTTATATTAATTCTTATTGAAATAGCAATTGTGCGTACTGATGCAACGCCCTGCGCCAAGTCAGCCACTCATGTGCAGTTTCAGGAGATTCATAATAGGTATATTTTATCCCCTGTTTATCCAACATTTGCCTGAAAGCTTTTACAACACCGGGAAAAGGAGCCGGCTCGGAAGTCCCCAAACCCAGAAAGAAAGACTTGAATTGCCTGTTTACCGCTTTCCCATCTTTAAATTTTCCACCTAAAAAAGTATCAGCATCCAAAGGTTCCGTACTCGGATAGTTGGATGTACCGCTAAAACCACCATAATAGGCAAAAGCCTCCGGATGATTCATGGCAATGCGCATCGTTTGATTTGCCCCCATTGATAAACCGGCAATAGCCCGGCTCTCACGATTAGGCAATGTACGGAACTTCTCATCAATCATTGGTATGACCTCTTGCATCAGCACTTCCTCAAATACCGTTGTCTGGAAAGGAGCTTGTTCGCTCGGCCTGGTTGCATAACCATTATCCATGACAATCAGCATCGGGACTGCTTTCTTCGCAGCAATCAGATTATCCAATATCAAATTCGCTTTACCCTGACTGCCCCAACCCGTTTCATCCTCAAAGCTGCCATGCTGAAGATAAAGCACCGGATAATGCCTCTTCGTATTGACTTCATATCCAGCTGGTGTATACACGAAACAACGTCTCCACGACTGTGTAATTTTAGAATAATAGTTCAACTCACTCACCAAACCATGAGGTACATCTTTCAAAGCATAAAAATCTTCATCACGTGCCGGAATTTCAATTCCACTCCCCCAACGTCCTGCACCATAAAAATATTTCGTACCCGGATCGGGAACAGATGCCCCATCCACATTCAACTGATAATAATGAAACCCCTCTTGCTGACGTTCTGATTCTCCCGTCCAAAACCCTTGCTCATTCTTTATCATGTCATATTTTACACCACCAATATCAAGCTGTACTTTTTTGGCTTCCGGTGCATAAAGTTGGGCACGTACCCTCCCTTCGGAATTAACCTGAGGGTATGCTTTCCCTAATTGGTTTACGCTTGAAGGTCTGAAATCTTCAAGAACTTGTGCATAAGAGAGCGAATTAAGATTCGTCAGTAATGCAAAAGCGCCAAATAATGTGATAATCTTTTTCATTGCCATATTGTGAAACTGGTTTAACAATATTACAAAGAAAAACATCTTTTGCTAATTTCTTTTCCAAAATCTGTTGCAGATTCTTTTGCTTATGTTACATATTTCAGAAAAGCCATTGTTTTAGAAGGTATTCTAAGAAGAAGGCAAGATAGTATCGAATGATCTAAAAATTACCAATAAAAGCCACCATAATATAAAAAGAAAATATATAAATAAAAAAGTGCTGACAAATAAATTGCCAACACAGTCTGCATCGTTATCATGCAAAAAACAGTTTATTGTACATAAATGATTTAAACTAATTTATGCTACATATTTACAAAAAGCATACAAAATTAAGCTGTTTTTTTGTACTCTTACACTTTCTTCACAGAAAATGCAAGAGTATTAATATAAATGCACAAAACAAACAAGTCTCAAGATAGCAAGAGAGACTGAACATATCTTTAGTCTTTCAAACTACTGCATCATCTCTATCTTCGTTTTATAACGTTAATTTTACAGATGCTATACTATAACCTGATAACATAACATAAGCACTGCCATTTTTTGCCAATGAATTAGCTTCAATCACTTCCATATTTTTATATGCATTCGTCTCAACAGCATGTATCTGTTTTATTCCTGCCAAAGGGAATTCAATCTTCTGGGTGGTATCTGTCATATTCAATAACACTAATGCTATCTCATTACCCGCTGCATTAATATAAGCAGTAACATACACATTTGGACTATCTGCAACTGCTTTAATACGTGTTGTATTCGTAGCATAACGTGCATAATGCGAAAGAATATAACCATTTTTAGCAATCTCGCCTTCTCTTACTGGACTTCTTTCATCATTATCTCCCATCATTCCATAGAAACGTTTCAAGTACCAATATACATAAGCACTACAATAGCCTTCCATACACATATGTATTTCTTTTGCCAAATGAGAAAAACAATATTCCCATGTTCTAAATTGCCATTTTTCCGGATCGTCCTCCTTTTCACCATCATTAAAAAGATGCTCTGTCATCCACCATGTTTTTCCATTCAAACGAGGATAAAGACTGCAAATATATTCATACCGATTTCTTTCATATCCCGGCTTATCAATATTGATAAATCCCTGATAAAGATGCCCCGCTAATATATCTGTATTAGCAAAAGCGTCAACATCATTTAAAATCGGGTCTGTATACTCAGGAGATGTTCCACATGACTCAGGAGACATAAGCCTAACCCCTTCCGCACGTATCTTCCCCCCATATTGCTCTACAAAGGTTACAACTTCTTGAGGAGTCCAAAATGTAAAATCCATATCGGGCTCATTCTGAACGGATATTGCATATAAATCAATGCCATTCTGTTTCATAAAGCGAATGTACCTAATTAAATGATCAGCATAGTCCTCATAGTTTTCAGTTCTTAAGTGCTTCACTTCTTCACCATCTACCATAACTTTATCAGAAAGAGCATCTGTACAGTCCCATGGACATGCAAAAATAATAGCCCCATTATCTTGCGCCATTTTTGCAGCCTCTACATCTGCACTCCAATCGGTCTCATCCGGATAAATCATAAGACGAAGAATAGAATAACCCAAGCCATTAACACCATACATTTTGCTCATCTGCTCCATTGTGATAAGAAATCCCCCACACCAAATTTTAGGATTATACATACCACCAAATCCAACCACCTGCTGGTACCTTTCTGAAGGATCTATCTGGAGAGTGAGTGTTTGAAATGCCACATCTTGCTTAATTAACAAATCAGACTTTTCACCCGTAATTTTATTGGTTATATAAACAGTTTGACTTCTTGGTTCGTGGGTATCATTACCGGTGCATGTAATTTTTAAGCGTGTACTTTGTTCTGTCAACTCCATGCTTCCCCCAGACATAGGAGTTACATTTGCTACAATATCGCCTGAGCCCAAAGATATTTCCCATTCTGTCTGCGACCATTCTACGATAGCTATTACTACTCCACCCGTACTAGATACCTCTATATTATTTTTAAGGAAGAGCGCATAAGCGCTCTCCCCATCACTGTCTGTGATTTTATTGTCATCATCTGAACAACTCCATAAAAATATACTAGTAAAAAAGAGAAATAGTTTTAAAATAAATAATCTCATAAACTAATTTTTCAGACCATCAACTATTCCTACGTACATTCCAGTACGGTTATACTTAGCATCCCAAGGACAAATCAAAGTACTGTTTCCACTCTCAGTCAAACGAGAAATCGAAATACCGTACTGCTTGTCTGCCGGAATTAACTCAAAATATTTTTTGATGATAAATGTATAATATTCACCAGCAATTGCCCTATCTTCAAGTGAGAGTTCAGAACAAGGAATTGCATTACCTTCTTTATTAACCATTGTCATACTGAAATCTGATATACGTATCAATTTACCAGTTACAGCCAACTTGGTAAATAAATTCACAATTGCAGTTTCATTATCCTTTTGAATATCAGCATCTTGAGAATAATTGGCATGAAGTAATATATTATAACCATCGATTTTAGTTATATTATCAGCCTCCCATGATTTAACCAATTCTATAAGTTGTCCGCATTTGTCCACAATGTCCTCAGACTGTTCAATAGTGTTACTAACAAATAGGTCGAGATCTATTTTCGCCGTATCACGAGCCAATGCAACAGCTGTACGTGCATAGCCTTCTTTACCTAAATATTTAGCCCAATCAAAAGTATTTTCATTTATAGTGTTATCAAGAGGTTCTCCCACAATATTCCATGCTTTTACAGTCTCACCACCAGCATCTATCATACCACCAATCCATTTTTCTAATTCTTTAGTGAAAATTTTTGGTTTTTCTTCCTCAGGTACAGGAATAATGATATCAGCAGCTTTCCAATGAAGATTTATGTTGTCAATATAAGCATGCCATTCACCAGAAGCAGAACCAACGGCCAATTCTAATTCAGTAAGGCTTTTCAGTTCATCCGGAATAACAATACCGCCAGTCTCACCAGCCTTTACGAACTTTATATATATAAGGCCACGTCCCCAATCATTATCTGGGCATCCAAAAGCATTAGGACCTTTACCAGAATTAAATTTCTGGCCATTAATTACAACCGTTACACCTTGGCCATATTTACCTTTCCCATTAATCAAATGCATATCAAGAGAAATAGCTGTATAATCAGCTAATGTTCTTCCTTCCGCTAATTTAACATTAAATTTAGGAAAACTTTGATTAGCAGGAGAAGTAGCAGAACCCACATGTAGCACCTTACCGCTCACGCCTTTGGGGTCTTCCTCCACTACAGAGGAACTACCATTAGTCATAGAGTAGGTTGTACCCACATTATCACCTTCGAAATCAATTGTTGTAACACCACCTCCTTCTACTTCATAATTCATAATAATATTATCAAGATAATATTGTGCACCACCAGAGTGTGAACCTACAGCCAATGTAAATTCTGTAAGGTCTTTCAAATTATCAGGTAATTTAAAACCAGGAGCTTGGCTATCATTTAACTTGATAATAGCTCCACGATTCCAAATATTAGGATTACAGCCAAAATTTTGCGCATTTACACCAATATAAAATTCCTGTCCATTAATAAAGACCTTCATTCCTTGCCCATAAATGCCATCATTGTTAACAATACGCATATCAATGACCAAATTTACATAATCACCCAATTTTCGACCTTCCGGTAACTTTACATTAAATACAGGATATGAATTATTTGCTTTGTCATTATCAGTACCTATGTGTAATGTTTTACCAGTCTTCCCATCCGGGTCATCTTCTACCACTGCCTGACTGCCATTGGACATAGTATAAGCTGCACCAATTTCATCATTTTCAAAGTCACAAATTACAGTTTTACCTTTTTCCGGTACAATCGGAATAATCTCCGGCTGTATCAGTTCATCATAGTAAGCTGCACGTTGTTCTTGATTAGAACAAAGTGTACCACCATAAAGTGTTACACCTGCTTCTTGAGCAGCATCAGCAACTAATTGCATCCCTCCAAAATCATAAGTGTCATCTTCTTTCACAGAAGTAACAGGTGCAAATGATCCACCTATATCCAAACCATCAAAATTATTCAAAATGGTACTATAAGCAATTTCTTTTGCAACAAAATCTGTTGAAGCCATATTTGCCGTCAGCTTAAACGGTGAGTCAGTTCCACGACTGATATATGATTTCAACAAATCAAAACTGGCCAAATATTCATTAACTGCAACATCCTCAGGCTTTTCCACCTGAAGATTGCAATTATACTCATCAGTACACGCCATTGCTGTCACCCCAAGCATAGCAAGTCCGATTAGTTTATTATTCAAATATTTCATATTCTCTTAATTTTAAGGTTTATAAAAAGGCTACTTGATTTCAATTTCAAAAGCCGCACCACCTTGTACTCCACGAGTACTCAACACCAATGTATCTTTAGTGGCATACTGCATATTTCTGCCCTTGAAATCAACTGTATAATCCAAATAAATAGCATCGCGGTCTTTACCCCCCAAACTATTCTTTTCCCCGTCTTTCACAAACTTGCCTGTACCTGAAACTGTGAGATCATCAGAAACGCTACCTACTGTACAAGTTCCGTCATCAGCAAAAGACAAACGAACATCATAATTGAAAAGAGTTCCTCCAGCATCTTCAGTAGATAAAGAAAGAATATTATCTTTCAGACTCTTTGTAGTTACATATACACGTTCATCATTCTCTACATATTGTTTGTGACGTACCTTATCAGAAGACACCCCATTTATCACAGCTTTATCCACTCCACGACGCAAATACTCCCCATGTTGCGGATTTACATATTTCACTGCATAAAGAATAAAATTCTTTGGTTGCACACTCCAATGTCCATTGTTTGTTAGAACTGGATCTCCCACTGCTGCTTTACCTTCCAAAATGGAATCAGCTCCTTGTACCTCTGTCATTCGCAATGGTATCACATAATTCTGTTCCAATGCTTTCTCATCAGCAAAAAACGCATCGGTAAGATGTACTTCTACTCCTCCCATAATATTCCCTGCAGGTATATTTATCTGTTCAGAAGCCAATGTATAATGAGATGTAGGCATTAAAGTCAACGGAGTTTCCGTTCCTTTGAAATAAAGATTTTCACAAAGTGATTCATCTACTATATAGTCAATAATCACATTATTACGATTAGTGTATCCACCACCCCAAGCTGCGTTTATAGAGACTTTATGCTCATTGTCCATTGAATTGTCAACAAACTCGTCTTCTCCCAGCTCAACAGTGCGCAACGCATATTGGTTGGCAAAATATACAGTTTGATAATCAAAATCGGGAAACTCATTGTGTGAACTCTCACAAGCTGTAAAAGTCAGAAGCAATGAAGCCAATCCACAGTATACTAAATTATTTTTCATATTATTCTAAATTCTATATTGAATATGTTCACTAATTTATTTCCATCCTTTGTTTTGAATGAGATTACTATATTTTAACACCTCCGAATTAGGTATAGGGCAATAATACATATAGTCCTCATAAGAACGTTCTTCTACAGTAATTCTCCTATAACCGTTTCCGTTCCATTCCAAACCATATACCGGCTCATTCAAATCTAATTTCCAACGGCGTACATCCCAAAAACGGAATCCCTCAAAACAGAGTTCCAAACGTCGTTCATTACGAATCAGTTCTCTCATCTTATCCTGATCAGCAGCACATTCTTCCAAATAAGGATCATTTGCACCACCTACACCTGCTCGTTTCCTGATAGCTTTAATAATATCATAGGCAGAATAGTTCCTATCATTTTTTTCTTTTGGCCCCCAAGCTTCATTGGCAGCCTCGGCATATGCAAGAAACATTTCTGTAAAACGGATACGAGGGTCGTAATGTGGTTGTTTAGAAGTCGCAGCCGGATCACAGTTCACATCCATGCGTAAACGCTTTTTCATGTAATACCCTGTACGGGTAGAACGATTTTCTGTAACATTAATACCATCTGCACTTGATGAAATAATATTTATGTTCACACCTTTCTCGCTGATCGTGCTACCATTATAAAGAATGTATTTACTTAAACGAGGATCACGATCTGTGTAAGGAGCATTTACATTATAACTGCCATTCACGTTATCAATAGGATAACCATTAGCCATTGGAAAAGCATCCACTAAATTTTGAGAAGGATTCATATAACCGGTACCATACAAACTCGGTGGGAAATTTTGAGACTCCTGTGTATTGTCACCACTCGTTCGACCTGCTCTCCAAAGGATTTCATCAGGATTAATACCATCTTGCGCCTTATTGACTATAGCAGCAGAATAATACTCTATTCCATCATTAGCTAACTTTCCTCCTTTATAATCAAGTACATCAGCGGCTGCGTTAGCAGCATCAGCCCATGTAGCATCATTAGAAGCATCTTGATATAAAGGACTAGCAGCCAATAGGGCTGTGCGCGCCCGGAAAGCCTTAGCTATAAGTCCATTGAATAATTGACGTGCTTTGGCACCCATAACATTATTATACTTGCTAGCATCCATTGTTAGACTTTGAAAATCAACAGGTACTGTAGATGCATCCTCATATTCTAGAGGTAATAAAGTTTCTGCCTGTGCCAAATCACTATAAATTGAACTTAGACAAGCCTGAAAGGGAGCACGCGGCAAGTTAAAATCCGATTGAGATGTCTGATATTCTGTAATAAGTGGCACACCAAGCAATTCACCATTTTCTCCAAAGCCTGCATGTGCACGCATTAAATAGTAATAGAACATGCCACGAAGTCCGTAAGCTTCACCTTTCATACGACGTGCAAATAAACTGTTCATTTCCTCATCATCAGACCATTTTACTTCATCCGCATTCTCCAAAAACAGATTGATATATTGAATTGCATTATAAGAGTTAGTCCACTGACTCAATGGGTTATACGAGGAATTTGTCCAAGCTCCTGTAGCCATCTGCAAGAAAGTATGAGTCATTTGGTTAGTTACAGCATCATCCGTAGCATATTCACTGTTATCATAATATCCTGGAATCAAGCTATATACATTATGCAAGATTCCTCGTGCGTATTCCGGATCATCATACATTTGTTCAGTTCCCTGTTGATTTTCAAGAGCCGGTTCAAACAAGTCGTCACAGCTGGAAAATATCAAGGCACTCGCTATAAAAAGTAATATTTTCTTTTTCATAATCATCTATTTATTTGTCCGTTAAATCAGAATGCAGCCTTGAAACCTGCGTAAAAATTACGGCATTGTGGAAAACCAGTACTCAATTCCAGATGTTTACGTTCTTTTGAAATTGTAAGTAAACTGTTACCACCGCAATATACACTTAGTCCACGCACGAATGATCCTTTGAAAGTCTTTTCTGGAAAATCATAGGTTAATTGCACTTGATTCAAATTGAAATAATTACGTTTATACATCCAAAAAGTAGAAGTCTGATAATTGTTTGCACCATTTGTTGTGGTCAAACGTGGATAAGTAGCTGTTTCTTTTGTTTCCTCAGTCCAACGTCCCCACACAACTTCTGAAAACTTACTTGTTCCACGATTCCAATAATAGGAACTTGTTTTGAAATCTACTGCCCCTGTTTGTCCCGATCCCATAGCAAAGAGTGAGAAATTTTTATACTTCACTGTCAGATTTAATCCAAAGGAGAAAGGAGGAGCTGACCAGCCATTTTTGCCTAGTTCAACCTGATCTTTACTATCAATCACTTTATCTCCATTAATATCCTTATATTTCAGGTCACCCGGCTTCACTGTACCAAAAGTTTGACGGGCATGTTCATCAATTTCAGTCTGATCTTGAAAGAAACCTTCACATACATAACCATAAGAAACATCAAGCGCACGTCCCTGCCGTCTCTGATAATCTTCATCGTACATTTCATCACGTTTCAAAGCTTCAGAATTAAACACCATACCACTGAAACCAAGTGTTATGTCAAAATCACCAAACTTCTTGTTGGCAGTCAATGCAAAGTCAAAACCAGTACGTCTATCCTCATTGTAGTTAATCCAAGGTAAGAAAGTATTATTCTCGCTCAGCTGGAAATAAGAAGGATAAATTGTAGACGCCCCCTGAGTAAGCAATCCTTTCGTATTCTGCCTGAAATAATTAGCATTTAATCTTATTAAATGATTAAATAAAGTAGCATCAATACCAGCACGAAATTCCTGACGGGTTACGAAACTTAAATCATTATTTTCACCACGCTTAGAAGTTGGAGTCCAGCCACCGGCAGTACCATCATGCCATTGAACCCAATGACCATCCGTCTTAGAGAAATATCCCTTATACATATAATAGTTTTCAATATCAAGATCTTGATGCAAGTTTGCATAAGAAGCCGTCAATTTCAAATCATCCACCCAAGAAACATTCTCTTTAAAGAAATCTTCCCGACTGATTCTCCAGCCTAAAGTAACCGATGGTGAAAAAGCATTGCGATTGCCTTCAGGCAACTTAGCTGAATGAACAACTGCACCACTAAAATCTGCATAATACTTATGATCATAATTATATGCAGCACGCAAGCCCAAATTTACATTACTTGTACGATGATAATCGCTACTTTCATGATTCTCATCCGCAGTACTTTGCATCTGATAGCCCCAGCCTAAAAGGGTAGCCGCTACATTATGGCGTTTAGCAAAAGTTCGATTATAGTCGAACTGCGCACTAAACATCATAGTTTGATCATACATAGACTTGCCTACATATTCATTGGCATCTTTCTTATCATTATTATGCTTTTGTAAAGCAATAATCATATCTTTACCGTTTACATTGGCCCATGTAGGCTCATAAACTGCATAAGTTTCATTGAAAGCTTCCGAATAATAAGAAGTATAGTCCACACTGTAAGCCGTCTTGAAAGATAAACCTTTAAGAACAGAACTTAAATCGGCTGTCAAACTAACATCAAACATAAACATACGAGCTTTCTCTTTAACATAACCTGCTGCCAACAAATCTGCAAATGGATTAGTAAGATCAGCCGAGGTACCACCCAACAAATATTTTCCACCAATTAAATGATTACTATTCGTTATATAATCTTGAATTGAAGAAGAATTTGGATCCATCATATCAATGGGCAGCAAAGGAGCAAACCAGTTAGGACGTAAAGTTGAAGCCGCTCCCCAAAAGTCACCGCGACCATCATATTGATTTGTATAAATTACTGCTGCATTAGTAGTGGCTTTCAACCACGAAGTAAGTTTCATATCCACGTTACCACGTACATTGAAACTCATATCATAGTTATTCTTAGCCTCACCCCATTTCAACAAATCATTATTATAATCCATCCCGAAATTCAAGTAATAGTGAGTGCGTTCGTTACCTCCGGAAACCTCACCAGTCACATCAGCATTATAGTATACCTTTTTCAAATAATCAGAACTATAAAAATCAATATTGGGATAACGATAAGGATTCGTTCCCATAGCGGTATGATAAATAGTAGACGCATCATAACGTTCAGCCAAACCATCATTGCGACAAGCCTCATTATAAAGTGTCATATAGCAATCCGCATCCAAATATTTCGGATAAGATTTCGGAACATTGATGCCGGCATTGGCTCTAACATTTATGCTCATTGGTCCATCCTTACCACGTTTAGTAGTAATAAGTATAACACCTTTAGCAGCACGACTTCCGTAAAGAACTACGGCTGCCGCATCTTTTAGCACCGAAATACTTTCTACTTCAGAAGCGCGTACGTTACTTGCATTACGAGGAACTCCATCTACTAAGACCAAAGCTCCCTGTCCCCAAATATTACCAGTATATCCACCGACCAAGCTCTCCAGCCCCACCAGACTATTGGAACTATTCACCTTTTTCATCAGTTCGGACGTGCTAACTGTAGATATGGCATTCGTCAAATCTTCCTGTGCAACTGTACCGAAAGCTACATTCACCAAGCTGTCCTTCTTTTCTTGCGCTTGTACATCGGGTAAGTCAAGGGCATTACTGCCCCCTTCTCCCCTAAGAACCGTACGTGAG
>OJQZ01000719.1_pt1 | contig 24590 bp, 22 predicted proteins | sample 1599071 | NCBI WGS metagenome assembly OJQZ01 (sample SAMN03922525, study PRJEB24848) | human gut metagenome | isolation source: stool sample | host: Homo sapiens | place: Germany | collected 2010-05
CGCTGAGCACCGACACCAGAATGCCCTTTTCGGCGGCAAGGCTTGCCACCAGCGGCTTTGCAGTGGAGGAACCATTAAAGGTAACGCGCACCACATGGTCATCCGGCGCAAAGCAGGAAAGATCCCGCGCTGCGCTGCCGCCGTTGGGAGCCACCAGACGCTTGGCAGCCGCCGTTTTGGGGTTAGCAAAAATTTCCTGTACCGAGCCCTGTTCCACGACCACACCGCCGTCCAGAATGGCCACGCTGTCGCAGATCTCCTCCACCACGCTCATCTGGTGGGTAATGACCACCACGGTGATGCCCAGCTTGCGGTTGATATCCTTGATTAGGGTCAGGATGGAGTGGGTGGTGTTGGGGTCCAGCGCACTGGTGGCCTCGTCGCACAACAGCACCTTGGGGTTAGTAGCCAGTGCGCGGGCAATGGCGATGCGCTGCTTCTGACCGCCGGACAGCTGTGCCGGGTAGGCGTTGGCCTTATCCGGCAGACCCACCATCTCCAGCAGTTCCATGGCGCGCTTTTCGGCCTCCGCCTTCTTTACGCCTGCCAGCTCCATGGGGAAGCAGACGTTCTTCAGGCAGGTGCGCTGCATAAGCAGGTTGAACTGCTGGAAGATCATGGTGATCTCCCGGCGGCGCTTGCGCAGCGAGGCGGGAGACAAAGTCTCCATGGCCACGCCGTCGATCACCACACTGCCGCCGGTGGGGCGCTCCAACAGGTTGATGCAGCGCACCAGCGTGGATTTGCCCGCACCGGACATGCCGATGATGCCGTAGATTGCGCCATCGGGAATGGTGAGGTTGATGTTCTGCAGCGCTTTCACCGCGCCATCCTTCATCTGGAAGGTCTTGGAAAGATACTTGAGTTCGATCACAGAAATTGCTCCTTTAGCTTATCCCTCGATGGTAGATTATCCCTCGATGGGTGCCAGACTGTCCTGCTTGCCGCCGTAGACGCCCATGGGCTCTACGTGAATACCGGCAACAGATACCAGATGGGTACCCTTTTCGGCGTTGAAGTTGTCCAGATACGGCTGATGCTGGAAGTAGTTGGTGTCTACCTGACCGTCCTCGACGATCTGGTTGGGGATCACATAGTCGTCGTACTCCTGAATGTCCAGCGTGATGCCCTTGGCGGCAAGGATCTCCTTGCACACCTCCAGCACCTCGCAGTGGGGAGCGGGAGTAGCGGCGCAGCTGACGGTCTGGCCGTTCAGAGCGTCATAGTCCACAGTGGAATCATAGCCGTCGGTGGGGTTCTCCACAACGGACACCACGGAGCCCTTGTAGGTCTCGTCCATGAAGTCCTTCACCTTCTGGCTCTGCAGGGCAGCAGCCAGAGCCTTGATCTTAGGCTCCTCCTGATTGCCGTCCTTGCACACCAGAATGTTGACGTAAGCAGAAGAGCCGTCCTCCATGGCCAGTGCATCGGTCATGGGGTTCAGACCGGCAGAGATGGCGTAGTTGGAGTTGATGACGGCGTAGTCCTCGTCCTGCAGGACGTTGGGCACCTGAGCGGCCTCCACCTCGTCCACGGTGACGTTCAGGGGGTTCTCCTCAATGTCATTCTTGGTGGCGGTCAGGCCGGCATCTGCCTTCAGCTTGAAGAAGCCGTTCTTCTCCAGCAGGGTCAGGGCGCGGGCCTCGTTGGTGGTATCGTTGGGCACAGCCACCTTGATCTTATCCAGCTTAGCTGCGGCAGAGGATGCCACGCTGCCGGATGCAGCGGCAGAAGAAGCAGTGGAAGAAGAACCACCGCAGGCAGTCAGGGCAGCGGCTGCGGCTGCCACACCGGTAACTTTCAGAAAATCGCGACGAGTAATCATAGTTTTGTTCCCTCTCTATTGTTCTCTATTATGTACTGCGGCCCGCACGGCACCTTTCCGCGCGCGGCCTTGAACGGATGCATGAAAAAATGCCCCCGTCCTTACGAGCCTTAGGCTCTGCAAGGACGGAGGCATGAACATACTTCCGTGGTACCACCTTGGTTCACTGTACCCTTACGGATACAGCCTCGATGCTGCGGCAGCGTGTGCTGCTTACAGCCGGACGCTGTAACGGGCGCATCCCGTTGCGGGCTTAGCACTCCTGCGCCTCGTCCGCACGGCTCCGAGACCATTTTCAGCTTCCTGTTTCCTGCCCTTTTTCACCGCCCGGGCTCTCTGGTAAGGATCAATGCGAAGGCCTACTCTTCTCTTCACAGCCATTTTTGTGATATTGACACTATAATAAACCCATCGGCGGCATTTGTCAACACCTTCAACGAAGTTTTTGGGTAGGGATATGGCTTCCGGCCTTTTGCCGCGCCCGTTTTGCTTGACAATGCGCACAAAAAGGGTTATACTATAACTACAAAAGGCACTGCGACAAGCGGTTGGCCCTTTAGGTTTTTAGTTTAACTTTTATCCAAAGAAAAACCGTCACCTGTGGGGGGTGGCGGTTTTTTATTATACGCCCTTGTATGCGGCTGGTGCACATGATAAAATAGGGTATCATCTTTTGCAAGGAGAGCAGGCAATGAACAGCAGAGACCATTTTCCCGATGAAGAGCTGCGCCGCCGCATCATGGATTTTATCATGGCCGCAGGGCAGACCCTGCTGGAAAATGGTGCGGAGGTGTTCCGGGTGGAGCAGACCATGGAGATCATGGCGCGCAGCTTCCATCTGCGGGAGTTCCACGTTTATGTGCTGACCAACGGCATTTTCGCCAGCGCCGGCACTGCCGAGATCAGCGAGGTGCGCAACGTACCGGTGCGCACCACCCATTTGGGGCGGGTAGCGGCGGTGAACGAGCTTTCCCGCCAGATCGCCCAGACAGGGATGACCTTGGACGAAGCCGAGAGCCGTCTGGTGCTGGCGCGGCGGCTGCCCTTCCCCAAAGATCATGTGCAGCTGCTTTCCGGGCTGTGCGGGGCGTTCTGCTTTGCCATGATGTTCGGCGGCAACCTGCGCAGTGCGCTGGCAGCTGCCGGGGCGGGGCTGGTGGCCAGCTGGTATCTGCTGTGGTGCGGGCGGCACGAGGTGCCCGGCGGCTTCCAGAAGATCAGCACCGCCGCGCTGATCACGCTGGTATGCATTCTGCTGTGCAATCTGCTGCACACCTCTGCCAGCCACGCTATCATCGGCACGCTGATGATCCTGACCCCGGGCATCGCCTTTACCATGGGCATCCGGGACTTTGTGCAGGGCGATTACCTTTCCGGCACCATCCGCATGATCGACGCCTTGCTCATTGCCGCCAGCATTGCCATAGGCACCGGTCTTGTGCTGCGGCTGTACACAGTACTTACGGGGGTGGTCGTGGTATGATGTCCCTTACAGCTGTACAGATCAGCGAGCTGACCGCGCAGTTTTTTCTGGCCGCGGCAGGCACGCTGAGTTTTGCCATTCTGTTTGCATGCCCCAGGCGCTGTCTGCCCTACTGCGCGCTGGTAGGCGCTGTGGGCTGGCTGTGGTACGAGTTGCTGACCCTGCTGGGCGCAGACGCCGCCACGGCCTCCCTGCTGGCGGTCATTCCGCTTACCATCCTTACCCGCGTGTTTGCCATTACCCAAAAAACGCCGGTCACGGTGTTTTTGCTGACCGGCATTTTCCCGCTTGTGCCGGGCGCAGGCATCTACTACACCGCCTACTATTTCATCCAGAACGAAAACACCCTTGCCCTTGCCAAGGGCATCAGTACCTTTAAAATTGCGGTGGCGCTGGCCATCGGCATCAGTCTGGTGCTGTGCGTGCCTATCCCGAAAAAACGGCGAAAATGACTATATGTAAAAAAGGACGGCAGTCACACGACTGCCGTCCTTTTTTACATTAAACGTTAAGAGCAAAAACTGCCCAAAGACTTAGTTTTTCTTTGCCTCGACACGAACGGTATTGTTGCTCCAGTTGATGGTAAACGGACCATCGCCCACGACAGTATAAGTATCACCTGCATACTGTTCTGCCACCTTCTTGGTGATAGTCTTCTGGCTTGCATAAACCGTGACGCCCTCAAAGATCATCCGATCGACTTCCTTGCCGTCAACTACCTCATAGTAATAGATATCCACCGGCACTTCGATTTCGTCCAGCATCACCTTAACGCCATCTTCACCGGTAGGAAGCTTAGCGATCTTCAGCTCGCCAGTAGAAACGGTCTTATAGCCAACCGGGAAGTAATTGTTGGGGATCTCAGACACCTTAACAGTGGTCTTATCCTGTGCAACCTTGAGGTAGTTCTGATCGCCCACGGTAGCGCCATTGCACATAAAGACAACCTTGACGTCCTTAGTCAGGACTTCTTCAGCAGAGCAACCAGCCAGAACGCCAGCAGCAGCAACAGCCAGAGTAGCGACACCTGCGCCCTTCAGGAACTGACGACGAGAGATATTAGACATAATAATCAACCTCACAATCTTTCTTTCAAGCACGCCTTACACTGCATGTAACGCGTTTACACCTATATAATACCTTTACCTACCCCCCATTGTCAAGTATTTCATGGAAACATTCACCAAAAAAATACAAGGATACAAGAATAAGTGTCACTATCCTTTACAATACAGCCGCCGTATCCGCAAAAAACCACGCCGCAGCCATTGCTGTGCGCCGGTGCATCTGTTATACTTTATATAGTTTTTTTCCGTTTTGTATTTTACCGGATAAAGGAGCGATTTATAATGTCTGTTATGGAACTTCTGACTACCCGCCGCACCTACCGCCGGTTTGCACAAAAGGCCGTGCCGCAGGATGTGGTGGATGATATCGTACAGGCCGTGCGGCTGTCCTCCTGCGGGGCAAACCGGCAGGCGGTGCGTCTGGTGCTGGTGCAAAGCCCGGAGATGGTGGCCAAGGTACAGCCGCTGGTCAAATGGGCTGGCTATCTGCCGCCGGAGCAGGGCACGCCCAAGGCGGACGAGCTGCCCACCTTTTATGCAGCTGTGGTGCAGGATACCGCCATTCCCGGCGACCTTGCCACCGACACCGGCATTGCACTTGCCAACATGACCCTTGCCGCATGGGACAAGGGCGTGGGCAGCTGCATCATGGGCGCGATCAATAAGCCCGCCCTGACCGCGCTGCTGGGCATTGAGGAGCCGCAGAAGCTGGCCTTTATGGTGGCTTTTGGCTACCCCACCCACAAAGCCAGCATCGTCCCCATGACCGAGCAGACCGGTGTAAAGTACTATCTGGACGAAAACCGCGACTACTGCGTGCCTAAGCGCAGCGCGGAGGAGCTTGCAAGAAGCCTGTAAAAGCCGGTTTATACTGCATATATTCACATATTTTCTCCGTTATTGCATAAATGTTTGCAAAATCGTTTCAATTTCACGGATTATTATGCACAAGTATTGACTTTTCGTTTTGTACAAACTATACTAAGTGCGTTCCCCGAAAGCGCGATGAATCGCATCCCATCGGGGCAAAGCAAACTATATTGCATAGATTGAGGAGTGTTTGAATATGAAAAAGATCTCTCGCCGCAGCTTCATGGCTGCCGCTGCTGTTTCTGTTGCTGCTCTGGCTCTGACCGCCTGCGGTGGTTCCGCAAGCTCTGCTGCTTCCTCTGTGGCAAGCTCTGCCGCTTCCTCCGAGGCTGTTTCTTCTGCCGCTGCCGCTGAACTGACCACCGTGGAGGCCGGCAAGCTGACCATGGCTACCAACGCCGCCCTCCCTCCGTACGAGATGACCACCGATGCCGGCGAGTTCGAGGGCATCGACGTGGACACCGCCAAGGCCATTGCTGAGAAGCTGGGTCTGGAACTGCAGATCGACGACATGGACTTTGACGCCGCACTGCTCAGCGTGCAGCAGGGCAAGGCCGACATCGTGATGGCAGGCGTTACCGTGACCGACGAGCGCAAGGCTGTGATGGACTTCTCCGACAGCTACGCCACCGGCATCCAGTCCATCATCGTGCCCAACGATTCCGACATTGCTTCTCCCGACGATCTGGCCGGCAAGAAGATCGGTACCCAGCGCGGCACCACCGGCTACATTTACTGCTCCGATGATTTCGGTGATGAGAATGTGATTGCTTACGACGACGGTCTGACCGCTGTGCAGGCCCTGAACAATGGTCAGGTGGACGCTGTGGTCATCGACAACGCTCCTGCACAGGAGTTCGTGGCTGCCAACCCCGGCCTGAAGGTGCTGGATACCAGCTACGCCGAGGAAGATTACGCCATCGGCATGGCAAAGGGTTCTGCTCTGGAGGACGCTGTCAACAAGGCTCTGGAGGAGCTGAAGGCTGACGGCACCCTGCAGGCCATCGTGGACAAGTACATCAACGCAAACTAAGCTGCGTGCCCTGTACCATTTCCGTACCCAAGGAGGCGCCCCGCTCCGGGGCACCTCTTTTTTTAGAAAAAAGTGGTTACAATTTATTGACAAACAGAAAGTGAGGATGTGAATGGCTGCGCAATACGAACTGCTCAAAGAGCTGCTGAACAGCGGCACAAAGCTAAGCTTTGGACAGGATTTCTTTTTTAAGTTTTATCAGGCCTTTCTGCTGAAGGACCGCTGGATGCAGTACATCAACGGTGTGGGCACCACCCTGCTGGTCACCGCACTGGCGCTGGCGCTGGGCGTGGTGCTGGGCAGCGTGGTGGCGCTGGTGCGCGTGACCCACGACCAGCAGCGCTCCGGCCACAAAAACGCGGTGCTGGGCTTTTTTAACGCGGTGTGTCAGGTGTACACCACCATCATCCGCGGCACGCCTATGATGGTGCAGCTGCTGATCATGAGCATGGTCATTTTTTCCAACAGCCGCAACTTTACCATGGTAGGTGCACTGACCTTGGGCATCAACTCTGGCGCGTATGTATCCGAGATCATCCGCGGCGGCCTGATGGCCGTTGACCCCGGCCAGATGGAAGCCGGGCGCAGCCTTGGCCTGAACTACATGACCACCATGGTGGTCATCATCATCCCGCAGGCCATCCGTGCGGTGCTGCCTGCACTGGGCAACGAGTTTATCGTCCTGCTCAAGGATACCTCCCTGATCACCACCATCGGCGGCAAGGAGCTGCTGTATGCTGCACAGGGCATTATGAACCGTACCTACGAAGCCATGTTCCCCCTGCTGGGCGTTGCACTGATCTACCTGATCCTTGTTATGCTGTTTACATGGCTGCTGAGCAAGTTTGAGAGGAGGCTGGCACAAAGTGACCGATAAGATTTTGGAAGTACGCGGCCTGACCAAGACCTATGGCGGCGTAAAGAAGCGCGGCGCAAAAAAGGCCGACCCCACACTGGACGTGCTGAAGGGCATCGACCTTGATATCTACCGCGGCGACGTGGTGTGCCTGATCGGGCCTTCCGGCTGCGGCAAGTCCACCTTTCTGCGCTGCCTGAACCGGCTGGAGACCCCTTCCTCCGGCTCCATCAAGTTCGAAGGGGTGGAGGTGGACGAGACGCACATCGACGCTGTGCGTCAGAAGATGGGCATGGTGTTCCAGCACTTCAACCTGTTCCCCCACCTGACCGTGAAAAAGAACCTTGAACTTGCCCCCAGCCTGCTGAAGCTGAAGGATAAAGAGGCCATCTCTGCCCGTGCAGACGAGCTGCTGGCCCGCGTAGGTCTGGCCGACAAGGCCGACGTCTACCCCAAGAGCCTGTCCGGTGGTCAGCAGCAGCGCATCGCCATTGCCCGTGCGCTGGCCATGGACCCGGACGTGATCCTGTTCGACGAGCCCACCAGCGCCCTTGACCCCGAGATGGTGGGCGAGGTGCTGGAGCTGATGAAGGAGCTGGCACACACCGGCATCACCATGCTGGTGGTCACCCACGAAATGGGCTTTGCCCGCGAGGTGTCCAACCGGGTCATCTTCATCGATGACGGCAAAATTCAGGAGGATGAGTCGCCGCAGGAGCTGTTCACCAACCCCAAGCATCCCCGCCTGAAAGCCTTCCTATCCAAGATGCTGTAATAATATATAAAATTCAAGCCCGGAAGGTCGGTAGACCTTTCGGGCTTGTTTCATTAAAAATAGTGCTGCGGCTTAAAGCTCTGCCAGAATGGCGTTGCCCATGGCGGTGCAGCCAAGGCAGGTGCAGCCATCGCTCATGTTGTCGGCGGTGCGCAGCCCCTTGTCCAGCACACGGCTCACAGCGTTCTCAATGGCATCGGCTTCCGCTGCCATGCCAAAGGAGTACCGCAGCATCATGGCGGCGGACAGGATGCAGGCAGTGGGGTTTACGATGTCCTTGCCTGCAATGTCCGGGGCCGAGCCGTGGATAGGCTCGTACAGGCCCCGGGTGCCGTCGCCAAGGCTGGAGGACGGGATCATACCGATGGAACCTGTGATCATAGAAGCCTCGTCCGACAGGATATCGCCGAACATATTCTCGGTGACGATCACGTCAAACTGGGCGGGGTTCTTCACGATCTGCATAGCGCAGTTGTCCACGAACATCTCGCTGTACTCCACGTCCGGGTACTCGGCCTGCAGCCGGTGCATCACGGTGCGCCACAGGCGGCTGGTATCCAGCACGTTGGCCTTGTCCACGCAGCACAGCTTTTTGCGGCGCTTGCGGGCGGTCTCGAAGCCGATGCGGCCAATGCGCTCGATCTCGTGCTCCGCATAGGGCATGGTGTCCACGGCCTGCTTTTCGCCGTTTTCCAGCGTGTGGGTCTGGTGCTGGCCGAAGTACACGCCGCCGATCAGCTCCCGCACAATGATAAAGTCAATGCCCTGTGCCACGATCTCGGGCTTTAAGGGGCTGGCAGGCGCCAGCTGCGGCCAGATCTTGGCGGGGCGGTTGTTGGCGTACAGCCCCATGCCGGCGCGCAGCCGCAGCAGGCCTTTTTCCGGCCGCTGCTCCCCGGGCAGGCCCTCCCACTTGGGGCCGCCTACCGCGCCCAGCAGCACGCTGTCGGCGGCAAGACACTTATCCAGCTCGTGCTGGGGCAGCGGGTCGCCGTACTTGTCAATGGCCTCGCCGCCCATGGCGGCAGCGGTGTAGTGGAAGGTATGGCCGTACTTTTCAGCCACCTTATCCAGCACCCGGAGGGTCTGCTTTACGATCTCCGGGCTGGAGCAATCGCCCCAGATGACAGCAATATTTTTTTCCATGAGGTACTCCTTTTACAATAATTAGCAGCGCCTGCAAACCACCCCTTCCGTCACGGCTTACGCCGTGCCACCTTCCCCAAGGGGACGGCTTTTCGCGGTAGTGGGAAAGTTTGCGGCATTGCTGTAAGGCGCCCCCTTGGGGGAGCTGCCGAACGAAGTGAGGCTGAGGGGGCTTATTTCTGGATTGCCTTCATCAGGCCACCGGCAGAGATGATGTTCTGGATAAAGGGCGGGAAGGGCTCGGCGTGGAACACCTTGCCGTTGGTCTCGTCGGTGATGACGCCGGTGTCAAAGTCTACCTGAACGGTGTCCCCAGCCTCAATGGCGTCCACAGCCTCCGGGCATTCCATGATGGGCAGGCCGATGTTGATGCTGTTGCGGTAGAAGATACGGGCAAAGCTCTTGGCAATGACCACCGCGATGCCGGCAGTCTTGATGCACAGGGGTGCGTGCTCGCGGGAGGAGCCGCAGCCAAAGTTCCAGCCGCCCACCATGATATCACCGGGCTGCACCCGGTTCACAAAATCCTTGTCGATATCCTCCATGCAGTGGCTGGCAAGCTCCTTGGCGTCCTGTGTGTTCAGGTGGCGTGCCGGGATGATGACATCGGTATCCACGTTATCCGGGTATTTGAAAACAGAACCTCTTGCGTTCATGCTCATGCTCCTTTCGGGTCAGACCGTGCGCGGGTCGGTGATGTAGCCGGTCAGGGCGCTGGCGGCGGCGGTGGCGGGAGAAGCTAGATAGACCTCACTGTCCACATGACCCATGCGTCCCACAAAGTTGCGGTTGGTGGTGGAAACGCAGCGCTCGCCCGCTGCCAGAATGCCCATGTAGCCGCCCAGACAGGGGCCGCAGGTGGGGGTGGATACGATGCAGCCCGCATCGATAAAGGCGGTAGTCCAGCCCCGCAGGATGCACTCCTTATAAACAGCCATGGTGGCGGGGATGATGATGCCGCGCACGCCCTTGGCGATGTGCTTGCCCTTGAGGATGTTGTAGGCGGCTTCCATGTCCTCCAGACGGCCGTTGGTGCAGCTGCCGATGACCACCTGATCGATCTTGATGTCCTTGCCCTCGCTGGCAACATGGGTATTCTCGGGCAGGTGGGGGTAGCTGACGGTGGGCTCCAGTGCGCTGAGGTCGATCTCGATGGTCTTTTCGTACACGGCATCGGGGTCAGCTTCGTAGAACACCGGCGGGCGCTGGCTGCGGCCTGCAAGATAAGCCTTGGTCACCTCGTCCACCGGGAAGATGCCGTTCTTGGCACCGGCCTCAATCGCCATATTGCAGATGCACAGGCGGTCGTCCATGGTAAGGCCTGCCACGCCCGGGCCGGTGAACTCCATAGACTTATACAGTGCGCCGTCCACACCGATCATGCCGATGATATGCAAAATCAGATCCTTGCCGGACACCCGGGGGTTAAACTTGCCGGTAAGCACGAACTTGATGGCAGAGGGCACCTTGAACCACGCCATGCCGGTGGCCATGCCAGCGGCCATATCGGTAGAGCCTACACCGGTGGAGAAGGCACCCAGCGCACCGTAGGTGCAGGTGTGGCTGTCCGCGCCGATCACGCAGTCACCGGCGGTGACGATGCCTTTTTCCGGCAGCAGCGCGTGCTCAATGCCCATCTGGCCTACATCGTAGAAGTTGAGGATATCGTATTTATTGGCGAACTCCCGGCACTGCTTGGACTGGGTAGCACTTTTGATATCCTTATTGGGTACAAAGTGATCCAGCACAATGGCGATATGCTCTTTATCAAACACGCGGTCGAAACCGGCGCGCTCAAACTCGTTGATGGCCACCGGGGTGGTGATATCGTTGCCCAGCACAATGTCCAACTTTGCGTTGATGAGCTGGCCTGCCTTGACCTCCGGCAGTCCGGCGTGTGCGGCAAGGATCTTCTGCGTCAGGGTCATTCCCATGGTAGTTTTCTCCTTTTTATCGATTATTGATCGCACTGACGAGGGCACGGATACCGGCCACGATAATGTCGGTGTCGGTACCGGCACCCCATGTGACCGTGTTGTCGCCCCAGACAAGGCCTACATAGGAGGCTGCGCGGGAGGTAGAGCCCTCGTCCAGACTGTGCTCAGAGTAATTTTCCAGATGGAAGTCCATGCCGGTGGCGCTCTGGATGGCGTTGGCTACGGCATCCAGACGGCCGTTGCCCACCGAGGTGACCACCTTGCGCTGCCCGTTCAGCTCCAGCGTGACTGTGGCGGTAATGCCGTTTACCTGTGCAAAGTGGGCTTCCACCACATTCAGCGGCTTTGCACGGTTGAGGTAGGTATCCTCGAAGATGTGCAGCACCTCGGCGGCGCTCAGCTCCTTGTGGCTGTGGTCGGACACGCTCTTGACCTTATAGCCCAGCGCCTCCCGCATCTTGGGGGGCAGATTGTAGCCGTAGTTCTGTTCCAGCACAAAACCGATGCCGCCCTTGCCGCTCTGGCTGTTGATGCGGATGACATCGGCGTCGTAGGTGCGGCCGATGTCGTGGGGGTCCACCGGGATGTAGGGACAGGTCCAGCGGTGTTCGCCGGTCTGCTTGCGGTACGCCATGCCCTTTGCAATGGCGTCCTGATGGCTGCCGGAGAAGGCGGCAAACACCAGCTGCCCGGCGTAGGGGGTACGCTCGTAGATGTGCATCCGGGTCACCCGCTCGTAGGTGGCGCAGATGGCGGGCATATCCGAGAAGTCCAGCTTGGGGTCTACGCCGTGGCTGTACATATTCATGGCCAGCGTTACGGCGTCCACATTGCCGGTGCGCTCGCCGTTGCCGAACAGGCAGCACTCCACGCGCTGTGCGCCCGCCAGCACTGCCAGCTCTGCACAGGCTACGCCAGTGCCGCGGTCGTTGTGGGGGTGGGTGGAGATGATCACGCTGTCGCGGTACTTCAGGTGCTTGTCGCAGTACTCGATCTGATTGGCGTACACATGGGGCATGCTCATCTCCACGGTCACCGGCAGGTTGATGATCATGGGGCGCTCCGGGGTGGGCTGCATGATATCCAGCACGGCGTTGCACACCTCTACGGCGTAGTCCACCTCGGTGCCGGTAAAGCTTTCGGGGCTGTACTCGAACAGGAAGTTGCCCTCGTACTCCTCACTAAGCTGCTTGACCAGCTTTGCGCCGTCCACGGCGATCTGCTTGATCTCCTCCTTGGACTTGTGGAACACCTGCTCCCGCTGTGCCACGGAGGTGGAGTTGTAGAAGTGGATCACCGCCCGGGGTGCGCCCTTGACTGCCTCGAAGGTGCGGCGGATGATGTGGTCGCGGCACTGGGTCAGCACCTGCACGGTGACATCGGCGGGGATCATGTTCTTTTCGATCAGGGTGCGCAGGAACTCGTACTCGGTCTCACTGGCGGCGGGGAAGCCCACCTCGATCTCCTTGAAGCCGATCTTCACCAGCATCTGGAAGAACTCCAGCTTTTCTGCAAGGCTCATGGGCACGATCAATGCCTGATTGCCGTCCCGCAGGTCCACGCTGCACCATGCGGGGGCCTTTTCAATATGGTCTTTTTTTACCCAGCTGTCATAACCGGCGGGTACCGGGTAATACCCCGGTGCGTACTTGGTAGCGTCCATCATCCTGTTGTCCTCCTGATGTTGTGGTGCATAAAAAAGCACCCCTTCCGTCTGCTCGTTTCACTCGCATCCACCTTCCCCAAGGGGACGGCTTTCCGGAATGCGGTAAAGTTTACGGTATTGCCCAAAGGCGCCCCCTTGGGGGAGCTGGCATCGCATAGCGATGCCTGAAGGGGTATCCGCATACAAAAAGGCTCCCGTCTTTCAAGGCGAAAACCTTGAGAGACGAGAGCCTGTAAATTGCTTTTACAGGGCACCCGTGGTACCACTCTCCTTGCTGCACGGTCAGGTACAGCCACTTTGCACGATCGGCCAAAACGGCGAATCGCTGCCCCTGTAACGGTGGGCGTCCGTCAGAACCTACTTGTCCGTTCAGTCCTGCCGCTCAGGGGCCAGTATCCGAAGTTCTCTGCACCCGTCTTGCACCACCCGGCGGCTCTCTGCACGCAGAAGAAAGATCGTTTTATCCCCGTCAACGCATTTGCACTTTGTTGAAAGTGAGATAATTTTAGCACGCCTGCCAGAAAGTGTCAAGAAGTTTCATTCAGGATAAAGATGAAAGCATTTCATAATACCATGGGGTAAATCATGCAAAATTGAGGTCGTTGCTCCCCTGCCCCCTCATCCGGCAAGCCCTTTGCGCACCTATAATATGGTAACTGAGCGGCTTTAGCCCTCTTTGTTAAGAAACTGCTAAGTTTTTGCAAAGTTGCCCTCGCTGCGCTGTTGCCGGGCGGTAAGGTGTGGTATACTGGACGCAGCAAACGGGTGGAAGCCCACTTTATATAGAAGGAGGAACATCCCATGAAAGAAGTCAAGCCATCCAAAAAGCCGCTGGCTATCTACTATGCCATCGTGCTGCTGGTGCTGCTGGTCATCAACCTTGTGGTCATGCCGTGGCTGGCCGAGCGTCAGGTGCAGGAGGTAGACTACGGCACCTTTATGAGCATGACCGAGCAGGAAAACATCGGCAAGGTGGATATCCAGTCCAACCAGATCATTTTTACGGATAAGGACAACAAGCAGATCTACAAGACCGGCCTGATGAACGATCCCGGCCTGACCGAGCGCCTGTACGACGCAGGTGCACAGTTCTCCAGCGAGATCGTGGAGCAGGGTTCGCCGGTGCTCAGCTTTCTGCTGTGGTTCGTGCTGCCCATCCTGCTGTTCAGCTTCATCGGCAACCAGATGAACAAAAAGCTGATGGAAAAAGCAGGCGGCGGCCCGGGCTCCATGATGTTTGGCGGCGCGGGCAAATCCAACGCAAAGGTGTATGTGCAGTCCACCCACGGAATCCGCTTTGCGGATGTGGCCGGTGAGGACGAAGCCAAGGAGAACCTGCAGGAGATCGTCAATTATCTGCACGACCCCAAGAAGTACGAGGAGATCGGTGCTTCCATGCCCAAGGGCATTCTGCTGGTAGGCCCTCCGGGCACCGGCAAGACCATGCTGGCCAAGGCCGTAGCAGGCGAGTCCAATGTGCCTTTCTTCTCCATCTCCGGCTCGGAGTTCGTGGAGATGTTCGTGGGCATGGGTGCCTCCAAGGTGCGTGACCTGTTCAAGCAGGCCAAAGAAAAAGCACCCTGCATCGTGTTCATTGATGAGATCGATGCCATTGGCCAGAAGCGCAACAGCGGCCAGTTTGGCGGCAACGACGAACGCGAGCAGACCCTGAACCAGCTGCTTACCGAGATGGACGGTTTTGAGGGCAACACCGGTGTCATCATTCTGGCGGCTACCAACCGCCCGGATTCCCTCGACCCTGCCCTGACCCGTCCCGGCCGGTTTGACCGCCGTGTGCCCGTGGAGCTGCCCGACCTGAAGGGCCGCGAAGAGATCTTGAGGGTACACGCCAAAAAGGTGAAGATCGCCCCGGGTGTGGACTTCAACACCGTGGCACGCATGGCCTCCGGTGCCTCCGGCGCAGAGCTGGCCAACATTGTGAACGAAGCCGCTCTGCGTGCCGTGCGGGCAGGACGCAAGAGCGTGACCCAAGCCGACCTTGAGGAGAGCATTGAGGTGGTCATTGCCGGCTACCAGAAGAAGAACTCCATCCTGACCGACCACGAAAAGTGCATCGTAGCCTACCACGAGATCGGCCATGCCCTTGTGGCAGCCAAGCAGTCTAACTCTGCCCCGGTGCAGAAGATCACCATCATTCCCCGCACCTCCGGCGCACTGGGCTACACCATGCAGGTGGACGAGGGCAACCACTATCTGATGAACAAGGCCGAACTGGAAAACAAGATTGCTACCCTGACCGGCGGCCGCGCCGCCGAGGAGGTGGCATTCAACTCCATCACCACCGGCGCGTCTAACGATATCGAGCAGGCCACCAAACTTGCCCGCGCCATGCTGACCCGCTACGGCATGAGCGATGAATTTGACATGGTGGCGCTGGAGACCGTGAACAACCAGTATCTGGGCGGCGATACCTCGCTGGCCTGCAGTGCCCAGACCCAGCGCGAGATCGATCAGAAGGTGGTAGATCTGGTCAAGACCCAGCACGAAAAGGCCATCCGCATCCTGACCGAGAACCGCGCCAAACTGGACGAACTGGCCCAGTACCTGTACCAGAAAGAGACCATCACCGGCGAGGAGTTCATGGATATCCTCAACCGCGACGACACCGAAAATAAACCAGAAAATCCCTGAAAATAAAAATTTTTGAATCTTTTGCAATAATCCGGCCGCCGTATCCGTTTACAAAGCAGATACGGCGGTTTTCCATTGTGAATGCGCCGCAGCTGAACCATGGTTCCAAAAAAGATTATGATGCAAAAAAACAAGGCAGTCCCTGCGGCTGCCGTTTTCAGGAGGTATTTCCTATGAAGATGCTGAACAAAAAGTTTGTCCGTACCCTGAGCTGTGCCGCTGTGGCGGTGTGTGCCGCTGCCATGCTGAGCGTGGGTGCATTTGCCGCCGAGGTGGATTCCACCTGCGTGGAGGGCTATCTGCCCCCGCAGGAGCAGATGGTGCAGGGTGACATCGCACTGCACAGCGGTGACGTTGCCGTGGGCGAAAAAGACCCCAGCTACGGCGGCTACGGTGCCCCGGAGGGCAATCCCATTCAGGGCAATATCATGCTGATCTCCGGCGATGAGCTGGCCGACACCGCAAAGACCGAGGCACGCTACACCGTCAAGGGTCTGCTGGGCAAGCAGCTGCTGTACACCGCCCGCCAGAAGGACGGCGTGCTGACGCTGGACGTCCCCGCCGAGGTGGCTACTTTCCGCACCACCATCGAGGATATGCAGACTTTGCAGGCCAACGGCGTGAAAACGCTGGTGCTGGTGACCGAGAAGAACACCACCACTCTGAACCTCTCGCTGCTGTGCGAGGGACAGAAGTCCGGCACCCGCGTCACCCTGCGGCATCTGGGCAGCAATGCTACCCTCTCTGTGGGTCTGCGCTGCCGCCGCGACCTGCTGATCGGCCGCTGAGTAAGACGGTTTGAAATGCCCGCCGCCTGCGCTTTGGGCATGATGCAAGGAAAAATTATTTTTATTAGAGCAATACCGGAGCGTCTGCGGACGCTCCGGTATTGCATTTTCACGGGTTGGGTCGTAAAAGATAAACGAGATGACAAGACCCCCGGCGGGCAGCCGGGGGTCTTGTCGCACACTTATGGAGACTTGGACAGGAATAAAAGGAAGATCACATTCCCTTTGCGGGAAAGAGAATCGCTGCTTACTTGCCGCGGACGGCTGCGAAGCCGGCTTCCAGATCGGCAAGGATATCATCAATGTGCTCGGTGCCGATGGACAGGCGGATGGTGTTCTGGTAGATCTGCTGCTCGGCCAGCTCGGCATCGGTCAGCTGGCTGTGGGTGGTGGAGGCCGGGTGGATGACAAGGCTCTTCACATCCGCCACGTTGGCCAGCAGAGAGAAAATCTTCAGGTTGTCGATGAAGGTAAAGGCCTCCTCGCGGCCGCCCTTGATGTTAAAGGTAAAGATGGATGCGCCGCCGTTGGGGAAATACTTCTGGTACAGGGCATGATCCGGGTGATCCGGCAGCGAGGGATGGTTCACCTTTTCCACCTGCGGGTGGTTGGCAAGGAACTCCACCACCTTTTTGGTGTTCTCCACATGACGCTCAATGCGCAGGCTCAGCGTCTCGGTGCCCTGCAGCAGCAGGAAGGCGTTGAAGGGGGAGATGGTAGCGCCGGTATCACGCAGCAGGATAGCGCGGATGTAGGTGACAAAAGCGGCAGGGCCTGCGGCATCCGCAAAGGAGACGCCATGGTAGCTGGGGTTCGGGGCGGCAATGTTGGGGTAACGGCCGCTGGCCTTCCAGTCGAAGTTGCCGCTGTCCACGATGATGCCGCCCAGCGTGGTGCCGTGGCCGCCAATGAACTTGGTGGCAGAGTGCACCACGATGTCTGCGCCGTGCTCGATGGGACGGATGAGGTACGGGGTGCCGAAGGTGTTATCAATGACCAGCGGCAGGCCGTGCTTGTGGGCGATGGCGGCAATGGCGTCGATATCCGGGATATCGCTGTTGGGGTTGCCCAGCGTCTCCAGATACACAGCCTTGGTGTTGGGCTGGATAGCGGCCTCCACCTGTGCAAGGTCGTGGGCATCCACAAAGGTGGTGTTGACGCCGAACTGGGTCAGAGTGTGCGCCAGCAGGTTGTAGCTGCCGCCGTAGATGGTCTTTTGTGCCACGATGTGGTCACCGGCCTGTGCCAGTGCCTGAATGGTGTAGGTGATGGCGGCTGCACCGGAAGCGGTAGCCAGTGCTGCCACGCCGCCCTCCAGCGCTGCGATGCGCTTTTCGAACACATCCTGCGTGGAGTTGGTCAGACGGCCGTAGATGTTGCCTGCATCGGCCAGACCGAAGCGGTCGGCGGCGTGCTGGCTGTTGCGGAACACATAAGACGTGGTCTGGTAGATGGGCACCGCACGGGCATCGGTGGCGGGGTCGGCCTGCTCCTGACCGACATGAAGCTGCAGGGTCTCAAATTTATATTCAGACATTGTTATTTACCTCTCTTTATATACCAAAAGTATTATTATTGTGTATAAAAAATCCCGATGCGTTTTCAAAGGCGCACCGGGCAGTGTGGTCTACCGGAGCTGCTGCTGTCACATTCGGGTGCACATTCGCACAGCCGAGGGCAACATACAGTACACATCCGATGCCGGTGCCCGGTTGGTATGCATTCGCCCACAGCGATAATTTGCGTGCAGCAGTTCTTTCCAGATCAGCTTCATCTTTGTGCCCTCCTTCCGGTAAAACTTTTCCATCCCTCTATGTACCACCCGCCGGGGAACCTCTGTTTCATTTCCCTACAAGACTGGTGGATTGGATGTTTGCATTATATCCCGTTCTACCTAGTTTGTCAATAGGTTAATTCCACTTTTTTCAAGGATGTATTTTTTGCATGATAATTTTGCCTGTGCCGCCCCCGCCCGACAGCATTTTGTACAGCGACCCCTCTGAACAAAAACAAAGCCCGGAACGTCTGCGGACGCTCCGGGCTTCGTTTTTTCATAAAATGGTCAGGCCTGCTTTGTCTCTTCCGTCCGGGTGGAAATGCCGAACAGTACAAAGCCGATGACAAACAGGATGGCAATGGAGCCCACACCCACGTTGGCGCTGCCGGTCAGCTGGCTGCCCACGCTGACGATCATAGTGCCAAGGAAGGAGGCACCCTTGCCGCAGATATCGAACAGGCCAAAGTATTCGCCAGATTTTTCCTGCGGGATGATTTTGGCAAAGTGGCTGCGGCTCAGTGCCTGCACGCCGCCCTGAAACATACCCACCACCACGGCCAGCACCCAGAACTGCCACTGACTCTTCAGGAAGAAGGCAAAGACGGCAATGCCGGTATAGGCCGCGATGCACACCGGGATCAGGGTCTTGGATTCATATTTCTGGCTCAGGCGGCCAAAGATCAGCGCCGAAGGGAAGGCCACGATCTGGGTGACCAGCAGCGCCAGCAGCAAACCGGTGGTGTCCAGCCCCAGTGCCGTGCCGTAGGCGGTGGCCATATCAATGATGGTGTACACGCCGTCAATGTAGCAGAAGAAGGCCAGCAGGAACCAGAACACCTGCTTATCCTGCGGCAGATGCTTCAGGGTCTGCCCAATGCGCACAAAGCTCTGACGGATGGCGTGCTGCTCCACCTCCACATAGTTGATCTGGCGATATTTTTTCAGCAGCGGCAGGGTGACCACCAGCCACCACACGGCGGTAATGACCAGCGCGATGGACAGCGCGGTCATCTGGCTAAGCCCCACTGCACTGCTGCCCAGCACCAGCGCCAGACAGACCACAAAGGGCACGCAGCTGCCGATATAGCCCCACGCGTACCCGCGGGAGGACACCATATCCATCCGCTCCGGGGTGGTCACATCGCCCAGCATGGAGTCGTAGAACACCAGACTGCCGGAGTAGCCGATCTTGGCAATGATAAAAATGATCAGAAAGGCCAGCCATGTGCCCGCCAGACCCATAGCGCAGCAGCCGATGACGCCCACAAAGAGGCAGAGCATGAAGATGGGCTTTTTAAAGCCCTTGGTGTCGGCCAGCGTGCCCAGAATGGGGCCCAGAATGGCGGTGACCACCGTAACGATGGAGCTTGCGTAGCCCCAGTAGGCCAGATAGTCCACCTTGCTCACGCCGCCGGCTTCGGCCAGCGCATTGAAGAAGATGGGCACCAGCGTGGCAATCATCAGCACAAAGGCCGAGTTGCCCACATCGTATAGGATCCATGCCCGCTCCAGCGGTGTCACCTTGAATTTTTCAGTTTTCATCGTATTTCCCTTGTCCTCTTTGCACCGCCGGGCGGCGCGTTTTTTAAAACTCCCCAAAGGTATGGTCGTAGGCGGCGTCCAGCGGCTCGTCCGTGTCCAGCTTTGCCACATACTCTAAGATCAGCCGCTCTGCCAGCGGCAGCGCCCTGGCGTACAGCGCATCCAGCTTGCGGTTGCTCTCGGTGCACTGCGGGTTCGGCTGCGGGTTTGCCACAAGGCCGTGCATCCCATCGTACTTGCCCAGCACCTTCATGCCGGTCAGCACCACCCAGCGCTTGACCGGGTTCGAAGCCTGCAGCACCTTATGCACCAGGATCATCCCCTTCAGGGATTCCAGTGCGGTCTGCTCCGAAATATCCTTGTAGAATGGCGCAATAACCCGGGCGTTCTCTGCGCTGGGGTGGATATGGCTGGCGGTAAAGAAGGTCAGCGGGTCATAGCCGTCCCGGCGCAGCAGCATATTGTCGAACTCGGTCTCGATCTCACAGTGAGTCACACCGCTCTCTCGGGTAAACTGTTCCACAAAGGGGTGGCAGGTGCTGTCCAGCGCAAAATGGCACACAAAGCCCAGCGCGTAGGCCAGCGCAGCCTCGCGGTCGGCTTCCTCGTGCACCACCCGCCGTGCCCGGTCAAAGAACGTTCTGCCCGGCTCGTCGTGCATGGCGTTGCCCAGCGCGGCGACCGGGGTGGACTTTTCCGCATGGTAATAGAACAGCACATCCGGCCCGTGCAGGCCGATATCGTACAGCTCCCGGTGCGCCTCCAGCTTTTCCCGCAGCGGCGCGGGCAGATGGTCCAGCACATTTGCGCCAAAGCGGCGGTGTGCGTAGGTAGAGGGCATTTCTCATTCCTCCTTCTTGCAGTGCCAGCGCCCGCCGCTCTGTTCCGGCTGCACTGACCAAAAATTCTATCGTTTCCAGTATAGCAGAAAGTTTGCCGACCTTCTACCCTTTTGTGTCTGTTTTCTGTAAAAAGTTTTAATAATTTTTCTGTACCTCCCGCCAAATAAAAGAGGCTTCCGGAATGCCCGCAGACATTCCGGAAGCCTCTTTTCGATTATTTCAGGTTCACACGCTCTCATAGCCCTGCGGCATCTCGCTCTTGCGGTCGCGGGACATCAGGTTGCGCAGCGCGTCGCTGGCGCTCATGCCCTCCTTGACGATGGCGTTCACCGTCTGGGCAATGGGCATTTCCACATGGTACTTCTCAGCCAGCTCCATGGCGGCAGGCAGAGCGTTGATGCCCTCCACCACCATGCCGACCTCTTTCACGGCCTGCTCCGGGCTTTCGCCCTTGCCGATCAGGATACCGGCGCGGTTGTTGCGGCTGTGCATACTGGTGGCGGTGACGATCAGATCGCCGATGCCGGCCAGACCCGCAAAGGTCTGGACATTGCAGCCCATCGCCACGCCCAGTCGGGCGATCTCGGCAATGCCGCGGGTGATCAGAGCGGCGCGGGCGTTATCGCCGTAGCCAAGGCCGGTGGAGATGCCGACACCCAGCGCGATAACGTTCTTCATAGCACCGCTCAGTTCCACGCCCTTGATATCAGTGTTGGTGTACACGCGCATACAGGTGTTGCTGAACACCTCCTGCACTACCTCGGCAGCCTCCAGATCCGGGCTGGCGGAAACGATGGTGGTGGGCAGATCCAGCGCCACCTCCTCGGCGTGGGTAGGGCCGCTGAGCGCCACCAGACGCACCGCCCGGGGGCCGTTCTCGTGGCTCAGCTCGTCGGCAAGGATCTCGGTCATGGTATATAAGGTATCGGGCTCAATGCCCTTTGCCACATCCACGATGATCTGGCCGGAGCGGATATAGGGCCGCGCCTTGGCCGCCGTGGCACGCACGAACACTGACGGCACTGCAAACAGCAGCACATCCTTGCCGGTGCAAACTTCCTCTATGCTTTTGGTAAAACGCAGCTCCTGCGGGATGACCATCCCCGGCAGATTGGGGTGCACCCGGGTGGTGGAAAGGTTATCCACCTCGGCTTCAATAGCCGACCACACCTGCACATCATTGCCGCTGACGGTCAGCATCCGTGCCAGAGCCATGCCCCAGGTACCTGCACCCAGAACACCAATACTAAACTTTTTCACGTTCGTATCCTCCGTGTCTGCACCGGGCAAGGGGCAAGCCTCCTGCCGGTGGATTTGCGCCGCGCCGGGCCGTTGCCCCGCGCCTGCGCACTACTATGACCATTGTACACGAAAGCGCCCACAGCGTCAAGCATCTGCCGCATTGCACAAATATTTAACAAGTTTATGCAATTTTTCGGTCACATCACACGTTTTGCGCAAACCGTTTGCGCTGCGAGGCATTTCATGCTATTATAGTATTCTGGTAGGTTTTGTAGGGATTGGTGATTCAGTCTCTTGACTTTGACCCTACTTTAAGGTATATACTGCTTTGGTCGGCAAGGGCTTTGCCGGCTTGTGCATTTTTTAGCTTTGAGGAAAAAACGATGTTTGAAGCACTTTTATCCAACCGCACGGTCAGCGTGCTGGTGGAGGCGCTGCCCCGCATCCTGACGGCAGGCCTGACCATGACCATTCCGCTGACCCTTCTCTCCTTCTTTTTTGCCATGATCATCGCGGTGGCGGTGGCGCTGGTGCAGTACGCCAATGTGCCGGTGCTGCGGCAGATCGCCCGGTTCTATATCTGGGTCATCCGGGGCACGCCGCTGCTGGTGCAGCTGTTCATCATCTTTTACGGCCTGCCCAGCGTGGGCATCATGCTGAACGCCTTTCCGGCGGCAGTCATTGCCTTTGCCTTCAACGAGGGTGCCTACTGCGCCGAGACCATGCGCGGTGCGCTGGAAAGCGTACCGCAGGGGCAGCTGGAGGCCGGGTACTGCGTGGGCATGAGCTGGTGGCAGATCATGCGCCGCATCGTGCTGCCGCAGGCGCTGCGCACCGCCGTGCCTGCGCTGTCCAACTCCCTTATCGGCATGATCAAGGACACCTCGCTGGCGTCCAATATCACGGTGGCAGAGCTGTTCATGGCCGGGCAGCGGGTAGCCGCCCGCACCTACATCTTCCTGCCCATCTACTGTGAGGTGGCTGTGGTGTATCTGCTATTCTGTACCGTCATCACCAAGCTGCAGGCGCTGCTGGAACGTCAGCTCAACGCCCGCGGCTTCCAGTAAAAAGGGAGGTGCACACCTATGGCTATGCTTGAGATCCGCAATGTGCAAAAAACCTTCCGCACCTACGCAAAGCCCGGCCTTTTCCACCGCCCCGGTGCACGGAAGGTCATCAGTGAGCTGCCCGTGCTGCGCGGGGTGGACCTGACCGTGGAAAAGGGCGATGTGGTGGCCATTCTTGGGCCGTCCGGTTCCGGCAAGACCACCCTGCTGCGGTGCCTGAATTTTCTGGAGACTGCCGATGCCGGGCAGCTGGTGTTTGACGGCGAAAGCTTTGACCTTGCCCATGCCAGCCGCACCGACATTGCCCGGCTGCGCAAAAAGACCGCCTTTGTGTTCCAGAACTACAACCTGTTCCGCAACAAGACTGCCCTGCAGAATGTGACCGAAGGGCTGATTGTGGCGCGTAAGCTGCCCAAGGAGCAGGCGGATGAGATCGGCATGAAGATGCTTGCCAAGGTAGGCCTTGCCGACCGTGCCGACTACTACCCCCGCCAGCTTTCCGGCGGACAGCAGCAGCGGGTGGCGATTGCCCGTGCCCTTGCCGCCGACCCGGAAATCATTTACTTTGACGAGCCCACCAGCGCCCTTGACCCGGAGCTGACCGGCGAGGTGCTCAGCGTGATGCGGCAGCTGGCCGAGGAGGGTATGACGATGCTGGTGGTCACCCACGAGATGGGCTTTGCCCGCAATGTTTCCTCCAAGACCGTGTTCATGGAAAACGGCGTGGTGGTGGAGCAGGCACCCTCTCAGCAGTTCTTTGCATCCCCCAAGGAGGAGCGCACCCGGGCCTTCCTGCGCAGGATCGCCCATACGGAATAAAACCACTTCTCTTTTTGCATTTTTTCACGACAGAAAGGAATTTTTACTTATGAAACGCAGAACCTTTATTTCTCTGATGGGTGTTATGGCCGCAGCCGGTGTGCTCAGTCTGACCGGCTGCTCTTCCAAGGACACCGCCGCCAGTACTGCCAGCTCCGCACCGCTGAACAAGCTGGACAGCATCCAGAAGAGCGGCAAGCTGGTGGTGGCGCTGGAGGGCGCATGGCAGCCGTGGAGTTACCACGATGCTTCCGACACGCTGGTGGGCTACGATGTGGAGGCCTCCCGCGCCATTGCCGAAAAGCTGGGCGTGGAGCCGGAGTATGTGGAGAGCGACTGGGACAGCCTGTTTGCCGGTCTGGACGCAGGCCGCTACGACATGGTGTGCAACGGCGTGGAAGTAACCGAGGAGCGCGCCAAGACCTACGCTTTTACCACCCCCTACGGCTACATCCACACTGCGCTGGCGGTGCGCAAGGATAACGAGGATATCCACAGCTTTGAGGACCTGAAGGGCAAGACCACCGCCAACAGTCTGGCTTCCACCTACATGGAGCTGGCCGAAAGCTACGGCGCTACCGTGCAGGGCATCGACACGCTGGAGGAGACCATCCAGCTGCTGACCGCCGGCCGCATTGATGCCACCCTGAACGCAGATGTTTCCTTCTACGACTACCTGAACGTCCACCCGGACGCAGACTTCAAGCTGGTGGCGCAGACTGCCGAGGCCTCTCATGTGGCCATCCCGGTGCTCAAGAGCGAGGACACCGCCTATCTGGACGCGCTGAACACCGCCATTGAGGAGCTGCGCGCCGACGGCACCTTAAAGACCCTGAGCGAGAAGTATTTCGGACAGGATATCTCTTCTGAAAACTGAGAAGCTCGGCCCTCTCAGTCTGCTCACTTCGTTCGCATCCAGCTCCCCCGAAAGGGGGAGCTTTTTTGTTATCTGCCAGTCCGTGCGGTAAAGCTCCCCCCTTCGGGGGAGCTGGCGAGCGCAGCGAGACTGAGAGGGTAAATTCTCTATTGACTTATGCAATATTATATGATATATAATATTATAGAAACACACCCTACCGAAAGGAGGCTGTTCCTGCATGAGTTTTCCCATCAGTGCCGCGCTGCTGGATGCCATTGTGCTGTCCGTGGTGGCGCAGGAGCCGGAAGGTACCTACGGCTACAAGATCACCCAACAGGTCACCC
>OJQZ01000721.1_pt1 | contig 24521 bp, 19 predicted proteins | sample 1599071 | NCBI WGS metagenome assembly OJQZ01 (sample SAMN03922525, study PRJEB24848) | human gut metagenome | isolation source: stool sample | host: Homo sapiens | place: Germany | collected 2010-05
AAATCATTATACATTTCAGCGTAACGGAATGTCTGCGGACGTTCCGTTATTTTTTTTTTGCGGCTGAATAGCAGCATTTGCAGCGGCGCTGCGGGTAAAGGTATCTGCTTGCCGCAAGCGTGCAAAGACGCTCCGCTGGGCCAGAGGCAGGGAGGGGTGTTCCGACTCCCCCCTCCCTACCTCTGGACTCCACCCACCCCGCAACGGGCCAAGGGCTGCTCGCCCTTGACAAACCTAAAGAAGAAGTCGAAGCACAAAAAAGCTAGCGCTGCGCCAGTCGGCGCTATCGCTTTAACGCTTTTTTCGCTTCTCCATTTATAGCCCCTCAGTCGCTGCGCGACAGCTCCCCCGAGGGGGAGCAAGCGCTCGCCCGCAGCGCCACGCTTTCGCAGAAAGCGGCGCTGCAAATGCTGTTTCCCTCCACGACCCCTCCCGTGAAAATGCAATGCCGGAGCGTCCGCAGACGCTCCGGCATTGCTCTATTTAAAATAATTTTTCCGCTGACTATGGCCAGAGCGCAAGCGGAGGCCATTCCAAATCGTCACGCCCCGTCAAAGCTGTCCCCATCAGCGGGCAGGGCAGCGGCTTGCGCGTCTGCGCTGCCGGTGTCTGCTGCCCGGGGGACGCCTTTGTACACCAGCGTCTGCTCCAGCACCTCGGCACAGACCGGTGCCGAAAGACTGCCGCCGGCGGTGGTCCAGCTGTGGGGCTCATCCAGACAGACCAGACACAAAAACTGCGGGTCATCGATGGGTGCCACCGCCACAAAGCTGGCAATGCGCGCCTTCTCGTCGGCGCTGTCCAGCTTCTGGCTGGTGCCGCTTTTGCCGCCCACCCGGTAGCCCGCGATCTGCGCGTTGCGCCCGCCGCCGTACAGTACTACCGCCTCCATCATCTCCCGCATGGTGGCAGAGGTGGCGGGCTGGATGACCTGCCGCCTGCAGACCGGCTGGTTGTGCCGCAAAATACTGCCGTCCGGCGCAAGGATGTCCGATACCAGATACGGCTGCATCAGCTTGCCACCGTTCACCACCGCGCAGACGGCAGCAGCCATTTCCAGATAGGAAATCTTACTGCTCTGCCCGAAGGCGCAGGAGGCCAGCTCTACCGGCCCCATGCGGTCGGCGGTGTAGTACAGGCTCTTTTTCGGCTCGGCGGGTAGGTCGATGCCGGTGGGCTCCCGCAGACCGAAAGCGGCAAAATAATCGCAGAAAGCCTGCTTACCCAGCCGCGCCCCGATCTGGATAAAGCTCTGGTTGCAGGAGTTTTCCAGCGCCTGCGTCACGGTCTGGCTGCCGTGGCGCTTGTGGTTGGCGCAGTGGAACCGCGTGCCCGCCACCGAGATAGAGTCTCCGCAGTAAAAGGTGGAGTGCCGGGTAATGGCTCCGGCATCCAGCGCCGCCGCGCAGGTGATGAGCTTAAACACGCTGCCCGGCTCGTATAAGTCACTCACTGCCTTGTTGCGCCACTGGGTCTGCTGCGCCAGCTGCAAGGCGGCAGCGCGCTCTTTACCGGAAAGGGCGTCCACGGCGGCGCGCGCGGCCTTGTCGGCGATGACCCGGGGCTGGTTGGGGTCGTAGGCCGGGGTGGTGGCCATGGCCAGCACTGCCCCGGTGTTCACCTCCAGCACGATGCCCACGCTGCGGGCGGCTACATGGTGCTCCTGCACCGCATAATTCAACGCATTTTCAAGATAATGTTGAATATTTGCATCGATGGTCAGCCGCAGCCCGCTGCCTTCCACAGGGACAAGCTCGGTCTCGTAGCTTTGCGCCAGCGTGTAGCCCCAAGCGTTCACGGCGGTCAGCACCACTCCGTTCTGCCCGGTAAGGGTGTCGTTGTATTCGAGTTCCAGCCCACTGACCCCGGCGTTGTCTACGTTGGTGAACCCCAGCACTGAGGCCAAAAACTCCCCCTGCGGGTACCAGCGCTTGGAGTCCTGATTGATGCGCACGCCGGTAATACCGTTCGCTGCGCAGAAATCCCGCACGGCATCGGCAGTTTCCCGCTCCACCCGGTAGCGCAAAAGGCAGTCGTTGGAGCGCCGGTCGTTGAACTTTTCCAGCAGCTTGGCCTCGTCCAGCTCCAGAATCTCCGCAAGCCCCTTGGCGGCAAGGGCAAGCTTTTCCTCCGGCATCTCCCGGGGGCTGGCGCGCAGGGTCCAGCAGCTGCTGTTGGCGGCCAGCAGTGCACCGTCGGCGCTGTATATCTTGCCCCGGTCGGCGGGCACAACGGTGTCTCGCAGCTGCTGCCCCAGCGCCCGCTGGGTGTACCAGCCGCCGGTGCATAATTGCAGCCAGAACAGCCGCCCGATGAGCCCTGCAAAGCAGACGGCGCACAGCCCCACCGCAATGAGCCGTGCCCGCAGACGGAACGCCCGCTCCGGCAAAGTGCGCAGGGCGTCTGTGGGTTTTGAGCCGCACATGGCAGCACCCCCTTTGCGGGCAGTTTATGCGCCCGGGGGCGGTGCGTATGACTAACCGCCCCCGCATCCGCGTACAATAACAGAAACGGAGGTGACCGGGATTGCACAGAACTGCTGCCCGCAAAGGGCTGCTGCGGCCGCTGCCGCCCATGGACCTGCCCTTTCTGGTGCTGGTGCTCACACTGGTAGCCTTTGGGCTGGTGATGCTGTGCAGCGCCAGCAGCGCGGTGGCGCTGTACCGGCGGCAGGACGCCTTTGCCTATGTGCGGCCGCAGCTGCTGTACGCCGCCATGGGACTGGTGGCCATGTGGACGGCCAGCCGGGTAGACTACCACATCTATCACAAGCTTGCGTGGCCGCTGTTGGCGCTCTCGCTGGTGCTGCTGACGGCGGTGCTGTTCATGCCGGAATATAACGGCTGTAAGCGCTGGCTTGTGCTGCCGGGGCTGGGCACATTACAGCCCAGCGAGATCGCCAAATTTGCGGTGGTGCTGGTGTTTGCCCACATCATCGCTTTGAACCACGACCGCATGGACAGCTTTGCGGTGGGGGTGGTGCCCTTTGCGCTGGTGCTGGGGGTAGTGGCGGTGCTCATGTTGCTGGAGCCCCACCTTTCCGGCACGGTGTTGATTTTAAGCATCGGCGCGGTGCTCATGTTCGTGGGCGGCACCGGGCTGCGGTGGTTCATGTTGGCAGGGGCGGGCGGCGCTGCCGCCATCGGCACGGCTATCGTGCTCATGCCGGAGCTGGTGCCCTACGCCGCCGACCGTCTCAACTCGTGGCTCGACCCCTTTGCCGACCCGCTGGGCGACGGCCACCAGACCATCCAGAGCCTGTATGCCATCGGCTCTGGCGGGGCGGCGGGGTTGGGGCTGGGTAACAGCCGCCAGAAGCATCTGTTCGTGCCCGAGCCCCAGAACGACTTCATCTTTTCCATCCTCTGCGAGGAACTGGGCTTTCTGGGCGCGTGTGCGGTCATTCTGCTGTTCAGCGCGCTGCTGTGGCGGGGCATCACGCTGGCAGCCTATGCACCGGACCGTTTCGGGGCACTGCTGGTGGTGGGCTTTGTGGTGCAGGTGGCGCTGCAGGCGGTGCTGAACATCGCGGTGGTCACCAACACCATCCCAAACACCGGCATCAGTCTACCCTTTTTCTCCTCCGGCGGCACCAGCCTGATGATGCTTCTGGGCGAGATGGGCATCGTGCTTTCCGTCTCCCGGGGCGAAAGCTGATAAAAGGCTGCATTTCCTGCCGCAATGGGGTAGGAGCGGCGCGGAAATACCGAAAAAAAGCGGACAAATGACCGGACAAATCCCGCAGAGGGCGGGAAAGCCGTTTCCGTGCGTTTTGTTGACCAAAGACCCTCGTTTTGCATACCATGGGGTATCTTTTGCAGAACGGGGGTCTTGGCATGGCTGGGGATTGGATCATTACGGGCGGGCGGCCTTTGCAGGGCAGGGTGGAAGTGCCTGCGGCCAAAAACAGTGTGCTGCCGCTGCTGGCAGCTTCGCTGCTGTGCAGCGGGCCGGTGCGGCTGCAAAATGTGCCGCGCCTGACGGACGTAGAGGACTGTCTTGCCCTGCTGCGGGGCGTGGGCTGCACGGCAGGCTGGCAGGGCGCAGAACTGGCGGTGCAGGGACAGCCTATGCGCACCGACCTTGCACCGGAGGCCGCAGGCCGGATGCGGGCATCCATCCTGTTCTGTGCGCCGCTGCTGGCGCGGCTTGGGCGGGTGAGCACTGTACTGCCCGGGGGCTGCCGTATCGGGGCAAGACCCATCGACCTGCATTTGCAGGGGCTGGCGCAGATGGGCGTGCGGCAGCTGCCCGCAGCGCCCGGACAGCTTACGCTGTACGCCCCGGCGGGGCTGCGGGGCGCAGAAATTTGTCTTAGTTTCCCCAGCGTGGGCGCTACCGAGACGCTGCTGCTGGCCGCCGCCACGGCGCAGGGACAGACCGTGCTGCATGGCGCTGCAAAAGAGCCGGAGATCGCGGATCTTGCCGCCTTCCTCAACGCCTGCGGCGGCTGCGTGGAGGGGGCGGGCACCGACACCATCCGGGTGCAGGGAAGGCGCTGCCTTGCGGGCTGCACCTTCATGCCGGTGGCAGACCGCATCATCGCCTCTACGCTGGCTTGCGCGGCAGCAGCGGCGGGCGGCAGGGTAGAACTGGCGGGCTGCGCACCCGGGCTGTATGCCCCGCTGCTGGAAATTCTGGAACAAATGGGCTGCACCGTAGAGCGGGCACGCGATGCTGCCGCCATTTCGCGGTTCGGGGCACTGCGTGGCGCGGGAAACGTGCACACAGCACCCTACCCGGGCCTTGCCACGGACGCCGCCCCGCTGCTGGCGGCGGTGATGCTCTACGCACAGGGGGAAAGCCGCCTGCAGGACAGGGTGTTTGAAAATCGTTTTGCCTGTGCCGAGGGCTTTGCGGCGCTGGGTGCGAACGTCCGGGTGGCAGAGCGCACGTTGTATGTGCAGCCGGGCGGGACGCTGCGCGGGGCAAAGCTGACTGCACCGGACCTGCGGGGCGGGGCGGCGCTGGCGCTTGCGGCGCTGGCTGCCCGGGGCAGCAGCCGCCTTGGCGGGGTGGAGTTTGTCCGGCGCGGATATGCAGACCTTGACCGGCTTTTGGCGGGGCTGGGCGCACAGATTTGGCAGGAAATACCCGCCCGGAGTGGGGTTGTGAAAAAAACACCCACGAAAAAGCAATTTTGTCTTGCAATCGGAGCAAAAAAATGATACGATACAGTTATATAAATATCGTATGATAATTTCTGTGCGGCATTTGCGCAGTTCCACATAAAAATCCGATGGAGGACAAAGTTATGGCATTGATGCTCGATGAAGAACTGGACGAAAACGTTACGACGATCAAGGTGATCGGTGTGGGCGGCGGCGGCGGCAACGCCGTGAACCGCATGGTGAGCGATGGCCTGCAGGGCGTGGAGTTCATCGCAATGAATACTGACCAGCAGGCACTGGCTAAGAACCATGCCTCGGTCAAGGTGCAGCTGGGTTCCAAGCTGACCAAGGGTCGCGGTGCGGGTGCAGACCCGGAAATCGGCCAGCGCGCCGCTGAAGAAAGCAAGGACGAGATCGCCAATGCCCTCAAGGGCTCCCAGATGGTCTTTATCACTGCCGGTATGGGCGGCGGCACCGGCACCGGTGCAGCACCCGTTGTGGCCGAGGTGGCACACGATCTGGGCATCCTGACCGTTGGCATCGTTACCAAGCCCTTCTCCTTTGAGGGCAAGCGCAAGATGGGTCTGGCCGAGCAGGGCATTGCCAACCTGCTGATGCACGTTGACAGCCTGATCGTCATCCCCAACGAGCGCCTGAAGATGATCAGTCAGGAAAAGATCACCCTGATGAATGCCTTCCAGGCCGCCGATAACGTGCTGCGTCAGGGCGTTGAGTCCATTTCCGCTCTGATCAATGTGCCCGCCTTCATCAACCTGGACTTCGCCGACGTGCGCTCCATCATGAAGGATGCCGGCTACGCCCACATGGGCGTGGGCAGCGCCAAGGGTGCAGGCAAGGCCGAGAACGCCGCCAAGGCTGCTATCTCCAGCCCGCTGCTGGAGACCAGCATTGCCGGTGCGCACGGCGTTATCATCAACATCACTTCCAGCCCGGACATCGGTCTGGAGGATGTGGAGACCGCCGCAGGCCTCATCACCCAGAGCGCACATCCCGATGCAAACATCATCTGGGGTACTGCCTTTGATGAGAACCTGTCCGACGAGATGCGCGTGACCGTTGTGGCCACCGGCTTTGACAACAAGAGCGCCAGCGACCTGCGCAACAGCATCAACAACGCCATGGGCGGTGCACAGTCTGTGCCGTCTGCGGTGTTCAGCAGCGATACCGGCGCAAGCGCAGCCCCGGCATCCAATGCCGCCCCGGCTGCTGCTCCGGCTGAAAAGAAGGCCGTGGAGGAGGAAAGCAGCGACAACCGTTACTACGACGAGCTGCTGGCCATCCTGAACAAGCGGAAGTAATTACAGGCTACAATGGGGCTGGCAGCTGCGCCCATGCGGTCAGCGAAAGCCCCGTGCAAGGTGTGCATGGGAGGGCATCATGGTGCAGACAGAGCGGGAGACCGGTGCCCTGCGCGGACAATTTGCCCGGCAGGCCGCTGTACAGGCATCTGCCGCAGCACAGGCGGAAAGCGCCCGGGCACAGGCAGAGCAGCTGAGCCGCAAGCTGGCTGCGGCACGCGCCGAGGTGCGCCGGTATCAGACCCGGATGTTCGCCTTTGAGCGCACCCTGCTTGCCCTCAAGCACGATAATGCAGAGCTGGAAGCCGCCTGTGAGCAGGCGTGGGAGCAGCTGGAACAGGCCAATGCCCGGGCAGAAAAGGCCGAAGCCGCCTGCCGCAGAGCCGAGGCTGCTCTTGCCGCCATGCAGCAGACCGCCCCGGAAACACCTGCGCAGCCGGATACAGCCCCCGAGGCTGTGCCGCAGTGCGAGGCTGCACCGGAACAGCCTGCACCGGAAACGGAAGAAAGCCTCTGCGCCCCGGAACAGGCACTGCCCCCGGAGCCTGCACAGCCTGCATGGCAGCCGGAGACCCGGCTGGAACAGATGGCTGCGGAGCTGATGGGCTGGTTCGATGCCATGATGCCCCAAGAATGAATCTTAAAAGGACTGCTGCGTGTTTTGCGCAGCAGTCCTTTTTCTTTCTGCGTGGGACGATTTGAAATGCGCTCCGCTTTGCTCTGCGCATCATCAGCGGAAATAAGGTTTATATTTCGCGGTTGCCGCGCTCTGCGGAGCGCGGCAACCGCATTTTCACAGGAAGGGCTGTAACGACAAACGGCTTGCTTTCGAACAACGTTTGCAAAGGGTACTGTAAAAATTGGATTGCATTTATACAACCGGGAATGAAAACGTTTGCAGAAAATACCGGAAAAGGCAGAAATGTTGCACGCAGCCTTGCATTTTGCTGTAAAATCCAGTAAAGTATAAATGAATGTAAAAAAAGCGGATGCCGGGGAAAGCCCGCTGTATCCGGTCAGTGCAAGCAGCGTACCCGGAACAAAGCCGGAGCAGATGGATGCGCCGCAAAAGGAGAAACATGGCCATGAACGAGAAACCGAAGATCCTGATCGCGGATGATTCCGAGATCAACCGTGCCCTGCTCAAGGAGATACTGGGCGATGGCTATGACTATCTGGAGGCGGAGGATGGCGCAGCGGCAGTGGAACTGATGCGGCAGCGCACGGATATCTCCCTGCTGCTGCTGGACCTGATGATGCCGGGCATGGATGGCTTTGACGTGCTGCGGGTGATGAAGTATCACACATGGCTGGACGAGATCCCGGTCATCGTCATTTCGGCGGCAGAGGATACCGCCAACATTGAGCGTGCCTATGATCTGGGTGTGGCAGACTATATCCGCCGCCCCTTCGAGCGGATTATGATCCTGCGCCGGGTGAAGAATATCCTCATGCTGTACGCCAAGCAAAAGCGGCTCACCCGCCTTGTTACCGATCAGGTGTACGAAAAAGAGCACAACAGCGTGCTGATGATCAGCATCCTGAGCCATGTGGTGGAGTTCCGCAACAGCGAAAGCGGGCTGCATGTCCTGCACATCCGCACCCTGACCGACCTGCTTTTGCATCAGCTGGTGCAAAAGACTGATCGTTATCAGCTGGACGAAAGCGATATCGCCCTCATCAGCACCGCTTCGGCGCTGCATGATATCGGCAAGATCGTCATCCCGGAGGAGATCCTGAACAAGCCCGGCCGCCTGACTGCCGAGGAGTTTGCCATTATCAAGAACCATACCGTGGCGGGCGCACAGATGTTGCAGGATCTGGGACAGGCGATTGCGCGGGACGAGCCGCTTTTGCAGGTGGCGCACGCCATCTGTCGCTGGCACCACGAGCGCTGGGACGGCAATGGCTACCCCGACCGGCTGAAAGGGGATGAGATTCCCATTGCGGCGCAGGTGGTGGCACTGGCGGACGTGTACGACGCCCTGACCAGCGAGCGCTGCTATAAGCACGCCTACGACCACGACACCGCGCTGCGCATGATCCTGAACGGCGAGTGCGGCGCGTTCAACCCGCTGCTGCTGGACTGCCTGCGAGAGTCCTCGGAACAGCTGCGCACCGAGCTGACCCGCTCGGAGTGGGACAGGGGCTTCCGGCAGGAGACCCACCGCCTTTCCGAGGAGATTTTGCACCGGGAGGCGCTGCCCCGGGAGAACCACTCCCAGCTGCTGCTGGAGCAGGAAAAGGAACGCACGGATTTCTACGCCGCCCAGTGCGGCGGCATCCGGTTCGACTACGACCTGCTGGCTGGCAGCGTGACCGTGTATGACTACCATGCCGAGCCCTTGCAGCAAAAAACGGTAACCGATTTTGCGCAGGGCAAGGGACTTGGCTTTTTGAACGAGCAGGATCGGCGCAAGCTTTCCAAGGCCATCAGCCGCGCCACGCCGGAAGCGCCGGACGTGGTGCTGCCGGTCATGGTGCAGCGAGATGGGAAGCCGCACCTGCACCGGATGGCGCTGCATACCATCTGGAGCGGTGCCGGGGTGCGCCGCTGCGTGAACGTGCTGGGGCACCTCACCGATGAACAGCACCGCGTGGAGCATCAGGCAGAGCTGCTGACCGCCATCGACCCGGAGGAAGATCCCGCCCGGTTCCTACGGCGGCTGCAGGGCATCTTTGATGTGGTGCGTCTGGTAGACCCGGAGCACCGCAAGGTGCTTGCGCTGGACAGTGACGGCATCCTGACCGAAAAGCCCGGCAATTGCCACATGGTATGGAACAAGGATACCCGGTGCGAAAACTGCATTTCCGCCAAGGCCTATGCCCGCAAGACCATCCTGAATAAGATCGAGTTCAAGGACGAGGAAGCCTATTTTGTCATTTCCAAGTATATCGAGGTAGGCGGCAGGGGCTGTATGCTGGAACTGGTCACCCGGCTGACGGATGGCCGCTGGCTGGATATGGGCGGCCACCGGCTGCTGCTGGACCGCTGCAACGGCATGGAGCGCAGCGCCTTCGTAGACCCCCTGACCGGAGCCTACACCCGCCGCTATTTTGATAAGTTCCTTGCCGGGGGCGAGATGCACGGCGGTGTGGCGATGATCGATGTGAACCAGTTCAAGTCGGTCAACGACAGCTTTGGACATCTGGTGGGAGACGAAGCATTGCAGACCGTGGCCGCAGCCATGCAGAGCTGTCTGCGTCAGACTGATATCCTGATCCGCTATGGCGGCGATGAATTTCTGCTGCTGATGCCCCAGAACTGCCCTGACGGCGTAGAAAGCGTCATCCGACGAGTGCAGAACGCTGTGCAGGCAGCGCGGGTGCCCAGCCACCCGGAGCTCCGGCTTTCGGTAAGCATTGGCGGCGTGTGCAATGTGCAGCCCTTGACCGAGGCCATCCGGCAGGCCGATGCCCGGATGTATTGCAATAAAGAAAACGGTGAGCCGGTGTTATAACCGCAGCTGACAACAAAAAAAGAGACAGGCGACCTTTCCGGGAAGCCTGTCTCCTCTTTTTTTCAAAGAAATCTTTTATTTCCGCTGCCGGGCGGCGATCTGTGCGGCAGTGGGCGGGATATCGCCCTGCGCGGCCTTTTCCAGCTGGCTCAGGCGGCGGTCCAGATCGGTGAGCCGCTGCGAGACGATGTCCGGCAGATCCTGCTGGTCCAGATCGTCGGCGGGGTTCACCGCCTTGTTGTTGATGCGCACTACCTCGGCGGGTACGCCCACGGCGGTGCAGTTGGCGGGCAGGTTGCGCAGCACCACGCTGCCTGCGCCGATGCGGGCGTTATCCCCGATGAACACCGGGCCCAGCACCTTGGTGCCCGCGCCGATAAGCACGTTGTTGCCCAAGGTGGGGTGGCGTTTGCCGGTATCCTTGCCGGTACCGCCCAGCGTTACCCCGTGGTAGATGGTGCAGTTATCCCCGATCTCGCAGGTCTCGCCGAACACGATGCCCATGCCGTGGTCGATAAACAGACACTTGCCGATGGTGGCACCCGGGTGGATCTCGATGCCGGTGCGGTGGCGGCCATGCTGGCTGACCCATCGTGCCAGAAAAAAGTGCTTGTGCTGGTACAGCCAGTGCGCAATGCGGTGGTACACCAGAATGTGGAATCCCGGGTACAGCAGCATTACCTCCAGCACGCTGCGTGCGGCGGGGTCCTTGCGCTGGATGTTCCGCGCGTCCTCAAGTAAACCCATGCGGAAAACCTCTCTTTCCCATAAACACCCGCCCACGCGGCGGGGCTCTCCCTTTTACCGTATTATAATAGCACAGCAGGAGACGAAAGTACAGTGCTGCACTAGGGATTGTGGAACAAAATGGCAGTTATTTTGCCGCGTGACTCGGGTTTTGGGTAGAGTGTCCAAAATTCGGCGAGAGATACCAGAAACCTTTTAGCACCTGTTTTTGCGCACAGCCATTGACACATTTTGCGGTTCTATGATAAAATAATACGAATGAAAACGCAACCATCAAGAAAAGGAGAAACACCATGCTGTGCAGCGCCCAGAACCCGAAACTGAACAAGCAGTTCGCGTCCGGTTTTGCCGTGGCTTCGTTGTTTCCTTTTTTTGCGCAATGAGCTTTTCCCTTTGCGGGGAAAAGTTTTTTTTTGCCCGTTTTCGGGCGCCTGACACACAAAAATATCATTACAGGAGGGAACCGCGATGCTGCTGACAAACGCTGTGAACACCGAGGGACGGCCGCTCGAGATCTATGTAAAGGATGGCAAAATCGCTGCCGTAGGGCAGGATCTTTCCGCCCTTGCCGCCGAGAACGAGACGGTGGTGGATGCCGGTGGGCTGACTGTGCTGCCCGCATTTGTGGATCTGCACTGCCACTGGCGCACCCCGGGCTTTGAGTACAAGGAGGACATCGAGACCGGCAGCCGCGCCGCTGCCGCCGGCGGCTACACCTTTGTAAACCTGATGCCCAACACCAAGCCCGTCTGCTCCTCTGCCGCACAGGCCATGATGGTGGAGCAGAAAGCTGCCGAGGTGGGGCTGTGCGATGCAAACCAGACCGTCTCCATCACCGAGAACTTTGATGGCGTGAGCATCGACCACCTCAAGACCCTGCCCGCCAGCGTGAAGTTCATTACTGAGGACGGCCACGGCGTGCAGGACAACGCCACCATGGCACGGGCTTTTGCCATCTGCACCCAGAAGGACATCACGGTCATGAGCCACGCCGAGGATATGGAGATCAGCCCGTGGGACTACCGTCTGGCCGAGGACATCGAGACGGTGCGCAACTGCTGGCTGAGCGAGTACTACCAGACCCGGCTGCATATGTGCCATGTGTCCACCCGGGGTGCGCTGGACGCCATCCGCATGGCAAAGCTGCGGGGCGCACCCGTCACCTGTGAGGTGACCCCCCACCACCTGTGGTTCACCAACGACACCTGCGACTACCGGGTCAACCCGCCCATCCGCACCGCCGACGATGTGGAGGCGCTGGTGGAGGGCATCCGTACCGGCATCGTGGACGCCATTGCCACCGACCACGCACCTCACTCTGAGGAAGATAAGCTGAAGGGCATGGCCGGTATGGTGGGCAGCGAGACCGCCTTCGGCGTGTGCTACACTAAGCTGTGCAAGCAGGAGGGTCTGCCGCTGGAGCTGCTGGTGCACCTGATGAGCACCCGCCCCGCCGAGATCCTGGGTCTTGCCAAGGGTCAGCTGGAGCCGGGCTTCGATGCCGACTTTGTGCTGGTGGATCTGGACACCCCCTATACGGTGGAAAAGGAAAAGCTGCACTCCAAGAGCCACAACACCCCCTTTGACGGTGCACAGCTCTACGGCAAGGTGTTTGCCACCATCAAGGCCGGTAAGATCACCTATCAGGCTGAGGAGTAAAAAACGAAACCCTCTCTGAAGTTCCCCGAGGGGGGAGCTTCAGAGAGTACGGAAAGCAGTTTGCATATCACGAAAAGAAACAGTTGCCCTCAAGAGAAAAAGCTCCCCCCTCGGGGGAGCTGGCGCGCAAGCGCCTGAGAGGATTCTACAATACGACTTACAGGAGGACACCCAAATGACGAACATGGACAAACTGTACGAAGCTGTGGAAGCCCGCGGCCCGGTGTGCGTGGGTCTGGACACCGATTTCAGCTACCTGCCTGCCGATTTTGTGGACAGCACCCTGACCAAGGGCGAGAACATCGTGCGCTTCAACAAGAAGCTCATTGATGCCACCAAGGCTGTGGCCGGCTGCTACAAGGTGCAGATCGCTTACTATGAGTCGCTGGGCATGGAGGGCATGAAGGCCTACGCCGACACCCTGAAGGCTGTGCGCGAGGCCGGTGTGCCGGTGATCGCGGACATCAAGCGCGGCGATATCGCCAAGACCGCCGAGATGTACGCCATGGGTCACTTCACCGGCGATTTTGAGAGCGATTTCGTTACGCTGGCACCCTACATGGGTCTGGACTCCATCAGCCCCTATCTGCCCTATGCTGAAAAGCAGGGCAAGGGTATGTTCGTGCTTTGCCGCACCTCCAACGGCGGTGCCAAGGACTTTGAGTACGAGAAGCTGGCTGACGGCCGCCACGTCTACGATCTGGTGGGCGACAAGCTGAACGCGCTGGGCAAGGACTACATGGGCGAGCACGGCTACTCCTCCATCGGTCTGGTCATCGGCGGCACCCACATCGAGGAGGCCACCGAGATCCGCGCCAAGTACAAGGACAGCTTCTTCCTCATCCCCGGCTACGGCGCCCAGGGCGGCAAGGCCGAGGACATTGCCCAGTACCTCACCAAGGGCAACGGCGGCGTGGTCAACTCCAGCCGCGGCATCCTGCTGGCTTACAAAAAGCAGCCGGGCGTTGCCTTTGACGAGGCCGCTTACAACGAGTGTGTGAACATGAAGGAGGCCATTGCTCATGCGTGCAGCCTGCTGTGAAGCCACCGTCCTGCGCAATGAGGTCATTGCCCCGGACATCCGCCTGCTGACCGTGGTGTGGCCGGACCGTGACCACGCCCCCCACGCAGGCCAGTTCTTCACCCTGCGCTCCTGGGGCGCAGACGAGGCCCCCTTCCTGTCCCGTCCCATCAGCGTGCACCGCTGGAACCCGGACAGCAGCACCATCGAGTTTTTGTATCAGGTGGTGGGCGAGGGCACCGAAAAGCTGGCACAGCTCAAGCAGCAGGATACCTTCCAGCTTACCGGCCCCATGGGCAACGGCTTTGATGTGCCGGACATCCTGAGCAAGTATAAAAAGATCGCCGTGGTGGGCGGCGGCATCGGCACCGCGCCCATGTTCCAGCTTACCCGCGAGCTGGCCGCTGCCGGGGCAAAGCCGGATGTGTTCTTTGGCTTCCGCGACACCCCCTACTGCATGGAGGAGTACCGCAGCATCGCAAACCTTGTAAAAGTATCCACCGACACCGGTGCGGTGGGCTTCCATGGCTTTGTCACCCAGCTGTACGACCCCGCCGATTACGACGTGGTGCTGGTGTGCGGCCCCACCGTGATGATGAAGAACGCCGCCCGCCTGTGTGCGGAAAAAGGCACCCCCTGCTTTGTGAGCATGGAAAAGAAGATGGCCTGCGGCATTGGTGCCTGCCTTGGCTGCACCTGCGAGACCAAGGGCGGCGAGGGCAAGAGCGTGTGCAAGAACGGCCCGGTATTTGATGCAACGGAGGTGTTCTTCTGATGGCTGACCTGAAAACCAACCTGCTGGGCTTTGTGATGAACAGCCCGGTCATCGGCGCATCCGGCACTGTGGGCTACGGTGTGGAGTACGAGGAACTGGCCGATTTTGCTAAAATCGGCGGCATCTCCGGCAAGGGGCTTACCCTGCACGGCCAGTACGGCAACAAGGGCGAGCGCCTGTGGGAGACCCCCTCCGGCCTCATCAACAGCATCGGCCTGCAGAACCCCGGCGTGCAGCACTTCATTGACGTGGAGCTGCCCGAGATGCTGGAACTGAAGCAGAAGTACGGCACGGTGGCCATTGTAAACCTTGGCGGCCACAGCGAGGAAGAGTATGTGGAAGGCGCTGCGATGCTGAGCGAGAGCGCAGTGGACATCGTGGAGCTGAACATCTCCTGCCCCAACGTCAAGGTGGGCGGCATGGCCTACGGCGTGAAGGCCGAGGCTGCCGGTGAGGTGGTGCGCATGGTGCGCGACGCCTGCAAAAAGCCCCTGATGGTCAAGCTGAGCCCCCAGGCCGAGAACATCCCGGAGATGTGCAGGGCTGTGGAGGCCGCCGGTGCGGACGCCATCAGCCTGACCAACACCTTCCAGGCCTGTGCCATTGATCTGGAAAAGCGCCGCCCGGTGTTCAACAACATTTTTGCAGGTCTGTCCGGCCCGGCGGTGCGCCCCATCGCCCTGCGCATGGTATGGCAGGCCGTGGGTGCCGTGAACATCCCGGTGGTGGGTCTGGGCGGCATTGCCACCGGCCGTGACGCACTGGAATTCATCATGGCAGGTGCCACGGCAGTGCAGGTGGGTGCCGCAAACTTTGCAAACCCCCGCGCGATGGAGACCATTGCCAACGAGATGGCAGCATGGATGGACAAGAACGGTGTGAAAACGCTGGACGAGATCCGCGGCTGCGCCCGTCATGCAGAATAAAAACTGATATATCCATAAAATATCTACAATTATGCGCATAAAATAAAACTTAACGCATAAATTTGCAAATAGTGTAAAAGCGTGGTACAATACCACCCAAAGGAATATACACCACTGAAAAGAGAGGGAGAAGTACAATGAGTGAAGCACTTGAAATTCTGAAGAGCTGTGACGCATTTCTGGAGGGTCACTTCCTGCTGTCCTCCGGCCGGCACTCCGGCGCATACTGCCAGATGGCTTATCTGCAGCAGTACCCGGACCGCTGCGCCGAGGTGATGAAGGCTGTGGCCGACAAGGTCAAGGAGATGGACGTGGACGTCATCGTCGGCCCTGCCATGGGCGGCATCGTGTACGCCTACGAGCTGGCCCGCCAGACCGGCAAGCGCGCCATCTTTACCGAGCGCGTGGACAACGTGATGTGCCTGAAGCGCTTTGCCATCCACCCGGGTGAAAAGTGCATCATCGCCGAGGACGTGGTGACCACCGGCATCTCCTCTCTGGAGACCAAGCGCGTCATCGAAGAGGCCGGCGGCATCTGCCTTGGCATCACCTGCGTGGTGGACCGCACCAAGCCCGAGGCTCCGTCTCCCATTCCCATTCTGGCCAGCGCCCTGAAGCTGGACCTGCCCAACTATACCCCGGAGGAGTGCCCCATCTGCAAGGAGGGCAAGCTGCCGCTGGTGCATCTGGGCAGCCGCAAGATGAAGCAGGAAGCAAAGCAGACCCTGTAAACTGAAAGCTTTTGTTGAAACGAGGAAAACTATGAACGCATATCTTCTTTTGGCAAACGGCATGGTCTTTGCCGGACAGTCCGTGGGCGCGCAGGGCGTGACCGTGGGCGAGGTGGTGTTCGCCACCGGCATGGTGGGCTTTCAGGAGACCCTGACCGACCCCAGCTATTACGGCCAGATCATCACCCAGACCTATCCCCTCATCGGCAACTACGGCATGAACCACGATGATATGGAGTCCGACCGCATCTGGGCAAAGGGCTACATCGTGCGCGAAGCCTGTACCACCCCCTCCAACTGGCGCTGTGAGGAGACGCTGGACAGCTTTTTGAAAAAGAACAATACCATCGGCATCGAGGGCATCGACACCCGCCACCTGACCCGCATCATCCGGGAGAGCGGCGTGATGAACGGCGCCATCCTGACCACCTTTGACCCCGCCGACCCGGCCAACAAGGCCGAGACCGAGGCACTGCTGGCCGAGATCCGTGCCTACGCCGTGACCGATGCTGTAAAGAACGTGACCTGCGCCGCCCCCGAGGTGTTCAACCCGGAAGGCGAGACCCATATCGTGCTAATGCACTACGGCTGCAAGCGCAACATCGTGCGCTGCCTTGTCAAGCGCGGCTGCAAGGTGACCGTGATGCCCGCCTTTGCAACGGCAGAGGAAATCAAAGCCCTTGCTCCGGACGGCATCATGCTGTCCAACGGCCCCGGCGACCCCGCCGAGCCTGTGGAGGTCATCGAGAACCTCAAGCACATCTTTGAGCTGAACATCCCCACCTTCGGCATCTGTCTGGGTCACCAGCTGTCCGCACTGGCAGCCGGTGCCAAGACCATGAAGCTGAAGTACGGCCACCGCGGTGCCAACCAGCCTGTGACCGACTTTGAGTCCGGCCGCACCTTTATCACCAGCCAGAACCACGGCTATGCGGTCGTGGGCGAGGAGCTGCCCGCCGAGATGGGCGAGGTGGCACAGGTGAACGCCAACGACGGCACCTGCGAGGGCATCAAGTACAAAAAGTGGAACTGCTTTACCGTGCAGTTCCACCCGGAAGCAAACGGCGGCCCCAAGGACACCGAATTCCTGTTCGACCGCTTCCTGAACAACGTCAAAGCAGCAAAGGAGGCACGCTGAAATGCCGAAGGACCCCAGAATCAAAAAAGTGCTGGTCATTGGCTCCGGCCCTATCATCATTGGTCAGGCTGCGGAGTTTGACTACTCCGGCACGCAGGCCTGCCGCGCCCTGAAAGCAGAGGGCATCGAGACTGTTCTGCTGAACTCCAACCCCGCTACCATCATGACCGACCCGGACGTGGCCGACCATGTGTATATTGAGCCCATGACGCTGGAAGTCGTGGAGCGCATTCTGGATATCGAAAAGCCGGACTCCGTGCTGCCCAACCTCGGCGGTCAGATGGGCTTGAACCTGTCCATGGAGCTGGCACGCTCCGGCTATCTGGACCGCACCGGCATCCGTCTGCTGGCCTGCAAGCCCGAGACCATCGACCGTGCCGAGGACCGCGAGCTGTTCAAGGAGACCATGGAAAAGCTGCACCAGCCCATCATCCCCTCTGAGGTGGTGGAGACGCTGCAGGACGCACTGGACTGTGCCGACCGCATCGGCTACCCGGTCATCGTGCGCCCGGCCTTTACCATGGGCGGCACCGGCGGCGGCATCTGCGAGACCCGCGAAAAGCTGATCGAGATCGGCACCAACGGCCTGCGCCTTTCTCCCATCCATCAGATCCTGGTGGAAAAGTGCATCGCCGGCTGGAAAGAGATCGAGTACGAGGTGATGCGCGACCACAAGGGCAACGTGATCACCGTATGTAACATGGAGAACCTCGACCCCGTGGGTATCCACACCGGCGACTCGGTGGTCGTGGCTCCCTCCCAGACCCTGACCGACCACGAGTACCAGATGCTGCGTACCGCCGCACTGGATATCATCACCGAGCTGGGCATCGAGGGCGGCTGCAACTGCCAGTTCGCCCTGAAGCCGGACAGCTTCGACTACGCGGTCATCGAGGTCAACCCCCGTGTGTCCCGTTCCTCCGCGCTGGCTTCCAAGGCTACCGGCTACCCCATTGCCAAGGTGGCAACCAAGATCGCCATCGGCTACACGCTGGACGAGATCACCAACGATGTCACCGGCAAGACCTGCGCCTGCTTCGAGCCTGCGCTGGACTACATCGTGGTCAAGTACCCGAAGTGGCCGTTCGATAAGTTCGTCTACGCCGACAAGTCTCTGGGCACCCAGATGATGGCCACCGGCGAGGTGATGAGCATTGGCAACAGCTTCGAGGCCGCCATGATGAAGGCGGTCTCCTCCATTGAGCTGGGTATGGACACCCTGACCCACAAGCCCTTTGAGGAGCTGACCGACGAGGAAGTGGTGGAGCACATGCACGTTCAGGACGCCGAGCGCGTGTTCTGCGTGTACGAGGCGCTGAAGCGCGGCATCGACCACAAGGTCATCTACGATATCACCAAGATCGATTGGTGGTTCCTTGATAAGATGCAGCATCTGGCAGATCTGGAAAAGGGTCTGGCACAGTGCAACGGTGTGCTGTCTCTGGAGCAGTACAAGACTGCCAAGAAGTACGGCTTCCAGGATAAGACCATCCGCCGTCTGGCACAGGTGGACACCCTGCCCGTGGAGAACTACCGCGCCGGCTTCAAGATGGTGGATACCTGCGCTGCCGAGTTCTCTGCCAACACCCCCTACTTCTACTCCACCTACGACGGCGACAACGAGGCTGCAAGCTTCATCGCCGAGAAGGAAGCCGAGACCGCTGCCAAGGGTGAGCCTAAAAAGAAGAAGGTTCTGGTCTTTGGCTCCGGCCCCATCCGCATTGGTCAGGGCATCGAGTTCGACTACTGCTCTGTGCACTGCGTGTGGACTCTGAAGAAAAACGGCTGCGAGGCCATTCTGGTCAACAACAACCCCGAGACCGTTTCCACCGACTTTGACACCGGCGACCGTCTGTATTTCGACCCGCTGAACCCGGAGAGCGTGGACAACATCATTGCCACCGAAAAGCCGGATGCCTGCGTGGTGCAGTTCGGCGGACAGACCGCCATCAAGCTGGCCAAGCACATGGACGAGATCGGTCTGCCCATTCTGGGCACCCCGGCGGACGCCATCGACGAGGCCGAGGACCGCGAGCGCTTTGACGAGCTGCTGGAGCGCTGCAACATCCCCCGCGCCCCGGGCCGTACCGTGTTCAATCTGGACGAGGCTCTGGCCGCTGCCGAGGAGATCGGTCTGCCGGTGCTGATGCGCCCCTCCTATGTGCTGGGCGGTCAGAACATGATCGTGGCCTACAACAAGGCAGATATCATCGAGTACATGGGCGTTATCACCGAGCACGTCGACATGGATCACCCGGTGCTGCTGGATAAGTACATCATGGGTACCGAGTGCGAGGTGGACGCCATCTGCGACGGCGAAAACTTCCTGATCCCCGGCATCATGGAGCAGGTGGAGCGCACCGGCGTGCACTCCGGCGACTCCATCTGTGTCTACCCGGCACAGCACCTGACGCAGGACGAGATCGACACCATGGTGGACTATACCGGTCGCTTTGCCCGCGAGCTGCATGTCACCGGTCTGGTCAATGTGCAGTACGCCGTCTCCCATGGCCGTGTGTACGTCATCGAGGTGAACCCCCGCTCCTCCCGTACCGTGCCTTACATCTCCAAGGTCACCGGCGTGCCCATGGTGGATATGGCCGTGCGCTGCTGCTTGGGCGAGAAGCTGACGGATATGGGCTACGGCACCGGTCTGCACCCCAACGCCCCCTATGTGGCGGTAAAGGTGCCCGTGTTCAGCTTTGAAAAGCTGCACGCCGTGGATACCCAGTTCGGCCCCGAGATGAAGTCCACCGGCGAGGTGCTGGGTATTGCGCCCAACTACCACGACGCCCTGCTCAAGGGTCTGATCGGTGCAGGCTATACCTTCAAGACTCCCGGCCCGGGCAGCTGTTGCATCTTCACCGTGAAGGACAGCGACAAGCCCGAGTTCGTGGATATTGCATGGAAGCTGAAGGATATGGGCTATAAGCTCTACGGTACCTCCGGCACCTGTGCATGGCTCAACAAGCACATGGTCCCCTGCAACGAGGTGCGCAACATCTCCGGCGAGGCACCCAACATCGTGGATCTGCTGCAGAGCGGTCTGGTGGACTATGTGTTCTCCACCAGCGCCAAGGGCCGTGACCCCCGGCGCGATTCCGTCCGCCTGCGCCGCAAGGCCGTGGAGCTGAGCATCCCCTGCATCACCGCAGTGGACACCGCCGCTTCTCTGGTGGACTGCCTGCGCAGCGAGCACAGCCTGGCAAACATCCCGCTGGTGGATATCGCCACTCTGTACCGCGGCAAATAAGCCCTGAGACCCGCATAAAATAGTTCTGTACAGCGCCTGCCGAAACGGTGGGCGCTGTATTTGTGCGGGGTGCACGGAACTGAATACGGTTCGTGTGCAATAAACTGCATTTCGTGCGCAATCCATCGAAAACAGTGCGATAAATATGTTATACTCAACAACGCAAAATTTGCCAAAAGACGTTACTTTTGGACATTCCAGGAGGATATCGATACATGACCCGTTCCCAGATGATCGAAACCGTGGCACGCAAGACCGGCTTTACCGAAGCTCAGGTCGAGACCACGATGGATGCAATGTTTGACCAGATCGCGGACTGCCTGCGCGCTGACGAAAAGGTGACCATCGCCGGCTTTGGCCGCTTTGAGATGCGTCCCCGCAAGCCGAAGGCTTACACCAACCCCAAGACCAAGGTCTCCAGCCAGCTGGAGTCTACCTCCATCCCCGGCTTCAAGGCCAGCGGCCGCTTCAAGCAGAAGCTGGAGGCCGGCAAGAAGAGCGTGGAAGAGACCGCCTGATCCCTGCATAATGAGAACCGTACCCGTGACCCCGGGTGCGGTTCTTTTTGTTTGCCAAAAACTCTGTTGTGAAAATGGGATATCGGAACGCCCGCAGGCGTTCCGATATCCCGAAATTCAAAATCATTTTCCGCTGAAAATGCCCAGAGCGCAAGCGGAGGGCATTCTAAATCGTCCCGCCCTGTGTGCGATGCACGGCATCTTTTGGTTTCTCTGCTGACAAGCGCGGCATTTCATGCTATACTTGTTGCAACGAGAAAAAACGCCACAAAGAACGGAGTTGTCCAAATGCTTTACAGCGAGTTGCAGTGCAGCGAAGCCATCCACAAGGCTGTGGAACGCATGGGCTTTGCCGAAATGACCGAAATTCAGGAAAAGACCATCCCCCTCATGCTGGCCGGGCATGATGTCATCGCCAAAGCACCCACCGGCACCGGTAAGACCTGTGCCTTCGGCATCCCGGTGGTGGAGCATATCCAGCCGGAAAATAAATATCCGCAGGCCGTCATCATGGCCCCCACCCGGGAACTTGCCCAGCAGATCGCCGAGGAGCTGACCAACCTCACCTACTTTATGCCCGAGGTGCAGGTGGCCTGTGTGTACGGCGGCGCCAATATGGAAAAGCAGGCAAAGCGTCTGGCCGAGGGTTGCCAGATCGTGGTAGCTACCCCGGGCCGCCTGATGGACCACTACAAGCACCACAGCATTGATATCTCCCATGTGACCCAGATCGTGCTGGACGAGGCCGACGAGATGCTGAACATGGGCTTTTATAAGGATGTGCGCCACATCATCGAGATGATGAAGGCACGCAAGGCGCTGTCCATGTTCTCCGCCACCATCAGCCGCGAGGTGATGGATATCGGCTGGCTGTACCAGCATAACGCCGAGGAGATCACCGTGCAGCCCCGGGAGGAGAGCCAGCCCAAGATCACCCAGTATATGCTGGAGACCTCCGGCCGCAACAAGTTGTCGGATCTGGCACAGATCATCATCGGCGAGGGCTACAAGCGGGTGATGGTGTTCTGCGATACCAAGTTCAACACCGCCACGCTGGCAAACCAGCTGGCACGGCTGGGCTTCTCGGTGGACTGCCTGCACGGCGACCTCTCCCAGAAGGAGCGCAACCAGATCATGCAGGCCTTCCGGGACGGCAAGCTGGCCATTCTGGTGGCTACGGACGTGGCCGCCCGCGGCATTGACGTCTCGGATGTGGATGCCGTTATCAACTATGATGTGCCCAGCGAGAACGAGCACTACACCCACCGCATCGGCCGCACCGGCCGCGCCAAAAAGGAGGGCGTAAGCTACCTGTTCTATGTGCCGGAGGAAAAGAAGCGTGTGCAGGAGCTGCTGCGCCTGACCCGCAACACCGACCTGTGCACCCCGGTGCACTTCGACTTTAACCACGAGCACATCGTGGTGGAGAAAAAGCAGGACAACGCCGACCGTTTTCAGATCAAGTGCTATTTTTAAAGGAAGGAGCTGCTGTACGACCTTGTGCGGCGGCTCTTTTTGCAAAAAGGCTTGACCTTCCCCTTTGTGGAAGGTGTAGAATACTCCCGTAAGGAGGGGGTCGTGACCCATGAAGATCAACGAAGTGGAAGCCGCCGTCGGCGTGACCAAAAAGAACATCCGCTTTTACGAGGAAGAGGGGCTTATCAGCCCCAGCCGGGAGCCGGGCAACGGCTACCGCAGCTACTCGCAGGCGGATGTGGAGCGCCTGCGCCGCATCAAGCTGCTGCGTAAGCTGGACGTGCCGCTGGCAGAGATCCGGGAGATGCTGGAAGGGCAGCGCACGCTGGCCGAGGGCATGAGCCAGCAGCTGGAACGTCTGCGCAGCCGCCGCGCCGACTTGGAAGAAGCAATCGGTTTTTGCACGCTGCTTCAACAGGAAAACGGCCCTCTGGAACAACTGGATGTGGAGCAGACGCTGGCGCGTCTGACCGCACGGGAAGAACAGGGAGTGACTTTTGTGAACATTGAACGTACCGACCAAAAGACCCGCCGCATCCGGGGTGCCTGCATCGGTGCCGCCCTTTTTGTGACCATGATGGCTTTTGTCATGGCAATCATGGGCTGGGCAGTTTACACCGACCCGCAGGATGCCCCGCCGCTGCCGCTGCTGGTGGTGATGTTCGGCATCCCGGCGGGCTGCATCGTGGGCACCCTGAAGGTGCTGCTGGATCGGATCGAAGAGATCGGAAAGGGAGAAGAAGATGCTTATCGTAACTATTAACGAAATCCCGGGCAAAAAGCTGGAAGCGCTGGGCGTGGTGCGGGGCAGCACGGTGCAGAGCCGCAACCTCGGCCATGACATGATGGCCGGTTTCCGCACCCTTGTGGGCGGCGAAGTGACCGACTATGCCGAGATGCTTACCGAAGCGCGGCAGATCGCTACCGGACGTATGGTCAAGGACGCGGAAAGCCTTGGCGCGGATGCCATTGTGGGAATGCGATACGCCTCTGCCAGCGTCATGCAGGGCGCGGCAGAGGTCATCGCTTACGGAACGGCGGTGAAGTTTGTATGACAGCAAAAGAAAAACAGGGCTTCGGCCTGTACTTCCTGTTCGCCTTCGGCATGGCGTGGCTGTGCCAGGTCGGCGGCTGCATAGCACTTTTGCAGCAGAATAACGCTGTGCTGTATCAGCTGGCGCTCATCGTTACCATGTTCTGCCCGCTGCTGGCGGTTCTGCTGGTGCAAAAGGCCTTTCTGCGCCAACCTACCGGCATTGGCTGGAAGGTGCAGGGCAAGCGGCGGTTCTGGCTGGCGGCATGGTTCGGCCCGGCGGTGCTCACCCTGCTGGGTGCGGTGCTGTATTTTGCGGTGTTCCCCTCCCGGCTGGACTTTTCCGGCAGCTGGCTGGTAGCCGCCTACGGCGGCGAGATGGACGCCCAGACTCTGCGCAGTCAGCTGGGGGTCTCCACCCTCGGCTACCTGTTGCAGAATGGCCTGTTTGCGGTGCTCCTTGCCCCGGCCATCAATATGTTCCCCGCACTGGGCGAGGAGGTCGGCTGGCGCGGCTATATGATGCCCCGCCTGAAGGAGCGGTTCGGTCTGCTGAATGGCCGTCTGCTGGGTGGCGTTGTGTGGGGCGTCTGGCATTGGCCGCTGATGCTGCTGGTGGGCTACGAGTATGGCACCAACTATCTGGGCGCACCCCTGCTGGGGCTGGTGGTATGGTGCGTGGTCTGCTTTGCCCTCAACACTCTGCTGGACTGGCTCTACGAAAAGACCGGCTGCATCTGGGTGCCGGCCATTGCACATGGAGCGTTCAATGCCATTGCAGCACTGCCGCAGGTGCTGGTCACCCCGGCGGATGCTTATTATAATGTACTGGGTCCCATGCCCATTGGCCTGATCGCCGCGCTGCCGATGTTGGCAGCAGCAGTCTGGCTGACCCTGCGGGAGATGAAACAGGAAGAAAAGAACTGAATCCCAAGGCAACAGCCGCTGCACTTTTTGTGCGGCGGCTGTTTTTGCGCAGAAATGGTGGTAGAAAGCTCAAAACAACCCCTGAAACTGAGCGAAAAACTGGATGATGTATACAAAGCACAAAAAAGGCGAAAAAAATGTAAAAAAGGCTTGCAAAAGTAGTTGCGGTATGGTACTATATGTGAGCGCCAAGCACTGAGACAAAAGAATGACTTCTGAAAGCTCGGCAGGAAGCCCTTGAAAAGAACCAATAGACGCTGAAAAGTTCCGGCTGATACCGAGAAACCTGAAGCGCTCCAAGTTCAGAAAAGTTCAAAAGCTTCTCAAAAAAGTGCTTGACAAAAAACCGCTTCTGTGGTAAAATAATCAAGTCGTCAGCCGCAAGGCTGAGGCGCACAGGACCTTGAAAATTGAACAATATCGAAA
>OJQZ01000732.1_pt1 | contig 24160 bp, 13 predicted proteins | sample 1599071 | NCBI WGS metagenome assembly OJQZ01 (sample SAMN03922525, study PRJEB24848) | human gut metagenome | isolation source: stool sample | host: Homo sapiens | place: Germany | collected 2010-05
ATTTTTCAAGCGTTCGCACCGGTGAGAACACCGTTCGCGCGCGTGCGAGAATTCACTCATCATTAAAAAGAGCCCTTCGGCTTTCTACGTTTACACCTACAAGAACAAATGGGACCCGGAGAAAAAGAGAAGTTACCGCGCCAGCTTCAAGAAAGTCGGCACTGTCACCTCAGGCGAGAAAGAGGGAAGAATCCGATGGGGTGACCATTTTTTAGCTGAGCGCCCGGAATTGAGGGACTTTATCTGTGAACGCAAAGGTAAAGATTATGTCTTTACTCCCATGAACGAAGGCGGCTTTACGCTTTCTCAGGCAATGGAAGTCAAACAACTGCACGCGGGAGCTACCTGGGCACTGGATCAGCTCGTTGTTCAATCTCCCATTGGAGAAGCTCTCAAAACAGCCTTTCCTCAGCGCCGGGACTATCTAAAAGTTTTATCGATTGCGTACTCCATAATCCTTAACCAAGACAACAATATTTCCAAATATCCGACCTTTGCCGAGGCAACTCGCCTGCCGTGGGGAGCGCCTTTGCATCCATCTTCAATAGGCAGGATTTTTAGGAAAATCAAAAAGCAACAGATAGAAAAGTACTTCTCAGCTCTACAGGAAGGCTTAATAGAACAGAAGAGAGAGGTTGGAGATGATGACAAGCTGACTTGGCTTTAGACTCGACTTCCATTTCCAGCTACGCTAATAAACTGCCAAACGTAGAAAGAGGCAGGAATAAAGACGAGGACAACCTTCCTCAAATTAATCTGCTGATGTTGGTTGAGTCCAAAAGCGGGCTGCCCATCTTCTATCGAACCTACGATGGAAACGTTCCGGATGTACAAACTGTCAGACGAGTTATCGCTGATAACTCCCGACTAGGCATCCAAAATGTCGTCCTTGTGTCTGACCGCGGCTACAGCGGCACAAAAAATATCAATGACTGCCTGAGAAATAAAGTCGGGTTCCTGTTCAATATGAAATGCGGGATCTCCGGCAGTCTTACTCAAGAACTCATTGATGAAGAAAGACTCAATCTGCAGGACTTAAACCGGAGGGATTGGTATACCCAGGTCTTCCAGGTGACAAAGAAAATCAATTGGATTTACGAGCCTAGCCCTGTAAAAAATCAGAAATCCACAAAAAAGACGCAGGAGAGCGAGGAGCTTTACTGGCACATCTACTTCGATCGACAAATTGCTGAGAACGCCAGACAAGGGCTGTTCGAGAGAATCGATCGCGTCCGGGAAAAGTTAGCCAACGGAAAGGCGCTCGATGAAAACGAACAAACTTTATTAGAAGAAGTGTTTGAAAAACATGAGCAAGACGATGCCGTCAGCTACAGCATCGACAATAAAAAAGTGGATCAAAAGCTCCGCTACAAAGGCTACCGGGTGCTCGTGAGCGACGAAATATCCGATGCCGGAAAAGCTTGGTGCGCTTACCAGGAACGCTGGATCGTTGAAGATACGTTTAAAACGCTCAAATCCCGATTGGGCTGCTCTCGAAATCGAGTCTCGGATAACGAGTCATTAACAAGTAAAACGTTTGTGCAGTTCTTAGCGACCTCTATTGCAATGATCGTCAGAACGAGACTGAGAAAATACAGTGAGGAGTGCAAAAAGAACACCGCCTTGCCGATGGTTTATGACGGAGACTGCAGAGTTCTGGACTCCTTGAACAATGTGATGCAGACCAAATTCTGCGGAGGCTATTACTTCGGAGAAATCGCAGGGAAAAGAAGGAAGTTATTTGAAGCTCTCGGGGTTCCTGTTCCTGACGCTGAGCCGGAAAAGGAACAGGATTACGATGACGAAGAAGAAACAGAATTCTAGGGAGGCCGCCTTAAGTTCAGAGGCCGGCCTCTGCTAGATACCCTAACTTCTGCAATATTTCAGGGGAATTAAACCCAAAGCCCCTTGTCAAGACGCTGGGTCCTTTTGTCTTGTCATGAGCGAGAAACGGGAAGGAGCTCCCGTCCCAAGCATCTGAAGTTTGCCGTGAACGTCCCCGTTTGGTAGACTGTTTCCAACAGATCGGAGTAAGTACTGTGACCCGTGTAAACCTTTCACGGAGTCCTTCGAGGACGGTAATAGCACAGCGTCTCCGATTTTGTTTTTCTACTGCTCCGCCAGCATCTCTCCTGTATCCAGCCAGTCCCAAGAAGAAGATTTTCTTTCGGTATTAACAAAGTGATGGACGGCCGTTTATCTTTAATATTCGCGGCTGCTGAGCACTCATTGCCGACGGACGACTTTTTGCAAAAAAAAAACAGAAAGCCCTGTTTCATCCGAACTTTTCGAAAATGTCTCTATTTATGCTGACGTTGACTTACTTTGGATAGGTTTCATGCCCTTCGTGGTTGTTAGTTGCGTTTGGTTGTGTCTGAATTAATTATCTGATATCAAAAGAATCTCGAAGCAGATCGAGTTAAATATTACTCAGTGTCTGCTGGCGCCCTCTTGAAGAGTTTTGTCAGACCCGAAAGCCAGAATTTCACAAAAATACCAACGCATAAGGCTGAGATGACGGTTCCCTCCCGCAGGCCGCGTATTCCGTGGAAGACGAAGTAACTCAGAAGCAAAGCCAGCACAACCAAGATCACGTCATTGGCGATTTTGACGGAAGAAAAAGGCTTGTGCAGAACCGTACTGACGGCAAGAACGAGTCTTTCTCCGGGTAAAGCTGCGGCGCCGGAAAACACTTCTAAAGCAACGCCGAGTCCGAGCACAACGTTTCCAAGCATCGAGACGGCCAAGCACTTCCAGTAGACATCAGAAGACAGAAACTCAGTGAATTTCATGGAGGTATCGATGAAGTAAGAGAAGGCAAACGTGATCGGAATTTGTGCGAGAAGAAGCACCTTGTTAATGGAGCGTCTTAGGAGCAGCCACTGCGCGGCGACAAAAAGCAGATTGATCAGAAAGGTCGTTTCACCGAAAGTTAGGTTGCTGGCGTAGGACGACACTAAAGGCAGTGAGCTGATCGGCGTTGTTCTGAGGTTTCCTCGAGTCACGAGCGCGATACCTAAACTCATGACGAACAATGCAGCGACGAACATGACCCAGGGACCTAACTTGCGGAGCATAGAGACGATTATTGAAGAGCTTATAGGATTGATAATGAGATTGAAGAAAGAAAAGTCGAAGGACTGAGCTTCGACTTTTCAAAGTGGCTGGTGTAAGAAAACGACTTACGTTCCGGCTTTAACCTCTGTCTTGGCAGAAACCGGGACATCGTTTTCAACTTTGCAGATAACATCCGGCATCGAAACAATGCGCAGATCACGCTGCTGGAACGGAATGTTGATCTTGCGCTTGTTGAATTCGCGGAACATGGCGCGTCCGATATTGGATCTCAGGGTTGCCGTTCCTTTCTCCGGATCCGGAACCCAGAAGTAAGACGTTAGTTCAATGCCGTCGGCACCGAAATTCGTCAGAATGGTGTAGGGCGCCGGATTGATCAGCACGCGCGGCTGCTTGCGGACGATGTCCGTCATCAGTTCAATGACTTCATCAATGTTGGAGCTGTAGTCCACGCTCATCATGACGGTGGCGCGTCCGGGCCCCAGTAAGTAAGAGGTATTGCGGACGCTGCTGGTCACGAAATTCTCATTCGGAATGATTGTGACGCTGCCGTCGTAGGCTTTGACGGCCGTGTAGCGTGTCTTGATATCCGTCACAATGCCCTCAACACCGGAAACATTCACCAAATCGCCGATTTTGATGCTCTTATCCAGAAGAATAATGAATCCGCTGACGTAGTTAGAGGCAATTTTCTGTAAGCCGAAACCTAAGCCGACACCGATGGCACCGCCGAAGACGCCGAGTACGGTGATGTCAATACCGACTGAAGCCAGACCGATCAAAATCGCAATCGTCACTAAAACGACCTTGACCACCCGGATGATCACAACGCGGACGTTGGACTCCATGGTCGGCAGGCTGTTGATCCATTTCTCAAAGAACTGGCCGATCCACTTCGCGATAAAGAGCGCTAAGGCAATCGAGAAGCCGGAAAGGAAGACAGACCAAACCGTTGCGTTGGTGCTTCCTAGCGGAATTTTGGTGGTCTGCATAAATTCCACGCACTTAGGCAGCACGCCGACGATCTGAAGCGCGACACCGCCCCAAATCGAAAACGTCAGGAAGTTATCCAAACTGCTGTTGTATTTGCGCGAAAGCGAGTGCAGCAGAAATACGACCGTGCGGATCACAACGTAGGCCCCGAGAATCAACCACGCAATAGATTCCAGCGGCAGGGCTTTCTTAGGAAGCAAGCCGAAAAGTCGCACGGTAAAGGTGCTGACCGCGATGAAGAACATTCCAAGCAGCGGGAAACTCAGCCGCAAAATCAGCGTCTCAATGCCTCGTCTTACCTTTGCCCAGAAGGCGCTCTCGCGATGTTCAGGCTTGACCGGGGCTTCGCCTTCTTCCGCTTTGATCTCGTCGCTTTCGATGATTTCATTAGCGGCTAAGTGCTTAATAATCCGCATGCGGATGTATTTGCCAAGCAGCCAAGCTAAAAACAGTGAGCCCAGAATGGAGGCCAGCTGCCAATAGATGATCGGCTGGTTAAGCCCTTTTTCAAACATCAGCAGGAGTTGATCCAGGATGTTGCTCTCGCCGCTTAAAAGTTCTTCTGTCGTAACCGCTGTTTGTGCGACTTTGGCGATTTCGGCGGATGCGGCTGCCGAGGTACTCATAGGCTGTCTCCGTTAGGTTAACGACCGTTTGCGTCGTCAACCGGATCAAATGTCAATGTAATGGAAGAAGGAATGTCTCCTACCGGGGGTTTGGGGAAGGGATTGCACATCAGAATCGCTTTTTCCACCGCCGTATCGAAAGCCTTCAGACCGCTGCTGCTGATCATCTTGGGCGGAACAGCCTTCTGACCGTTCTTGAGCAGACGGACATCGAACTTGGCAACGTACATTCCGCGTTTGGCGCCGGCCGGCGTATTAAACGTAATATGCGGACGGATGCAGGCAACGATACGGTTGTTGTACTGGGCTTGCTGGAAGTTCGTCATGGCGCCGGAGCCTGAACCCATGGCAGATCCGCTCTGGCCGGTTAAGCGGCTGAGCATTTCTTTTCTGCGGGCGGCATTAGCCTGTTCTTGGGCTCTCTGACGATTGAGTTCTTCTTGAGCCTTGCGTTTTTCAGCTAGGGCTTTTTCTCGCTGAGCCTTTTCTTCAGCGATCTTGCGTTCGCGTTCCTGAGCTTGTTTCTTGAGTTCTTCCTGCTTAGCTTTGCGTTCGGCTTCTGCTTTTTCTTCAGCCTTACGTTTTTCTTCCGCTAAGCGTTTCTGCTCTTCTTGTTTCTTCAGCTCTTCCTGACGCTTCTGTTCTTCGATGCGTCGTTCTTCTTCCTGACGGCGCAGTTCAGCCTGGCGAGCTTCTTCGGCTTTACGCTGCTCTTCAGCTCGTTTGGCTTCCTGAAGCTGACGTTCGCGCTCAAGAATGCGTTGTTTTTCCTCTTCCTGCTTCTTCTTTTCGCGGTCGAGTCTTTCTTGGACGATGTCCGGATCCTCAAGCAGGTTGGCTTGACGATCTAAATCCGTCTGAGCGATAGGAGGCGGGGGCGGAGGCAGCTGCTGCTGAGGCTCTTCCGGAGCAGGAGGCTCGGGAGCGGGTTCCGGTTCCGGCTGAGGTTCAGGCTTGGGCTCCGGTTCGGACTGAGGCTCGGGTTCCGGCTCAGGTTGCGGTTCCGGTTGCGTCTCTGCCGGGGCTTCTGCCGCCGGCATGTCGCCGTTCCACAACTCGGCATAGACGGGTCCTGTCGGCTCCGATCTCCATTGCATGGAAACGAAGAGCAGCACAAAAAGAAGCCCGTGGGCGATTAAAGCGAGCACAAAAGCCGTGCCCCAATACCCCTGAGCGCCTGAGAGCCGATTCGCTTGATTCGGAGATAAGTCGTCCATTACTTGGCACCGCTTCCTTCAAGTTGCAATGACAGACCGATACGCGTGATGTTGGCCTTTTGTAGATTGCGCATCACGTCGATGACTTTTTCATATGCGACGGTTTTATCCGCAGCAATGACAACCGGAACCTGATTTCCGTCGGTCTGCATCGATTCGACCGTAGAGACTAACTGAGGAAAATCAACCGGAGTTAATTTCTTTGCGGTATCGCGGATCTGGAGTTTGCCGTCTGGCGAGATAATGACTTCGACAACTTTATCCGGAGTGCGAGCCGCTTTATTGACTTTCGGCAGATCGACGATCGAAGGATTGACGTATGGGGCGGCGACCATCAGGATCACCACGAGAACGAGCATCACGTCAATGTACGGGACGACGTTCATCTCTGCTAAAAGACGTCTTTTGCCGTTACGTGCCATGTTGTGTCCTTAGGCCTGACGACCCAAAATGTTCTGGAATTCCTGCATGAAGCTTTCGTACTGGCTCGAGAGACGATCCAGACTGTAAGCAAAGCGGTTGTAGCCGATAACGGCAGGAATAGCGGCAAACAGGCCGATCGCGGTTGCTACCAGAGCTTCGGCAATACCCGGGGCGACGACAGCCAGCGAAGCGCTTTCCAGGTTGCCCAAGCCGGTGAAGGCGTCCATGATGCCCCAGACCGTGCCGAACAAACCGATGTACGGGGAAACGGAACCGATGGTGGCCAAAACGCTCAAGCCCGACTCGAGAATGTCGAGTTCTCTCTGATAACGGGCGCGCATGGCGCGAGACACACCGTCAATGACGCCGAAGGTGCCGGCGCGGGCTTCGAGATTGCTCGCGCGGCTTCTTAAGAACTCGGTCATGCCGGAGTAGAAGATGCCCTCCTGAGGGCCGATGGAAGAGCGGCGCTCGGTGGCGCTTTCGTAGAGTTTATTTAAATCTGCACCGCCCCAGAAACGCTTGTCGAAGTTGCGGGCTTCTCTTCTTGCACGGCTCATCTGGAACCATTTCTGAAAAATAATGGTCCAGCTCACTAAAGAGAAAATCAAAAGAATAGCCAAAACAATCTGAACAACGGCGCTCGCATGAGCAACCAAAGTAATGATTGATAAATCGGCAGATGCTTCCATCACAGTCCCTTGTACTAACGAATGATTAATGATTTAAAAGTTTTTTGAGTTGTTCTGAAATAGGCTCGGGCATAGCCACCGGGCGGAATGTGTGCGCGTCGAGCGTGCCGCAGCGAACGTCTCCGACGTTGAGCACTTCATCTCCTCTCAGAATTTCCTGATGAAATTCAAAAGAAGTACGGCCGCACGCGGTGACCGTTGATCGAACCACTAATTCATCATCCAGCCGAGCCGGTTTCTTGTACTTGGCTTTGGCTTCGGCGACGACAAAGACGACGCCGAGCTCTGAGTACAGCCGCTCCTGACTCCAGCCCAACGCGCGCAGCCATTCCGTGCGTGCGCGTTCCATGAATCTGAAGTAGTTTGCGTAATAAACCACTCGTGCACAGTCTGTGTCTTCGTAGTAGACGCGAACCGACCAGTCGAAATAGTGTTTTTCCATCAACGAATTCTCATCCGAGCGCGCTTAGACGCGCTCAAAAAGGCTCCTTGAAGCCCAGCCTCACATAACAGCGCATTTTAACAAACGGGTACCGGAGAATCAGGCTTGAAAACTCTTCTTTGTACCCGTTTTTCTGAATCAATAAAATCTTGTGTGAAACTTAAAAAGATAGGAATACCCCTAGGTGTGCAACTGTGCCTAAATGTTTTATTTCTTTGGAACTTTTTGCGATCTGATAAGATATCACGTCCCAAAATAGGCGAAAGGAAGAGCAGTGAAAATTAAAGGAGGATACGGCGCAGCTTACGGCAGACTTTTTAAGCTGTCGGCGGCCGTCTTTGCACTGGCCGCGCTGACCTCCTGCAAAGAAATTCCGAACTCCGTTCACACGGAAAAAGAGCTTGCCTCCAACACGCTCTATACGCCATTCTCAGGCCGCAGTCCGAAGCATTTAGATCCGACGAGTTCTTACTCTTCAGATGAGACGCCTTACACCTATAGTATCTATGAACCGCTTTATCAATATCACTTCTTAGAGCGGCCGTATCGTCTGATCCCTCGCTCTGCCGCTGAGGTGGTCAAGCCAGTTTATTTGGATAAAGACGGAAAGGTTCTTCCGGAGACTGCATCAGCGGAAGAGATTGCGCTGAGCGTTTACGAGATCCCGATTAAGAAGGGCATTTTGTTTGCCCCTCATCCGGCCTTCGCTAAAAATGAGAAAGGCGAGTACGTCAATCACGCTTTAGCGCCTGAAGTCATCGACCAACTGCACAATCCGATGGATTTGCCGCAGAAAGGTACGCGTGAACTGACCGCCGAGGACTTCGTTTACTCGATCAAGCGGATGGCTAATCCCCGCATCATTGCTCCGGTCTACGGAACGATGGTGAACTATCTTCCGGGCTTAAAAGACTTTGCCGTTCAGGTGCGCGCGGAAGATAAGCGTCTTCGCGCTGACCTCAAACCTTCCGATCGAGACTTACCGTTCTTAGATTTACGGAAGTTTGAACTCAAGGGCGTATCGGCGCCGGATAAGCACACACTGCGGCTCGAAGTCAAAGGAAAGTATCCCCAGTTCCCCAACTGGCTGGCAATGACTTTCTTTGCGCCGGTTCCGTGGGAAGCAGAAGCCTTCTACGCCCAGAAGGGTATGGCCAAGAATAACTTGTCTTTGAACTATTGGCCTGTAGGCACCGGTCCTTACATGCTGGTGGAATCGATTGAAAACCGCAAACATGTCATGGAGCGCAATCCGAATTTCCGAAAGACGGAGCTCTATCCGTGCACGGGTGAACCCGGAGACGAAGCAAAAGGCTTTTTAAAAGACTGCGGAAAACCGCTGCCTTTCATTGATCGGATTGAAATCACGGCAGAAAAAGAAAGCGTGCCGCTACGCACGAAGTTCTTGCAGGGCTACTACGACTCTCCGCAGATTGAACGCCTCGACAACGGTCAGGGCTTCTTGATCGGCATGGCGGACAGCGCGGAAAAAGAGAAAGAGTACAAAGAAAAGAAACTGCAGTTTCCGCAGACCATAGAAGCGCAAAACACGTACTTCGGCTTTAACTGGATGGATCCGGTCGTAGGAGAAGGCAAGACGCCCGAAGAGCGCGAGCGCAACAAGAAGCTTCGTCAGGCGATTTCTATTGCCATGGACTGGGAAGAATATATCCAGATCTTTGAGAAAGGGCTGGCGTCTCCCGCGCATGGACCCCTGCCGCCGGGACTTTTCGGATATCGAGAGGACGGCGCTGCGGCCTTTAACCCGATCGTTTACGAAAAGACCGAAGACGGACTCGTCCGCCGCAAATCCATTGAAGAAGCCAAGAAACTCTTAGCTGAAGCAGGCTACCCCGGCGGCCGTGATGCAAAAACCGGCGAGCCTTTAGTCTTGAATCTCGACTTCCAGGCGGCAGCGTCTCCTTCAACGAAGGCTGTGCTCGACTGGTACCAGAAGCAGTTTGCCAAGATCGGCATTCAGCTCGATATCCGGGGTACGGACTACAACCGTTTCCAGGATAAAGTGATTTCCGGCAATCACCAGCTCTTCCTATGGGGCTGGCTTGCCGACTACCCGGATGCAGAAAATTTCCTGTTCCTGCTTTACGGTCCAAACGCAAAGTCCAAGACCGGCGGCTCCGGAGAAAACGCGGCGAACTATCAAAATCCGAAGTACGACGAACTCTTTAGCCGAATGCGTTATATGGACGAGGGTCCGGCTAAGGCTGAGGCCATCAACGAACTGATCAAGATCGTCCAGGAAGACGCACCTTGGACATTCGGATACTTTCCGACAAGCTCCGCAGCGTTCCATCAGTGGGTGCACAACGGCAAACCCACGCAAGTTGTGCGCAATCACATTCAGTATCTGAGGCTCGATCCTGAGACGCGTGTAAAGGCCATTAAAGAATGGAACAAACCGATTTACTGGCCGCTGCTGGTTTTTGTTCTGCTGTCGGCCTTGGTGACTATTCCGGCCGTGGCCCTTCATAGGAAGCGGGAAAGAATGACCGCACGCACCACAGAGGAGCAAGTCAAATGATTCGTTATCTTTTAAGACGCATCGGCTACGGCTTCCTGATCCTGATCGGCGTCAATCTTCTGACCTTTATGCTGTTCTTTACGGTCAACACGCCGGACGATATGGCTCGCCTCAATATCGGCGGCAAACGCGTGACCGCTGAAGCGATCCAGAACTGGAAAGAAGAGCACGGCTACGATAAGCCGCTGCTTTGGAATGAGAAGGCCGAAGGCTCGGATAAGCTTACCGATACGATTTTTTGGCAGCACAGTGCGCGTCTCATGGTAGGAGACCTCGGCGCGTCAGACGCAGGACGCGACATTGCCTATGAAATCAAAAACCGAATGTGGCCCTCGGTTGCTTTGGCATTTCCGACCTTTTTGCTTGGCGTCTTTGTGATTGTTGTGTTTTCTTTAGGTTTAGTGTTTTTCCGGCACACGAAGCTTGAAATCGGAGGCGTGGTCTTTGCCATTGTCATGATGTCGGTCTCGTCACTTTTCTACATTATTTTCGGGCAGTGGCTTTTCTCCAAAGTCCTGCGGCTTGTTCCGATCTCAGGCTTTGAGACGGGAACGGCCATGATTTCGTTCCTGATTCTTCCGATTGCGATCGGCGTTTTCTCGCGTATCGGCGGAGACGCGCTGCTGTATCGATCGATGTTCCTGGAAGAAATCAACAAGGATTACGTTCGCACCGCTCGAGCAAAGGGCCTGAGCGAAACGGCAGTTCTCTTTAAACACGTGCTGCGCAACGCCAGCCTGCCGATTCTGACTTCAACGGTTGCCGTGCTCCCGATGCTGTTTTTAGGTTCCTTAGTGATGGAAAGCTTCTTCGGCATTCCGGGCTTAGGAAGCTTCACGATTGATGCGATCAATGCTCAGGACTTCGCGATTGTCCGTACGATGGTTTTTGTAGGAACAGTCTTGTATGTCATCGGTCTGATTCTGACTGACGTGGCTTATACGATTGCCGACCCGAGGATCCGTTTGAAATGATGCCTAAATTTGTTTTGCTTCCGACGGATATCGTGGTTGTTGTTCTTCTTGCGGCACTGACGTTTTATCTGATTCATGTTGCCCGCTCCGAAGAGCTCAAAGCACGCTGGCGTTATGTTGTGAGTTCCGGCGCCTCGCTGTGCTCGCTTTCGCTGCTGTGTTTCTTCCTTCTGCTCTCCGTCGTAGATTCGGTGCACTTTCGTCCCGTCATTGATGTTCAGGACGGCCGCGCGATCTATGACGTCAAAGCCTATTCCCTTCTGGATAAAGCGCTCGGCAAAGCGTCTTCGGCGGAAGAGAAGTCTTATTCGATGCCGCTGGCGACTCAGACCTTTGAGAAAATTTCCCGCTTTGAAGACGGCAAACCTGTACGTGATTACGAACCGCTGAAAGCCGGCGGCGCGCATCTTAAAGCTCGAGCTGATTGGGCAGAAGACGTCATTATTAAGTCTGCCAGTGGCTTAGGCGCGGGGCTGGCGCTTAGCGCTTTGCTGTGGTTCTTAACGGTCGGATTGATCTCCCGTTCTAAAGGCCGCTCATTTAAGGAAGAAGTGCGCACTTTATTTAAGCGCCGCGACGAGGTTCCTTATGAAGCGATTCTGACGACATGTTCTGTCTTAATAGTTCTCGGGTGCCTGATCGGCGCGCTCTGGCCGTACTATCACGTGATGGGGACGGATCAAACAGGAAACGATGTTCTTTATCAAGCCTTTAAGTCCGTGCGTACCGCCCTTGTGATCGGAACACTGGCGACTTTGACAACGCTTCCTTTTGCCGTGGTGCTGGGAATCTGTGCAGGCTTCTTCAAAGGCTGGGTGGACGACTTGATTCAGTACCTCTACACCACGTTGTCTTCGATCCCGAGCGTTCTTCTTATTGCGGCCTCGGTGCTGATGATCCAGGTTTTTATTGACTCTCATCCCGGCATGTATGCAACCGGCATTGAGAGAGCAGACCTTCGTCTATTCATGCTTTCGATCATCATCGGTCTGACGGGATGGGCCACGCTCGCCCGTCTGCTGCGCGCCGAGACTCTGAAGATTTCTCAGCTTGATTACATTCAAGCGGCTCGTGCCTTCGGTTTGGGACCGTTCAAAATCATGAAGCGTCATGTTCTGCCGAATGTCATCCACATCATTTTGATTGTGGCGGTGTTGGATTTCTCCGGCATTGTTCTTTACGAAGCTGTGCTTTCGTACGTTGGTGTCGGCGTTGATCCGACAACGCACAGTTTTGGCTCCATGATTAATGCTGGGCGTCTTGAACTTTCCCGCACTCCGGTTGTTTGGTGGAACCTCTGCGCGGCTTTCACTTTCATGCTCACACTTGTGTTGTCTGCAAACTTATTTGCATCAGCCGTTCGGGAAGCGTTCGACCCGAGATTGGTCCTCAAAATCGGGAGGAAGGAATAATGCTTCAGATCTCTAATATGGTGACTGAAATCCTCACTTCCGAGGATACGGTTCGCGTCGTAGACGGCCTGAGTCTGACGTTGAATCGAGGAGAAATCTGCGCCTTAGTCGGAGAATCCGGATGCGGCAAATCAATGACGGCGTTTTCTCTATTGAGACTTCTGCCAAGCTCCGGACGAGTCTCGAGCGGTGTTGTTACCGTTGACGGAACGGAAATCATGGGTCTGCCGGAAGCGGCAATGCGCAATATTCGTTCCTCCAAGATCAGTCTGATTTTCCAAGAACCGGCGACGTCGTTAAATCCGGTGATGACCGTCGGGGATCAAATTGTCGAGACGATTCTGCTTCATACTCCGCTGCGCGGCGATGAAGCGCGAGCAAAGGCACTCGACTGGCTGAAAAAAGTCGGAATTCCCGAGCCTGAACGCAGAATGAAATCATTCCCGTTTGAGCTCTCCGGCGGCCAAAAACAGCGTGTGATGATTGCTATCGCGCTGGCGGCCGAGCCGAACTACCTCATTGCAGACGAACCGACAACGGCGCTGGACGTTTCCGTTCAGGCTCAGATTCTTGATCTTTTAAAGCAGCTCAAGGAAACCGAAAACATCGGCATTCTGCTGATTACTCATGATTTGGCTGTGGTAGCACAGGTCGCTGACAGAGTGGGGCTGATGTATGCCGGTGAGTTAGTGGAAGAGGCATCGGCGCGTGAGTTCTTCTCCAAACCATTGCACCCTTATGCGCGCAACCTGTTAAAGGCACTGCCTGAAGGAAAGCAAAAGAGCCAGATGCTTGAAGCGATTCCGGGCATGGTTCCTCGCCTGAACCGAGAGTTCCACGGGTGCCGATTTGCCGAACGCTGCAAAAAGGCGCGCCCGGAATGCTCTGAGCATAAAGTTGCCTTACAGGAGATTGGCGGACGAAAAGTTCGCTGTCTGTTCCCTGAAAATGATCCGGTTGAGCTTCCGCGAAGTGACGTGGTTGTCGAAAGGGAGCAGAAGAATGTGCCTCGTATTTTGGAAGTCAAAGATTACAGCGTTTGGTTCCCGATTCGCGGCGGATTTCTGCATCCGACGGAGTACGCCAAAGCCGTCAACAATGTTTCCTTTGATGTGCTCAGAGGATTGACCACAGCGCTGATCGGAGAAAGCGGCAGCGGCAAAACCACCGTTGCCCGAGGCATTCTCCAGCTTCTGCGACAGCAGGCAAAAATCACGGGTTCTGCGCTCTTAAATGGAAAGGACTTAGGCAGCTTGAACGGTCCCGAACTTCGACAAGCCCGCGTCGATATGCAGGTTATTTTCCAAGACCCGTTCTCCAGTTTGAATCCAAGAATGCGCGTTAAGGAAATTCTGCTTGAGGGTCTGGAAAGTCTGCATCCTGATATTCCTGCAAGTGAAGCGCTCGGCAGAATTGAAGGTGTCATCGGTCTTTGCGGACTTCTTTCCGATTCATTGAATCGGTATCCGCATGAGTTCTCGGGCGGTCAAAGGCAGCGCTTGGCGATTGCTCGTGCGTTGGTGGTTGAACCCAAACTTCTGATTTGTGACGAACCGACTTCGGCTTTGGATGTTTCGGTGCAGGCTCAAATCCTGAACCTTCTGAACGAAATCCAAAGAAGCCGCGATATCTCGTACTTGTTCATCACTCATAACTTCGGTGTTGTGCGTTATCTCGCTGACGAAGTCATTGTGATGAAGTCCGGAGAAGTGGTAGAGGCGGGATCGGCGGAAGAAATCCTTAATCGTCCGAAAGATCCTTACACCTGCCGTTTGCTGGAAGCAGTTCCAAATTTCGACTCCTTGAAGTAACGATCAAGAAGTTCGTACAAGGTCGACAGAGGCGCCTAGATACGGAGAGAAGTTCTAGGCGCTGTTAGCGAGATTCAGCGAAAGACGAAATAAAAATTCAGAGGGGACTTTTATCTTTTAAGGAAGGATTTAAAGAAGGCCTTGCTGGTTGATCAGAGAGTTCTGGCTGTCAAAGAAAACCTCTATTTTGAGGATTGAGCAGAAATTGAACAAGATTGAACAAGTATTGTGAGTCGGCCTAGCTTGAGAGGGAGCCACTTCATCTTTTATTTCGAAAATGACAGCAGTTTTTTCAGCGAAATTTCGCTAAAGATAAAATAAAAATTTAGAGGGGATTTTTATCTCTAAACGATCGGATTAAACAGACTTTTCCTTCTGGGCTAAGCGTTCTTGATGTCAAATAAAGTACCTATTTTTTGGAATTGAGTAGAAATTGAACAAGAATCGCGCAAAGATTGAGCAACTATTGAACAAGTATCGTGCATAGGCCGAGCTTGAGAACGAATTTCTCTTTTCAATCCGGAAAGAGTAACCGAGCGTTTTCCGTGATGTCTCGCTGGGTGGCTGCGATGTCTATAAAAACGTCTCCTAAGCGATCTTGATCAGATATGATCTGGATTCCGTTGTTTTGACACAAATCTAAGTAGACCGCCAGCGCCGTTCTTTTGTTGCCGTCCTGGAAGAAGTGACCTTTGAGGAGGCTGACAACGATGCTGGTTATCTGCTCTGGGACGGTGCCGTAATAGGAATAGCTGGACAGACATCCGCCGACTCGCTGTCTTCCTTCTTCTGAGCAGCGATTACCGGAGAGAGCCTCATTGATCAAGACAACCGCATCAATATCTAATGGCGTACTCATTTGTCTTTTAGATAATCAAAAGTCTTTTTGAAGGTGCTTAGATTTTCTTTAAAGCGCTTGAGCATCTGCTCTTTAGTATTTGGACGGAGCTCTTGTTTTTGAGAACCTGATTTCTTATCTGTCATGGTGTAGAAAGAGAAGAGCCGTTTAGATTTGATTAACCGGCTCGGCTTCTTCTCTCAAGGAGAACTAAAAATTAACCTTGTTCGCTGAAGCGCTCTTTAAGCCGCTGAGGCAGTCCTCCGCTGCGTTGCGTGACGGTCTTTAAAGACATGCCCAGAACATCCTTAGCCCCGAAAATCTGGCACGTTTTTTCCGAACGAGTAATGCCGGTATAAAGAAGTTCGCGCGTGCATAACGAGGCAGCATCACTTCCGGCGCTCAGCGTCGGCAGGAAGATGGCGACATCACGGAAGCCGGAACCCTGCGATTGGTGAATCGTGATGGCAAAGGCAGTGTCATATTTTGGCAGCAGCTGAGCCGGAACGATTTTCTTCAGATCACCGATGAATGCATACCACGTCGGTTTGTCGGAATCAGCTGTCTTCAAGCCGAAAATAATAGCCACGTCGCCGTTGGCAACACCGAGACCGGAGTCGTTTTGACGAACAATGATGACCTTGCCGTTGTACATGTCATCGGCGGATGGGACTTTAAATGCCGATTTAACAAAATCTTCGCAAAAGTCATTGACGGCGTTGACGCCTGTGGGACCTTCACGCTGTGCGCATAAGGGCCGGAAGGTACTCAACTCGTTCCAAACCTCTTCAAGAGCTTGTTGTACATCACTAGGAAGGTTTTCGAAGCTGGCTGATCTGGGATCTACTTCGTTTTTATCATTCGAAGTTAAAGTCAGGTTTAAGTTTTGGACTGCTTTGCAGTAGGTATCGAGTTTTTCTTCTAACCAATTCTGAGCCCGCAGAGGAAGATTTCTTCCTGCAGATTTGAAAAACACGCCGGTATCCTTAAATCCTTCGAAGGGACGATCGTCCGTATATTCAACTTGCGAAATAAAGCTGGAAAGGTCGGGATCTTTCTTTTCTTCGAGCGCGAGCATGCACTGAGCTAACCTGCCGATAGCGGATTTGTCATTGAAGCGAATGCTCTCTTTTAATTCAACGATGTGCCCTTTTAAAACTCCTGAATTATCAGAGATATCCGCAAATACCGAACCCGGCCCGACGGCTGCCAGCTGATGCTTGTCGCCTAAGAACACTGTTTGAGTTCTGGCCGGGTCAATTGCTCTGACAAGCTTCAAAGCCAAGGCCGAGTCAATCATTGAACTCTCATCCACGATTAGCAAATCTGCTTCAATCGGATTATCCGCAGACGGCCGTTTTCCGTTGGATAAATCCGTAACCAGTAATTTATGGATCGTTAAAGAGGTCAGCCTGTCTTCGGCAAGAGCTTTGCGAACCTCGGGATAGTAAGGAGCAGAGGTTGGACCGGCATCCGCCTGGTTTTTTACGGATTCAAGGAGGCGGCTTGTGGCTTTCCCGGTTGGTGCGCACATTTGAATGATGCCCTTCGTATGAATCTCCAAAAAGGCTTCGATGAACTTCACAACGGTAGTTGTTTTGCCGGTACCGGGACCGCCGCAAATGACGGAGAATTTTTCCGAAACCGCAAGTTCGGCTGCTTTCAGCTGTAGGGGATTTAAAGAGTAGGCTTTCTTGTCGCCCTTTTCTCGTGCATTCTTTAACGTCTGTTCTAGCTGTCCCAAGGCCTCTTTTACCTCGTTGACTTCGCTGGCGCTTGCAGAGCACATACCGTGAATTCCCGCAGCCAAACGGCTTTCAGAGCAAAAGTTGCGGCGGGAATAAATTCTCAGCTTTTTCGGTTCGCTTACGTCAAGAATAAAGGGCGTCGGAGCGACAGAAAGGTTGTTGGGTTCATCAGCAATTTTGCTGCTGCCGTCTGTTAGCAGCTCTGCTTCCCTAAGCAGCTCCACGTATCCTTTATTTTGCGGCGTTGCATCAAGCTCGACACATAAACCTCCGAGGTGTTCTGCTTGTCCGAGATGCAGCATGAAAAACGCCAGCGCATTTCGCTGCTCTGCCGTCACAGTTTTTCCTCGACGAGCTAAAAGATCAAGCAGAATGGTGCCGAGGTTTTCAAATGAATTTTGGTTTTGCGAAATCATTTCACGCAGCTCCTTTAGCACGAGATTCCAGGAGTTCACGACTAAATCCGTTTTTCAGGAAGTCGTCTAAACATTCGATAAGGCCATCTTTGGGACGCTCAAAGTATGTTCCGCGCCCTTCTTTGTTGATACCGCGTAAAAAGCAGTAAATCGCGCCTCCGATGACTTTATAACCCTCACCTTCAGGCAGATTTAAACGAACCTCGAGCATTCGTTTGAGCGCAACCAGGTAAAGCGTCAACTGGAGCTCATAGTGATTGTTTTTCATCAAGGCGTCTACGGCTTCTGGCGTGTACAGCTCGGGAGCATTATTGCGGTAATCAATTTTGTTCGTCTTCCAGTCGATGACCCAATATTTGCCGTCTGCGGCAAATGCTAAGTCGATGGAGCCCGTGAGGTATCCGCGCATATCGAGTTCCGATAAATGGAAGTCTTTATAACGAGAATCAAAGGCTGTTAGTGTTTCAGCCAAAAGACTCGCCGTCAGACGTTCTCTGCCCTTTATCGGAGCTCCGACGGAAAGCATGAATTTCAATTCCGGACGGCAATCTTTAAGATTTTTAAAAAGCTGAGCGAGGTGGAAGCCCGGCGCGGAGGGCATAATCTTTGCTTCGAATAAATTTTCGAAGAACTCTTCCGTTTTGGTCTCGATTTCGGCCTTTCGTTCTTCTGTTTCCGGAGCGACATACCCCTTAAAACGATCATCTAAAAATTTGTAGACTCTGAGCTTCCAATTATGAAAATTTTTGTCGAAGATCTTTTCCAATAATTCATGGACTTTCGTGCCGAATTCGGCAGCGCTCTGAGAACCTTTGAGAACCTCCAAAATATCCTCTTCTTTCGATGCTGCGACTGGTTCCTCTGATTCTGAAGCTTCTGTTTCATCAGTGATGACGGCAGAATCCTGTGCCTCCATGGTTCTCAATAGGCTTGTGAAACTAGAGGAAATCCAGGAACGATTTTGTCTGTCACCGCGACCGGCTCTGAGATCAAGATGTTCGATCTGTTCTCTAATGGAGACTTCGAAGTCACTAAATTTGCCGGGTTCGAAGTCAAAACGAATATCAAAAGGAGAGTAAGCATTCAAGGCTTTTTCAGAGAGCATGAGAGGATGTGCGTTGTTTTTGTTGTGCTCGGATATTCCTTCAAGCAGGGCTTTTCTCACTTCTCTTGCCGACGCTTCCTTCGGGCTCAAAGCTTCCCGCAGCCGGTTCAGCCCGTTAATTATGGCCATTCCTCCTGACGTTTCTCCGCTGATAGCCTGCGCAAGCGGATATTTTCCGCCGACGCTTCCGTGCGGCGCCCCTGATTTAGTCTTCTTAAAGAAATAAGGCAGGACCACTCTTGCTGTTGCCCGCGTCATAGCGACATATAACAATCTCATTGACTCTTCATAAGATTTCTCAACAAAGTCGTCGGGAGCCTTTTGTTCGGTTTCATAGAAGGTAATGACACCTGTTGCATCGTCTCTAAATTCTTGACTCTTGGAAAAGCTTATTGGCCGATCAAGGTAGTAAACAACCGGGTATTGAAGTCCTTTACTGCTGTGAATGGTCTCTACCCGAACCACATCGGAATCGGTTTCACGTCTCAGGGTATAGCTGTCGTTGTTCTTTTTTTGTTCTTGTTTTAACCAGCGAAGCAGCCCCTGCAGATTATCTATGGTGTTGTGCTGCTGATGCAGAAGCTCCAAGATGTGCTGATAGTTCGTGAGGGCGCGTTCTCCGCCGTATTGCAGTAAACGCTTTTCGGTTTTGGCGCCGGCGAAAAGGTTAGAGACTGCAGCGATGATTCCTCTCTTTTCGTAGATTTTCGCTGAATTCTCCAATAGCAAGCGTGCCTGGGCAGAGGCCGCATCGTTGTTTAGTAAGTCATTCAACGAGTCGCCGAAAATTCGGGTTGCCTGAGCCGCTGCCACAAGACGCGTATCTCTCGGATCGTACATAGCCTCCAGAACGCTCTTGAGTTCGTGCGCTTCTTTAGAACATAAGACGTTTTCATTCGAGGAGCGAAGAGTTCGAATGCCTCGCTTGCGCAACTGCTCAATAACTTTGTCAGCATGGAAGCGCTTTGCGACCAATATGGCGATGTCACTGGGCCTCAGTCTCCGGCCTTCATAGAGAACGTTTTCCTTTAGTAAGGATTCGATTTCCTCTGCGATGGCAATAGCCTCCATATCGCGAAGAGCCTCTGCATTGGACAAGGCCTTAGTGTCGGCGTTAGACCAGAAAGCGAAAGAGGGGAGGGGTTCGAGTTTACCGTTTTTCTCTAGGAGGAGCGGTAGTTTTTTCTTATTAAACTGCACCGGCGAATAGGTCAGAGCCTGATTCAAAAAGCCGCCGTCGGGCCCTTTTCCTTCCGGATTGAAGTATTCATTAACTCCGGCGATGATTCCCGGCGTTGAACGATAATTCTTCACTAACTGGTAAAGGTTGTTGATTTCATTTTTGGCTAACAGATACGTTTCGAGACTGGCATTCCTGAAGCGATAAATAGACTGTTTCGGGTCGCCGACAAAGATGACGGGTTTAGAGCCTTCCGGATCATCTAAGAACAGATGTTTGAAAATAGAGTATTGAATCGGGTCCGTATCCTGAAATTCGTCAATTAATGCAGCGCCATAAAGATTTTGAATGGCTTTGGTGAATTCCGGATCTTTAACAATGCGTTCTTCTGCTTCAATCAGCAGGTCATCGAACGTAAATAGACGCTCATCTTTCTTGTTTTTTTCGTAGAGAGTTGTTGCCTGATCAATAAAAGTATTAAAAAACTGATTGGTTTCTTCTTCAGGCTCATGCTCGGAGTCTTTCATCAGCTTCATTTGCTGAGTGAGGGGCTTAGTTCTGCTCAGGCCGGCAGCAGTCGATAGGATGTCTGCCCATGGAATGTCGCGAGCTAGAGATAGTTGTTCCGTAGGGCAGGTTGGATAAGCCTTGGGAAGATTTGTACGAAGAAAAGTAGTTAACGCTTTATCTTTCGCATCTGAATCATCGCCGATCTCAAAGTCGTAGTTCCCTTTTGAAGAAAAGACAAAGTCTTGCAGGATTCGCTGGCAAAATCCGTGAATAGTAAAAATGGCAGCGTCGTCAATCTTATTGAGCGCCGTTTGCAGTTTTTCAAGAATTTCTGCCGAACAATATTTCTTTTCTTCCCAGCTATCCAGCAGATCGTTGAAGCTGCCGTTCTTCTTCAGTCTGATTTGTTCAATGAGTTCCGTCAGGTTGCTGCGCAAACGAGATGACAGTTCATCGGTGGCCGCATTCGTGAATGTCACAACCAAAATCCGATCCAGCTCAATCCCTTTCTCGACTAAAAGCCTGAGCAGCACCCGCATCAAGGAATACGTTTTTCCGGTGCCGGCGCTGGCTTCCAAAAGCATGTGCCCCTCAATCGGCGTTGTGGCTGCATCAAATTCTTTAAAAAGCATAAATACTCCGATTAAGGTTTAAGTTTCTCAACGAAATCAATTAGCGCTTTGATTGCTTCGGAAAGGTAGATGTCTTTCTTTTTGCCATCTCCTTTGAGGAGTTTGTAGTAATCGCTGAGTTCTTCTTTGAGAGCTGTGGATAAATCAGCCGCTTTCCGTACGTTTTCCTCTGAAACACCTTGCCAAAGCAGGGCATCATCCGAGGCATTCATTCCCAGTGCGTGCCTGCAGTGACACTCAAATAACTTCAAGAAAGCTTTAAGCGGTTCGCCGCCGTGGTTCTGAATAATCGAAGAGTAAGAAATACTGAAATGATCTGTGTCTGAACTATCGTTAAAGACAAGCAAATCGTATGGCTCTCCTGCCTCCGTCCAAATAATTTGACGCAATAGTTCACGATTTTGTTCTGATCCAGAGCAAAAAACGCCGAGCTTGACGCGCAAGGTCTCGCCTTCCGTTTTCCAAAGGAAGAGATCTGTTTTGTCCGTGAGGCGACGGACGTATGTCGATATTTCAGGCGGAACTTGATAGTCAAGCGTCGCAGAGACAGTTGTTAGAGTTTCAGTCTCCATAAATTGTTTTCTTGCGGCATATGCCTCGGTAACTTCTGAGGCTTCAAAGCTGAGAACTGCACGCCGGACGCTTTCGATGCCGTACTTAGGATTAAGGGCCAGAAGGTCGAGCGCCTCTTTGTCGGAGAAGTTGTTCTCAAGCAAAGAAAGAAATTTTCGGCTGACGGTTGAGTGCATGAGCTTGTCATCTTTGGCAGGGACGATCATTCTTTCGTCGGCTTCGAAGTCTGATGATTCAAGTTTGAGCAAGTTAGCTGTCCACTCATCGTAGGATGTCAGAAACTTTATGAGGAAATTAACCTGCAGTTCCCGAAGCTTGGAGTTCTGCATCGTTTTGGGAAGTTTCTCATCGGGAATCCCTGTGTTGGCGAACATGGATTCCTTCGCATCGGGGTTCCTGTAGGCGTGCTCGATTGATTCGAGAACGTCTTTCCGCGGGCTCTTCCAGAAAAGGTTGTTTTCCCGTTTTTCTAGGGATTTCGGTTCCTCTAAGAAATTTCTCATGGAAAAGCGATTTAAAGGAACCTTTGTAACGATGCTCTTCCATAGTTCGTCAGCCTTTTCCTGAGCAGTGCCGTCCTCCATTCCCACGCTCATGGCATGAGAAAGGAAGTAATTTTTGAAGTTATCAATGACAAGCGACGGATTATTTTCGCTTTGCGGCTTCGTTCCGATTGTGTAGGAAATCAAAAGGTTTTCTCGAGCGCTGAGAAGCGTGTCAAGGAAGACAGCGTTATTGTCTTTTCTCGCGTCTCGGTCACCGCGGCGCCGGTGGTCCTTGGTTAAGTCAAATTCTTCAAATTTCGGTGTTCCCGGGAACCCGCTTTTCTCATCAAAACCCAAGCAGCAAATGACCTTGTAGGGAATACCTCTTGCCAGCGAAATGGATGTGAATGTCATGGTCCCGGAGCTTGTCACCTCGCGTTTTGTTTTGGAGAGTTCGCTTCTCAGCTCGCTTAATACAACATCGAAGCTGACCGGTTTTTCTGTGCCGTCAAAAGCGGCGGTCAGACCTTTGCAGACTGTTTCAATGATTTCTGTGAAGTTATAGGATTCCTCAGGATCGCAGCTGCTGCCGAAGAAACGGTTTTTCATGTCCAGAAGCGATTCTCTCCAGCCCTCTGCCGGAAGTGCAAAATCGCTGGCGAGCAGTTCGCGGCGCTGATCGGCAAGGTTCAGGTAAAGCTGAGAAAGCGCCTGGATTAAACGACCCGAGTCGTCGGAAACAGTGTCAAAGCCGGCTTCTTCGTCGCCGCGGATAGGAAGCACCTTCTTAAATGGCAGGGGAGAGGCCTCATCAAGGAAGAATCCGAGCGAAAGCCGTTCCATGGCGTCTTGAAGAGACGTGTCTTCATCTGTGAAATTAAGCGCTGCAAGCTGCTGGTGATCGATTCCGACAGAGTACCCGGCGGAATAAAGCCAAGTTTGGATGACAGAGATATCGTCCAAAGAGAAGCCCCACTGCTGCTGAACGGGGAGTTTTTCTAGCCAAGCAAAGAACTCTCTGGCGGAAAAATCAGACATCAAGAGCTTGCCCAAGCCCACAAACGCATCCGCGAGCGCGTTCTGCTTTTCTTCGCTGAGACCGATGATCTTCCAAGGAATGAAAAGATCCTTCGGCAGTGATGCCATGACGCCTTCGATGACGGGAGCTGCCTTTTCGATGTCTGGGACCACGACCAAAACATCGGATGGTTTAAGGACGCGCTTTTTATCCGTGAACCAGTTCTGGAGAATATCGATGGTCGCTTCGACTTCTCGGACGAAAGAGGGCGCTTTAAGGATACGAAGACTGACGTCGTTCTCATCAGGCTCAGTGGGCAGAAGTGTGCTGTCCATTCTAAGAATGGAGTTTTGGAAGCTATGCAGGAATGACTTGGAGGGGTACTCTAAATACGCAGAAGCTGATTCAGCACTAACCTTGGTTTTAAGTTCTTCTTCGGGGTTTTCAAAAGTTTTTTCTGTGCTTAAGAAATTCCGAGATCCGGGTTGTTTGACGGACGCATTCTGACGTTTCTTTTTTGCCTCCTCTGAAATATCTGTTTCGATCGCTGAAGCTTCCTCCTCAGAGAAAAGGAAGCTGTCCAATCTGTCAATGGCGGCTCTCGTACTTGCTGCATTTGTCAGTAGGTAGTTCAGGCAGCTGTTGTCGACTTTGAAATTTTCTGACCAATCGAACTGCGCTTTCGGTACGGACTCAAACCAGTATTCGGCACATGGATTAAGAATGTACAGATTAAGTTCTGCCGGGGAATCTTCATAGGCTCGAATCAGAGGCAGTAAGTTTGGCGGAATCGAGAACGGCAGGAAAAGATGAATCGGCAGGCTGTCTTCAACCGGCTTGTTCTTGCGGATTCGTGTAATGGTATTTTCAAGCCAACCGAAGATTTTTCCCCTGTTGTCAGCGCCGGTTTGTTCGATTAATTCTTGCCAAAGACGTTTTTGCCATAAAAAGTCAGAGTTTTCCTTCAGCCTCGCTTCTTCGATCTTTGCATTCGGCGCCGGGAGCGGGTTGTTAAGTTCAAACTTTTCTAACGCCCACTGCTGCAGCCAATCAAAACGATAAGAGCCGTAGGTAATGAAGACCGTGTTCAGATGGCGGGCAAACTCCAACACACCCACGGGGTCCAACGTCTGAATGTATTCATAAAGACGCTTTTCTTCTTTAGGAAAGGTCTTTTCGGTTTGCTTTTGCCTCAGGATCTCGTAAAAAGTCCAGTCCATGACCTGGGAAGTCTCAGTGTTAGAAAGAGACTGCCCGAGAACTTTGAACATCCAGCTGGCGACGTTGGAGAATTTAATTCCCGGCGTTGCGCCGAAGTGATCGGCTAAGAAGCGGTTGAGGTTGTCCTCGACCATCGTCGTCGGGACGATAACTTCGATTTGCTCAAAAAAGGAGGCATTCCTGTTTCGCAGGTCCTCCAGATTAAAACCGATTTTTGTGGCAAGAAC
>OJQZ01000736.1_pt1 | contig 24140 bp, 26 predicted proteins | sample 1599071 | NCBI WGS metagenome assembly OJQZ01 (sample SAMN03922525, study PRJEB24848) | human gut metagenome | isolation source: stool sample | host: Homo sapiens | place: Germany | collected 2010-05
TTTCTCTTGTTGTTTTTTCTTTTCTGCCATTTGCTTTTTGATGTACGCTTGGTTTTTAGCACCAAAACTTTTATTAATTTCAACACGTTTCTTTTGTTGTGCTTTAGCTTTTTTTTGTTTTTTAGTATTTTTCTCTTTTTGTTTAGAAGTTTTATTTTTGGAATTTTTATTCTTAGAACCTTTCATAATATCGTTATGTATGCTCTCTACATTTGCTTTATGGTTTTGTTTCATTTTAGCGAAATTATCATTAGAAAATCTATTCATAACTTTAGCTTTAGTTCCTTCTTGAGTTTTCTTTACTTTATCTATATAATCTTTTCTTAATGGCGATTTATGTTGATACACAGTATCTCCTATGTTATAAGCACCATTCGTACTTCTTGCTACTGATTTGTTTATAAGGTGTTTTAATGCAGTTTCTCTAGTATTGTTTAATCTCTCATCAACTGTTTTATTAAGTCCGTAATAACTGTTATACATAGGTGAAACAGAGTCGTTATATATACTTGCTCTTTCCATTAAGTCGTAAACTCCACCTGTGTCTACTGCATTATACACATCAGTTGAAAGTTGTTTAAATTTGTTATCTACTGCTTGTTGTGTTATCTCGTCATTAAGTGTCTCTGCACTTATTTCTCCACCGTCATAGTTTTGATAACCACCATAATAACCTCTTGAATAAGGGTTATAACTTCTTGAATAACCAGAATATCCACGTCTTGAATATCCACCACCACCGCTTCTTGAGTTATCTGCCATTTCTTTATCGTGGTCTCTATCTAATTTGTTTTCACCAGATTGCCAATTGTTTTGACTATCTTGTTGTTCTTTATCAAACTTGTTTTGAAGCTCTTGCATCATTTGTTGGAATTCTTTATCTTTTTGTGCTTGTGCTTCTTCCCACGCACGTTTTTCTTCAAGTAGCTTTTGTTCCCAATCACGACTATCTTGTTCTTTATTATCTTCTCTGTTCCAATTCATTAACTTTTCAAAGTAATCTGTTTGGTATCCATTTAATTTGTTTTGGTAATCATTATAGTTTTGTAAGTGCCCCATATTTAATTGAGCTAAAGAGTTGTTCATTTCGATTTGTAATTTATTAAGAAGTTCATTACGTTTATTAGAAGTTTCTACTAAGTTCTTGTTATGATTTATGTTTGCTACGTTTTCTAAACCTAATTGTTGAGGTGAGTATTGTATTCCACGATTTGTACCAGATATGTTTAATTCTTCCATTTGGTTATACTTTTGTTCATTTAACGTGTCAACAGATTGTTTATAAGCGTTCTCTGCCTCTAATTTAGATTGTTCGTGTTGTTTTTTTAATGCTTCTTGTTGTTGTTGGAACATTTGCTCTTGAAGTTGCCAACCTTTATTTGCTTGTTCTTTTTGAGATTGAAGTATTTGTTCTGCTAATTTGTAAGGTGTAGATTGACTTGTATATTTATTATATAACTCTGGATTATCAAGTGCTATACCTGCATCTAATTTTCTTTTTGCTTCTGCTTCGTATTCTGCTTGTGTCATACCACCTGTTCCAGGTACTATTGCATTAGGGTTTAATGGGTTGTACACTAAACTTCTTTGGTTTGCACCTGCATCAACACTTCTAGCGTTTGGATTAACATTATATCCACTTACAGTTTCTGGTGTTACTGCTAACGCACTATTCACATCAGATAGACTCATTAATCCTGCTCCACCAATTCCTTCGGCATTAGTAGGTTGTGTTTGATTTGTTTCAACAGGTGTAGTTATCACAGGAGCACCTTCTGACGCATTTAAAGGGGTCTGTGAGGCGTTTGGAGTAATTGGCTTAGTATTTATATTATTAGGTGTTTGTACAGGTGTAGAGATGCCACTAGCACTCCCAGAGCCTGTTGTATTTGTACTCGTACCAGTTGTAGGAGTCATAGCTTTTACTTTATTTTGTATTGTAGTTTGAGTCGTGTTAGGCATTGTTGTATTATTTACAGTTTTACCATTTAACGAGTTTATAACTTTTTCTTTAAAATTATTTATAGGTTGTTGTTTTTGTCTCTTTAAATAATTGTTATATTGATTTTGCATAACTTTTCCTTTCTTTGTTAATTATATATATTTATTGTATCACGAGTGGCGAATTAACGCCACCCAGTGTTTATTTAGGGAATCCATTACTCCAACCTTGCGGAACAGTAGTCATACTAAATCTTCTCCATTCTTTAGTAATCTCTATCATCTTAGGTTGACATACACCTTTATTATGTTGCCAACTATCGTGGAACATTAACCCTTCTTTTAACCACCAATCTCCACCACAATTACTGCAATAATGAGTTTGGTCTCTATCATCTACACCATTTTCATTCCACTTAACTTTACGTAAGTCTATACAAGTATAAATGTATTGGTATTTAGTATCAAAAGCCTTTATATTTGAAAATGGGTGATACATACAGTTTTCTGAATTAATCTTGTTTGCCTCTCTAAGTATTATAGTTTTTGATGTGCTAGATTGTTTAACGCTATCTCCAAAATATCTATTACTGTCTCCACTAAATGACTCTGCGTAAAAGTTACCATTTGGTACAGGTAGATGTTGAACTAATTCCCAAGCTCCATTATACCAACCATAAACTTTTATATCCTTCATCTCAACACCTGTATTTTGAGTAAAAGGTGTTCCTTCAACTCTATATATATTAGACCAACAACCTAGTGCTTGAAACGCACCTGTTCCTGGACATCCACTTTGACCACAACTGTGAGCCATAGCAGTAGGTCTATATTGGTTTTCCCATCTACTATTGTGTTTCCAACCTGTTATATTACCGTTAGGTATGGCTTCGTGTGCTTGACCCATTGGGTACATTTTGTCAAGTATATACTCACTTTTACAAGACTCTTCGTACTCATTTGAAGTCATTTCACCTCCACCACCACTTGAGGGTGCAGTAACTGTTACAGAACAAGAAACCTCAAATTTCCCATCAGAAGTTCTAAATCTTATTGAAGTTTGTCCTTGACCTACTCCTGTTATTCTGTATCTATGACTTCCTAAATCAGATACACTAGCAATAGCTCCACTACTACTCATACACTCAATATTTTTGTTTATAACATCACTTCCAAATGATATTGTTACATCAACAGTTTTACCACGTTCTATTGAAACACTTTCAGGTGCTACTTTTATTCCAGAGGTAGTTGTACTTCCACTTCCTCCACCGCTACTTGAAATTACAGTAACACGAATATCATATTTGTGTCCACCATCATCTGTTGTAGCAGTAACCTTTGAATAACCAACACCTTTTGCCGTTATTAAACCATTTGAACTAACATCAACAGCAAGAGTATTATCAGAGTACCAATGTATCAATTTGTTTGTGGCGCTTGAAGGAATAACACTTGCAATTATTTGTCTTGTTTGTCCAACTTGTAAATTAACTTCCCATTCAGAACAGTTAATGCCTGTTACAGGAATGTTAGCACTACCAGAGTTATTTTTTAACGCTTCAATATCTGTCTTTACTTTTGTAAGTTCAGAAGAAAGTGTATCAATAGTGCTTTTTAATGAGTTTATATAAGTATCATTAGTAATCAAATCAGAGATATAACTACTTAAATTACTTATATCACTTGTACTATGAGTATGCGTTTTGTTAGCGTAATCAGAGTGAGTATGTGATGCACTTGCATAATTATGTGTATGATTAGATGAAGCGTATTCAGTATGTGTATGTGATGTATTTGCATAATTACTGTGTGTATGTGAACTACTTGCATATTCTGTATGTGAGTGATTTGAAGGAGCTTTATCGTCCCACGCATTTATTTTAACTTGAGTTATAGAGTTTAATGCACTTAAATTAGAGTGAGTGTGCCCATCGCCAGAGCCTTCACCACTTCCATCAAGACCTCTTGGAATATAGAAATTGAATGTTGGGTTTTCTAACGTGCCAACTCTCTCAACATTTGCTTGTTCAGTTGGCTCAAGAGTTACAACTTTACCAACCTTAATGTTTGGAGTTATACCATTATCACCCTTCTCGCCTTTTTCACCTGGTAAACCTTGTTCTCCTCTATCTCCCTTATCACCTTTAAGAGTAGCTTTTTGTTCTGGTGTTAATTCTTCAAATATGATAACACCATCTTCACCCTTATCGCCTTTATCTCCCTTGTCTCCTTTTACACCCTGTATACCTTGTATACCTGGTTCACCCTTATCTCCTTTGTCGCCCTTCTCACCTTTCTCACCACGTTCGCCTTGTTCTCCTTTGTCCCCTTTGTCTCCTTTTATACCTACTAAATCTTCAATTTCTGGGATAGAGTTTATAGCTTCTTCTAAACGATTTATCGCACCATTATGATTATCTATAAGGGTATTATAAGCGTGTTCTATCTCCTCAAAGTTATCATTCATTTGTGTAGGAGATATTATAGTGTTTTGTTGGAAGTTAGGAAAAGGTATGATGATGTTTTTAGTAAGCTTTAATTCTTTTAATTCTTTTTCTTTCATAGTTATCCTTTCCGTTATCTGTAACCTTTAAATTCGTACAGACCACTTATTTCATATATTCTCATTGGTTGATAAAGTTCTTCTTCTTCAAGTTCTCTATAATACTCTCTAGTTTCATAGTTTCTAGGTTGTCTTACATAAAATTTACCGTTACAGTAAAACAAATCACCAACCTCTGTTTCTTGTTGATGTGGAAGCTCTGTTACATAGTCTTTAAACTTGTAACCATTACCTATCCATATCTTAAATGTTTTACCACGTCTACCAACCATTATCGGTAGTGAACGAGATATATTAGATGCTATAAATCTACTCTTATCCCAAATAGCCTTGTCCCAAAGTGCTATTTCACTTTCTATTCTGTTTTCATTTTCAACAGAAACATAATCTATATCATACTTAACTCTCACATCACAACGCTTATTATCGTATACTTCCGATACAACATATGTATCTCTGATTTGTTTAATACGTATAGGAGAACCAAAATCTATGTCTTTAGAAGTCCAATAACAAGGTATAGGGAGTTTTAACTCTGGATATTCATAATCGTAGTCATAACATACACTATCGTCAAAATACATTATTTCACTTCTATCTCTACCTAATAAAAACTTATCGTGATAGTTAAACATTATTACGTTTTCAGTACCAGAGTAAACAGTCCAAGCCATTAATTGGTAATTATATATAAGGCTCAAATCACCTAACTGTATCCACCATTCACCATTATATGGATCGTAACCTGTGTGACAATTACGTATATCCCAAATGTTTTTACTTATAGGTTTTTCAAATAGATTAACTTTTGTATTAAGTTGTTGTGTAGCAAGTATTAATTCACTAGAGTTAGTTGTTTTAAGTTTATAACAGTTACCGTCAGTTCCTACGTAAAACATAAAGTTATGTATCACATCTGCACAATGGTCGTTTACTATACCTGTATGAGTGTTTATCTTTTTAAGTGTATATGCCTCACTTGTATCTCTATTTGTATTACCGTGTAAAGCGTAAACATCTTTATCTCTACCAAATATTATAGAGTCGGCAAATACTCTCATACAGTTTATCTTATCTCCATTAGGAGGTAGTTGTACAGGAAGTGATGCAGGGAAGTAAAACGGATTAAGTATATCACTTATATAAACCATATTAGGGTCGTCTGGATTACCTGTGGCATAAAGTCTATCCTTGTGTACTATAAGCATATTACATTTGTTAGTTTGCATATTAGTACCTTTGTAACCATCCTCTAATTCGTATTGGCAAGGTTCGTACCAAGCTCTCCACCTATGTTCTCTAAACTGTTCTTCTTTCCATTCCCCTTTTGTGGCAGGTTTAGGGTTAGGAGTATATTCATAAGGAGGTGTAGATATAAAGTATATACGTGGTAAGTCCATAGTTTCTAAATCTTCTAGTTTGAAAAATCTTATATGATTTGCCCCATCAACTAAGAAGAACTTGTCCATAAATTGAACACCACTAACAGGTTTATATACACCGTCTTGTCCCCACGGTATAAATATTGGAGTTCCATCAGATCTAACATACACAAAATTCTCATCAACGTGCATTAATAAAGTCTCAACTCCTGGTTCTGGTCTTAGTACCCACAATCTACGTAATTTACCTTCTATGTTATGTGCAGGGTTGTGAAATGTGTATTTAGTTAAACCACTTCTTTTTTCAAGTAAACCGTCTTTTCTAAAACGTACATTTAACAGATTAGGGCTTTCATTGTCGTTAAGTCTCGAAGGAGAAGATGTATTATTAAGTCCTCCTGTAAAGTTCTTAACAGTAAAAGTTATTCTTTGAGGTGATGAGGGAACAGAAGAGTTGTTTATGAATGATTTGCTATTAAACATACTATTCACCACCTAATACAAACTTAGTGAAATACACATCTTTAACCGCATCAAATGGTTTGTTATTACTTTCATCATAACCTTCTATAACAAGCTCTCCGTCATTTATAAGTTGTTCCATTTCAGAAGTCTTGTACTCGTATTCATTCATAAATTGTTGTGCTAAGTAGTTTTGTTCATCTTGTGTAAAACATCTACTAGCACCATATATAGCAAGTAAATGATGATACTCACTAGGTAAAAGTATTGGCTCATCAGAAAGAGATGTTAAATACTCCATACCTTTAAAATATTTATAACGTCTAGTTCTGTCTACACCTTCATTTATAAATGCAATTATATCGTCTTGTGTAAAAAGTGAACCTGTAATATCTCGAGTATATTGTCTAACTCTAGTTATCAAATCCTTCAACGTCATTTATATATTCACACTCCTCTCTTACATTTTCGATAGCGTGATTATTGTCTTTAGCGTATATTTGCATAAAAGAACTTAACATATCCATTATAGCATTTTGCCTTTGTATGATTAGTTCAAACATACGCATATATCTATCTTCTATCATATAATCAACTCCTTTAAAAAAGAGTAGGGATTAACTCCCTACCCCTTAAATGTTTTTATTACTTTTTACCTTTTGACGCTCTGCTAGTAGCAACTTCTTCGTCTCCACCAGTAGAACCTATCATACCTCTCCAATCAGAGAAACCGTAAGAATATCTCATATACCCTCTGTATTTAGCAACGAAAGTATCAAAATCTTCTTCGTTTTTGAACTCTGGTTTAACTCTCCAGAAGAAGTTTAATTCGTGTCTTGAACCATCTTGAACGAACCAAGCCTTATCAGAACCACCTGCTACTTTTCCTAAGTAGTCCATAACAACTATCTCCATTCTATCTTTTAAGTATGCGTTTGTATCGTTGTTATTAGTTCCTGGTAATTGAGTAGACCTTAATAATCTTATAGCAGTATCTTCTAATGCAGGAGGTACTATTAATTTAGTAGCTTTCATTTGTATTAAGTTTCCTGCTTCATCTAATTGAGAAGCCATCATTTGTATAGCTTTCTTTAAAGACTCTTCTGATAATGCTTCTTCCATCATATTTGAACAAGTTTTTACAGAGTCAACTAAATTATGAGCAGTATGGAATAAAGGTTTTTCATCTCTACCTTTGAAACCATCACTTTCAGAGAAACCTTTTAATAATACACTTATAGCATCTCTTTCAACTTTAGCTCTACCTGCTCTAGCAAGTGCCTTAGCCATTTTCTTCATTTGACCATACTTTTCATCATCATATAATTCTCTACCTATCATAAACCCTTTAGTGAAAGCCTTATGTCTGTAAGTAACATCTCCACCGTCTTTTATCTTAGCATAAGATACTGCACTAGTTTCTGACGCTCTTTCTTCCCAATCACCAAACGCTCCCATTCCGTGGTCTGTTTCAGTTGCAGAGTTAGAAGTTAATACGTTGAATATTTTTGGATATTGCTCTGGTACTTCATCATAAGTCTCGAAAAATATCTTTCTTAATCCTGGCTCTAATAATTTACCAAAGTTTGTACTAACGTGAGTGTTGTCTGTTGATGGTGTTACACCAAACATTTGTAAGTTCATTTTTAATTTTTGCATATTGTTTGCTCCTTTTGTTATGTTATGTTTTATTTATTTTATCTCCACTTGGCATATTCAGAAGGTGTCATTCCCATAGCTTTCGCTATCCTTGACTCTCTACTTGACAGATTAACATTGTCATCCTGTTTGATAGGCTTTTGGGATACTCCACCAACTATTGATTGTGTCTCAAGGGAGTTTTGTTTAAGTTCATTAAGTAACTCTTCTTTGATTTGTTTTCTAAGTTCTTCTACATTTGGCTCTTTAACACTATCTGCTTTCATAGCTTTATAAGCTACTTCTAAATTTAAAACATCGTGTTTTTCTGCATATTCTAAAACCTTATCTTCATCAAAATCAGAATACTTGTTTTTAAGTCCAGATACATAACTGTTGTATCTTTGTTCTTCAATAAACTCTTCCATCTCTTTAACTTTCTTAGTTAATTCGTCTGGAACAAAGTTATTTAAGTTTGTATAACCTTCAACATCTACGTTTCTCATAGCTTGAACTAGATGTGGGTTTTGTTCTAAATATTTATATAAATCAAGTGCAGATTGAGTTTCCTCATCATACACAGGACTAACTTCTTGTTGTGGTTCTTCTTCTTTACCGAAACGCTCCTCATACAACCTTCTTAATTCATCGTCATTTGGGTTATAAGGCACTGGAGTTGTTTCAACAGGTGTTTCTTCAACTTCCTCAACAGAGTCGCTTACAGGCTCTTCTATTGGCTCAGAAGGTGCTTCTGTATTATCAGTTATACTATATGCTTCATTAAAAGCAGATGTAAAGAAGTCTCTATCATCATTCATACTAAACATTTGTAAGTTCATCTTACATATTTTCACTAATCATTCCCCCATTCATATTTTGCATATCTTGTTGTAGCATTTCTGCTAATTGTGGATAGTTTTGTAATATCTCTCTAAACATCTCTGGGTCTTGTTGAGCTAAAGCTAATAACTCTTCTAAGACTTCATCTGGTATTTGTTGAGAGTTAAGTGCTTCTTCCATTTGTGCATTTTCAGAAAGTAATTGTTCTTCTAACATTTTCTTTTCTTCTTCATTCACATCAGAAGTTTCCTCAGTAGGCGTTTCTTCCTCTTCTTCTTTACTTTGCACTTTACCGTCTTTTAATCCTCTCTTATAACCTTTTTCTTCGATTTGAGACTCATACTCTTTCTTATCTCTTTGTTCTTTATCCATTATAAGTTCATCAACTTGTTTAGAAGTTAAATCAGATGCTTGAACAACTTGTTGTAACATACTCATTACTTGTTCAGTTACACTTTGGTCTAATTCACCTTTTTGTTGTTGAGCTTGTTGCATTTGCATTTGTTGCTCTTGTTGTAACTGTTCTTGTTGAGCTTGTTGTTGTTGAGCTTGAAGTTCTGCAAATCTATCTGTTATAGCTTTCTTATCTCCTGTTGGTAAGAACTCTAATACGGCTTTTCTATCTACAAGAGGTAAACCGTCCTCACCATTTGTTTGAGCAAGTCTAATCATTAAGTCTAGCATTGCGTTTCTATTTACAGGCATTGTAGAACCTGCCATAACTTTTAAGTCATAATCATTTGAAAGAACTTGTGCACCAATTTCTCTAAACGACGGATTACCTTCTACATCAGTAACTCTAACCCATCTATCTAGCTTCCAAAATTGTTGCATACGTGAATAAACTATTTGAGCAAGTTCAGAAAGTGATGCTTCCATAAGTTTTATTTTTAAACGTATACGTGCTTGAGACGCTTCTTGAAGTGCAAGTATTGCAGACGCCGCAGTTACACTACCTTGTTGTTCACCTTTTAATGAGTCGAACACACCAGATATATCTTGTATATCTTTTTTAAGAACTTCTATTTGCTCTCTAACATAACTTGGCATAGCAGGTGGTGTATCTCTTCTAACTTCACTACCAGGAGTCTTTCTTATAACAAGTCCTGGACGGTTAGTAAGTTTACCTTGTCCTATACCAGAGTTTTTATCTATTATCCATTGCATATTAGCAGTATTTTTAGCATTATCTATGATTTGATTTGTAAGTTCGTTTACATAGTGTTGAGGAGACATTATTTGTTCTATTTCTCCAACACCCCAAAACTCAAAAGGTATATCATAGTTTTTCATAAGTACAAATGGGAATTTTCCATCTTTATAAGGGTTTTTCTTATCAGATAACAAGATACCTAACTCTGGTAAACACGTTATAACTCTTCCTTTAGGATATTTAAGTTGTTTTTTACCCTCTACTGTCTCATCCATTGTTACCCAATCACGACACCACATTTCAAGTATTAAAACTTGGTTTGCGTCTTGTGTATCGTTATTATCTCTTTCGGCAACTAATTCAGACATTGTTATACGTGAACCTTCTATGGCACTTGCTTTTTCTGGGAATTGTTGTTTGATTTGATTTGCGTTTCTATAAGTAGCATAAACCAAAAATTCAGAATTGTCAACACTTTCTGCCAATGGGTCTGGAAATATATTGAAAGGGTCAACAGGTTTTATACTTATATTACCGTATTCACCGTCTTTACCATCCCATTGAACAAACCATACTGCGTTTCCATATACTAACATTGGTATAAGTTGTGCAGGAAGTTTTAAAGACATTTTCTCTCTATCCCATTCATAATCAAGTGCAGTTTGCACATCGGCAGAAAATTCCATACCTTGTGGTGTAGAAGGAACTGCTAAGAACTTAGGGTTATTATCTGTCATTATAGGTCTTATAGTTTCTATTGTTGAAAATACGTGATTACTTATCTCATTTGATTTGTAATCTGGTAAGTTCTTATTTTGGAAGTACGTACCTTTATACGCACTCATATATTCTTTCCACTTGTCCATAAGTGGAGCTTTAGCAACATATGCTTGTTTAAATTTAGAATACACCCACTCTACAAGTTTTCTTTCCTTTTCAGTAGGCGTGTATTTTTTAGAATTATCCGACATTCTTTATCACCAACCAATCTTCGGCTAATAAATCTTTTTGTGGTGCTTCCCACGGTGCAGTTGTTTCACCAACTGTCTTATAAATTGTTCCCATATATTCATCATAGAATATAGATATATTATCATCCCAATCGTGTCTTTTAGCTTTGTGTCCTATTTTTAAATACTGTAAAACCTCACTAAAACTGTAAATAGCCATACTTCTTTGTTCTATCACTCACATACCTCCAATTCATCTTCATCTTCAAATAACGGGTCTACGACCTCTTTTTTAGTCTCATCAACAACCTCTGGTACATAATTATCTCCCTTACCCTCAAGCCACACTTGAAGAGCAATAGCAAGACTCATTACACAGTCATCGTGGCATCCTTGTTGAGCGTTTGTACTTCCGTTTTCTTCAATTATGTATGTCAATAACTCTTGAATAGTTGTTTTATCATTTATACCTACGTGAAAATCTCTAACAAATTCTGCTAGTTTATCTATCGCCATAGGTTTAGTTTTACTTGTTGTTTGCCAACCTAATTTCTTTGTTATACTATCTGTAAATCTATCGTAAATCTTAGCAAAATATAAATTCCAATAATCGTAGCTTTGGATAGCTTTAAGCGTTGTTAAACCGTGGTTGTTTGACTCTACTCCTAAATACGCTTCATTATAGTATTTTGCAAGTTTAACTAACTCAAACCCAAATAAATCTGGGTCTATATGACCATACCACTTAGCAACCACATCACAATTACAATCAAGGACTTGTGCAACAGAGTAGTCTCCCTCTATTTTACCTTCTGCAACGTCTGCTCCTATTACATAAAACTCCCCAGGGATAGGTGTTTTCCATATTTCAACGTAACCTTTATCATCTTGTAGGAATTCGACAGTAGAACCCTTCTCTTTAAGGTATCCTCTAGTTCCTTCTTTAGCGTGATTAAGGTATTTACGTACAGATGCAGTATTAAATACAGGTCTACCACTTGCTATAAATGCTTCCTCTGGTGTAGAAGGATATTCTTGCATAAATAATTCCACGTCTCCTTGACACTTATTTGCTATTGTATATTTACGCCAATTCATTTGCTCTAACGTTAGATTATTGGTTTCCATTAACACTCTTTCGTACTCATTTAACGTACTTGCAAAGTATTCTTTCTCATTATCTGATGTGAATTGACGTGTATATGTCTTATCTGTAAACCACGGATAAAATAATGGTATAAAATCATTCTCTCCTCTAGTTGCTTTTTGCCACATATCGTAGAAGTAACCTCCGACACCATTAGCAGTAGACTCAAGAATTACACAACTATTTAATGTATCTGGAACACATTGTAAAAGTCCAAGCATTGTTGTAGTTGCGTCTGGGAAGAAAGCTACTTCTGATGCGTGTAAATTATGCACAGTAGCAGAACGACCAACTTCTACTGTACCTGCCGTAGCAACAGTTATCTTACTTCTTAACCCAGGATTATTCTTCTTCTCAACAGGGTCTCCTGTTGGGTTCTCAAAAACAAGTTCTTTACCATTTGAATACTTTATCATAGGTTTTATTACAGTAGGTAATTCTTCGTAATAAAGTTTTGACATATTAAATAAGTTTTGAGTGGCTTTATCTTCGTGTGCTATTATCATTGAGTTTTTAAAGGTATTGGTAGTTGTATCGTGGAATATATAACCCTCTGTAAACGTACTAAACCCCATTTGACGTGCTTTTAAGACTATAAATCGCTTTAACTTACCTTCTTCTTCACACTTTTTAATCTCGTTATTAAACATCTCTTGTGCGTCATTAATTTTAAAAGGTATAAGTTTAGCTTCTTTGTTACGTATTTTTAAGAAGTTCTCCATATAAAACGGTCTATCTTCTTTGATACGCCTTAAAAGTATCTGTGTTTTATTCAACAGTAAATTCTACATCTGTGATTAGATTTTCTGCTAAGTCGCTTAATTGCATTTCGATAGTTTTAACAGTTTTATCAACCTTAATCTCATTCTTAGCTTTATGACCTGTTCTATCAAGTATATCTTTACATGCTTGAAACGCTATACCATCAATAGGAGAGTCCATTAACTCGTTCATCTTCTCTATTGCTTTCATACGCATAGCTTTGATTTGAACATCGATCATTTCGTGTTCCATAGCTTGATACTCTTTGATTGCGATGTTTACATCTTCACGCTTTAACCAAGAGTTTATAGTGTTTTTATGTACTTCTAGTAATTGTGCTAATTGAGTTTGATTGTATTGACCTGTTAAATATAGGTGGACAAAACGTTGTAATTTAGGTTCTAATAATTGTACTTCATTACTCACGTTTATTCTCCCTTTCTAATATGATATCTGTTATTATAAAAGGTGCAAGTAAAGAAGCTATTATTAATACGTCTAAAAACTTCTCCATACTATCTCCTTCTTTCTATCATATCTTGTTGTTCTTTTTCAAATTCGTTTGTAATTATCTCGACATCATCTTGAATTTCATAGGTAGGCGGTATATCTGATGCGTTTGGTATATCGTATATACCCATATTATTTAACTCTTCTTCAAAACGTTTAGCTTGAAGTTCTATATCAGTAGGTTTAACGTAATTAACTTCCTCTTCTTCTATCTCATCATAAAAAATTGCTTTTTCTTGTATATTGATATTATCGTTTTTCGGCTTTTTACGTTTAGGAATTGCTACGTTTAAATCTACTATTAAACCAAATATATTTAAGTATAATTGTATCACTCTTTCACCCCTTTATACGTTATATACACGTTTATATACGTGTTATATACGTTATTAATACGTTCTATAAAACTCGTTTCACTCGTTTTAGTTACTCAAATCAAAGATTTAAGTAACAGGAAGATACGTATTTATATGTTTATATTTGTGTGATTTGAATGTAATGAAAATCACTAAACCTCCAACGGAGGTTTATAGAACGTTTCATACACGTTTACTACACGTATTTATACGTATATAGTAACTTATAAAAAAATTGTTGTCAAGCCCTTGTATTTTCTTCTGATTTGTGAAAGTGTTGAAAACACTACGTTTTTAAAAAGTTACAATTTTGTAACTATTTTGTTACATACTTTTTCGGCGTTTGTGTTATAATATATATACGATATTTTTATACAACACATAAATTTTAGATTTTTGAATGTTTCAAATAGTAAAAAGAAGCTCTCTACGTTTGTAGGGGGCTTTTCACATTTATACACCTATATACACGTTATCTATGTATACTGATTAGGGACTCCTGTTTTCTCGTATGGGGTTTTGTTGGGAACTCGTTGGGAAAGGAGTATGTTTTCGTTCGACACACTACCACCCACACACACAACACACACATACACACATAAATATGGTGCGTCGTTTTCCGTTACCCTGGGGGTGGTATAACGTTGGTCAAGTGTGTGTGTGCTCTTGCAGAGGGCGTTCACAAACGATAAGGCGTGTTTGTTCAATATTGCTTCGCACTTTCGATATCAAGTTTTAAGGCACGTATAAACAACGTATTTACCGTATTTAGTGTAGTGATTTGTCCACGGCTTCGCCGTTACACTCCGCCTAACGCTCACGAACAGTATGTTCACGTTAAGCTCCGTTTATGTCTCCGCCCAAAACCTCACGTTCGTTCGTTTTGAGCTCCGTCCACCACGCACATACACAACTTGTAGCCACAACGTATCTCTCACGCTCTAGGAAGCTCACACAACGCTTCCACAATGTTAGTAATACGTAACTACCTCCCACGCATATGTGCAGTACGTTTGGGGCTACGCCCCCTATTTCCCCACCCTCACCCACCTATACATTTCGAGTAAAAACACACATTCACACACACATTCACTACAAGTACACACCACACGTACACATTTAGTTAATTTTCACATCAATTTACGAGTTATTCTACTCCTTTTTATATACTTCTTTTATAACATTATAATACGTTAATAATACCTATATTAAAGACTCTTTCAGAGTCTTGTGTCTAATTTCTTTCAGAAATTATCCACACAAAATACCTATATCTATCAAATCTTTCTAACTCTAATCACAAGTATATCGGTTTTACATTTTATTCTTTTTGAAAACCGTTTTGGGGAGTACACCCTAAAGGGTGTGTGTTGCAAGTATAAATATATATTAATTAAGTAGTGCGTTGTTACGTACATAAGGAGGAAATTAAAATGAATGAATTATTTACAGTTGAAGAAATGGTTATAGGATTAGTTATGAATTATAAAGTTAAAGTTAGTGTTGATAGTGTTAATGACTCATCAATAATAACTCAACTTACAGAAGCTATAAATACAGGTGTAATAAAGCCTAGAGTTAATAAAAACGGTGTTGTTAAAGTTATAGAAGGTGTTTATACATTTGTAGAAAATACAGTTGATGAGGTTGCACACAATGTATTAACTTACTATAAAAAAATATATAACAATGAAAGTGCTAGAAACGAATTCTTAAAAAAGAGAGTTGGTAAAGATTATGTGTTTGAATCAAAATTCTGTCTAAATGTTGATGCACTTTCAAAAATAGTTTCAAAAGCTATGAAATTAAATAAATCAGAGGTTGAAAATACATTAATGAACTCTAATTCAAGTTTATTACCTAAAATTAAATATAATTTAAAACGTAAAGGTAGTTACTCTAGTGGTTCATTTGGACATTATTACTACTTAGGAGATGTTAAGTAATACACGAGGGCATAACGCCCTCTCACTTATTAAATAAAATATTAAATTTAAAGGAGAAGATGAATATGTTATTAGTAGTTTTAATTTTATTAATTGGAGAATTAGTTAGGTTTGAATTAGAAAAGAGAAAAGCGAATAAGAAAAGAGTTGAATTATCTAAGATTAAAGCAGAGATATACGCAGAGAACAAGAGATTACAGTTTGAAGAGTATAGAGAATACATCGAGAATAAGTACAACGAAGTTGATATAAAAGAAGTTGATGAGGTAGATATACAAGAGGTGCGTGAGACGTTCCAAGAAGTTACACTTCTTGAAGGTGTGCAACAACTAAGAGATAACGGTCATAAATACGTACCTTACGTAAGAGCTAACCCACTTGACGATATAAGAAGCTCTTTGAGTGAGTTCACAGTTAGTGATGTGTTAAGAACTTTTTATTAAAACCGTTTTAGGGAAGTACACCCTAAAGGGTGTGTGTTGTAAGTATAAATATTATTAATTAAATTATAGGAGGTAGTCAAAATGGCTAAAAAAGGATTAAATATGGAGAAAGTAGTAGAAATAAGAAACGAGGTAGAAGAGGTTATGGAAAATACATCAGTAAAAGAATTAGAATTAGTACAAGAAGGAGAGATGAATAAAATGGTAGAATTAAAAAATAAGGTAGATAACGGAATAAAATATGCAATAATGAGTGGTAAAGATGCAACAGATGTTGCTAAGTTCGCACCTGCTAAACAATTAATAGGTATATTCAAATCATACAAAGATATAACAGGTGTTGAGATGAGTGATACTCAAAAAGATTACATAAAAACTTTAAACTCTAAGCAGTTATCAAACATATTATATACACTTAACATTGCTAGAAAAACATTAGTTGCTTAATGATACATCTTGCTCACATCTAATGATGTGGGCGACATTGTGTTATTAAACACAAATATATAATATATACATAAAGGAGTTAGACATAATGATAAAACAACTAAACATATCAGACCTAAACGAAAGAGCAAAGGTTAGTTTTAACCTTAACCACGATGAGGAGACTGCTTGGGTCGAGCTTAAAACTTTCTATTTAGAAAAGTACAATACAACTATACCAGAGTGTGGTATAAAGCAAGTGTTTATAAACATTCTTAAAACACTAAAGAAAAGACACTAGGGGACTACTGGGGAGTAGAGATTTTTCCAATTTACAAAACCAAACTATATCAAAACTAAAGGAGAATAAAGACAATGAGAAACAGAAGAGAATTAGAAAAAATGTTACAACACTTAAAGGCAGAATATATGGAAGCACTTGAAAGAGGTAACGAGAGAGTACAAAATAATATAGTAAACCAAATACTTAACTTAGAAGTTACATTAAAAGAAGATGAGTTTAAAAACAATATGAAAGAAGTTAAGTTGGATGATGAGGTAAATTTTGTATTTAACGAGTCAGAAGCATTTAGACAAAAGATAATAGTTAAATCTTTCAGTAATAAGTTAAAAGAACTTTGTAAGAAACACTACAACACTACTACTGCACAAGTATCAATAAGACAAGCAGAAACTATAATGGCAGGTCTTAGAGACAGAGTAGGTATGGAGATAGACGCAAAACAAATAGAGTTCATAAATAACTTAAATGCTAACCAAGCATCAGAAATAATAAAAGTTTTAAGCGGTATATCATTCTATAACCAAAGATTAATGTTATCAGAAGCATTAGAGACATTAAAACATAGAAGTGATTTTGCTCTAATAGTTGAAGAAGTTAAGAATAATATACACAAAAGAGAGTGGTTTGAACATAACAAAGATTTAATGGCTATGAGTTATGAATTACAAGAACCAACAGACTCACAAGTAAGAAGAATAGCAGATGTTGCTAGATATATAGAAACTCACGAAACTCTTAAATCTGAATTCAATATAGATGTTAGAGATTTCGAGTACAGACCAGAAGATAAGTTATACTACACATTCAATTGGAGTTCATTAAGAGAAACTATAAAAGTTAAGTTCAACAGAGAGAGTGCGTTCAACTTCATACAAACATATGATTACATAACTAACTACTATGAAGGTAATAAACTAGATAACACTCAAATGAACACTTTAAAGAACTTATACATACAACTTGGTGAATATGAATGTACTAGATTAACTTACCTTTGTACTATACCTAATCAAAACTTTGAAATGCTATGTAGAGATTTAGAGCATAGAGTTAGATTAAATAAAGTTGCTAATAACAAATCAACTCAAAGATTTAGACAAGCTATAATGGAAGATAATACATTAGTTAAGTTTAGTGCTAGAGAGAGTAGGGAGGTTCGTTCATTAGTATTAAAAGAAGAGCAACAACAAGCTAAAGAACTTACTAACTTCGTATTCAGAATATACTCTTGTGTAGGTCAAGATGTACCAGAAGAGATGAATGGAATACTACCTTACTTTGTACAAGGTGGAGAAGTTAAGTATGCTTTAGTAGAAGAGCAACATTATGCAGAGTTTAGAAAAATGGTATTTGAGCAAAGAGATGTTATAAAAGAAGTGAACCCAACGTTCCAATGGGGTGCATTTATAGTTAGTCAACCAGAGCATATACTTAAAGTTTTAGGTCTTGATATGTTAGTATAGTTTTTCAAAGGGAGTGGATTAAGTTCTGCTCCCTTTTTTTTATTTTAACCCCCTTAAAAGGAGGAAAGACTCACGTTCGTTCCCCTTTCTTTTACTGAATGTACTTTTGAAACGCAAAAGTACCAAAACGTGTTGATTGCATCAACAAAATTACTTTGATTTGTGTTTTTTCACGTTCTTTCCACATTCTTCGGTGCGTTCTCTTCGTTTATACACACCTTTTACACATACTTCATTCGTATCATATACAATTCCCTCACTTACTTCATCACGTCGCTTTGCTCCAACCAAGTTTATCGCCTTGTTGTTACCTTATTACGACGGTCGCTACCGCTCCCTAATACGAACATAAAAAAATAAAAAAACAGACTAAGGGGTGTAAATTGTATAAAACAAAAAAGGTTGACAAGTAAAAAAGAAAAATATAAAATATAAGTAAGTAAAATACTTACAGGAGGAGTTATGAGATACAAAGATTATAAATTTAATGACAATTATATAGTTTATGAGAATGGAAAAATATTCTCTAAAAAAAGAGGTATATTTTTAAAACCATCATTGGATAAAAAAGGTTATCAAATAGTTAATATTGTAATAAATGATAAGCAAGTTACGAAGAGAGTACACAGAATAGTTGCAGAACATTTCATACCAAATCCAGAAAATAAACCTCAAGTCAACCACATAGACAAAAACAAACAGAATAATGATATTTCAAATCTTGAGTGGGTAACTGCATCAGAAAATATGTTACACGCACTTAAAGATAAACCAAAAGTTGGGAAGAAAAATTACAAACATAAAATCAGAAGGACAGTTGAAAAGAACATAACACAAGTATGTAATAAATTTTATGTAACAATAAAAGGTAATTATCTAGGTATGTGTGATACAATAGAAGAGGCTAGAGATTTGAAAAGAAAATTTTTGGAAATGTAAATAATTTGTTATAATATTAAGTTATGAATACAGGAGGGAGACAACTATGTTGAGATTTGAGTTTATACTACCTTTTATATACGGAGGTATCACATCAATAACAGTTATAAAAATGGGATTATTTAATCTAGGTATGAACTTTATTACTTGGGTTATTTACTTCGTTAATTTATTTATAGCATACATATTATATAAGACAGGTAGGGTGATTGACAGATGTTTGGGACGTTTATTTTAATAACTTGGGTAGTAGGTATGTGGATTATAATACACGCTATACTAACTGCTCCAGAGTTAGATAAAAATGAAAGACCTGTGAATAAAAACAAAAGCGTTTAAGTGTCTACATTGCTTACTTACACGAGTTGTAAGTAGGTGAAATTAGGTATTTAAACAATACCATACAATACAAAATATATATTAGGTGTGAGTCGTCGTGCTCACGATAGGAGGAAATTGAAATGTTAAAAATTAAAGTAGGAATGATGCCAGGTAGATTAGTAGAGGTAGTTACAAACGAAGGAGCAACTGCAAGAGAAATATTTGAAATAGCAGATGTAGAGTTATCTAATCACGAAATAAGATTAGACGGAGAAAAGATAGATTTAGACAGAACTATACATAATGGAAACTTATTAGTTGCTATGAAGATGATAAAAGGTAATATGCCAAGTATAAAAGTTGGTATGATGCCAGGTAGATTAGAAGTTGTTGAGTACACAGAAGGAGAAAGTGCTTACGAAATATTTGAAAGAGCTAACATAGGTGTATCTAATCACGAGGTAAGATTAGACGGTGAGAAGGTAGCACTTGATACAAGAATAAGCAACGGTAGCTTACTTGTTGCTATGAAGATGATAAAAGGTAATGCTAGTTTTAGAAAAACAGATTGTACACAAGAAGAAGTAGCGATATTATTAGGTGTAAAACTTCCACAAGTAATAAATACAGACAGTATAAATATGTGTGGAGATAACTTTTTACAAATAGAAGTTGGTAATGAAACATTAGTAGTTGAAGAAGATATGTTTTTAAGTGTTTATAACGAGATTGTTGATGAGTTTAATGGAGAAGAAGTAGTTGATGTAAGAGAAATAGAAGTTGAGTCAAAAGATAGTAAAGCTATGGATGTTTTAAATAAAGAGCTAGAAGATTTAGAAAAGTCTTACAGATTTTACATAGAAGAAGCTCACGCTATAAACAATAAAATAATGTTCTTACAAAGATTAATAGCAGAAATAAATGCTTAATAAATAAATAGAGGGTCTACACACGTAGACCTTCTTGTTTATACATTTTAATTTTAGCACAACGCATACCATCGGGGGAACATTTCAAAATTACATACCAAACTTATTTTTTACCCTGTTGTGCTCTTTTTAAAGTGTATAAGCACTTTACAATACCAAATCATACAATATTAGGAGGTTATACAAATGATGTTTGAAGTAGGAGATGTGGTTAGAAGAGTATATGGAAATTCTGGGAAAATGGTAGTAGGAGATACTGCTACTGTTAAAGAGATATTAAGTAACAGTTGGATGAATTTAGTTGAGTATCCAGATGAGAGGCATTTAATAGATAGATTTGAATTAGTTGAAAGGAAAGTAAAGACAATGGAAGATAAAGTAAAAGAATTAAATAAAGCGTTTAATAAGATAGCTTTAAAAGATAATGAAAGAAATCTAGAAAGAGCTAAAAAAGAAGAACAAGAATATCTTAGAGATATAAAAAGATATAAAGAATATATGGATGTTGCTTGGAATTCATACAAAAACGCAATGAACAGAGTAAAAGTATTAAGTAGTGAAAATGAAGGTAGAGATTATACAAGTGATATGGAAGCTATATTAAGTCATAAATATGTGGTAAGTGCAGTAGCGAGACCAACAAGTAAAGTAGTTGAGATACAGACTGATTACATAGATATATATGATGAGAAAGGTAATAAATTTAAAGGTAATAAATATCTTTTAAGTTTTGATTTTGACGATATGACTTGTTATATAAATGGTTTAGATGAGGATTATAACAGAAAATCATATTGGACAGATAAAGACCCACACCCACACGTTAATGGAGAAAATGGAGAAGCGTGTTGGGGTAGTGCGGGGTCTATGCTTGTTGAGAATATGAACAACTACGAGATATATGCTTCGTTTATAGTTGTTTTAAACTTCTTACAACAAGTTAATACAGATGATGCAGCAGGAGCATACATACGTAATTGGGATTGTATAGACGAAGGAGGCAATGATTTAAAAAATCCATATGATAAAGAGTATAATGTTTGTTGTATATGTGATGAGGAATTAGATGAAGATAGTGCATTTTATTGCGAAGATTGTGGAGACCATATGTGTGATGACCACGCTTATTGGATAGATAATAATAGTATGTATGTATGTGAAAGATGTTATGAAAATGATTATAGCCGTTGTGATAATTGTGATGAAAACGCACATAAAAATGATATGACTTGGTATGGAGATGATGTTTACTGTGATGATTGTTATTGTGAATTAATTGCAACTTGTTATGAGTGTGGTGAAGAGTGTAGAAAGGATGAAATGAGCTTAATAGACAATGAATGGCATTGTGATGATTGTTATTCAGACTTAATTGAAACTTGTTGTGAGTGTGGTGAAGAGTGTAGAAAGGATGAAATGAACTTCACAAATGATAAATGGTATTGTGAAGATTGCTATGAAGAACTGTTTGTAGATTGTGCAGAATGTGGAGATGCAGTAAGAAAAGAAGATACATTTCAATGTAAAGAGTGTGGATATACGTACTGTACAGACTGTCAAGAAGAAAAAGAAGGAATGTGCGAAGATTGTTACGAAGAAGAGTTAGAAGAAAGAGAGGAATTATAATATGAATGTTAAGTTAATGGATAGATTTGCACCAAAGATAAGTATAAATTTAAACGCTATGAACAAGATGAAGGAGTATGTACGCCAATCAGACCTAGAAATAGGTTGGTTGGGTACTTCAAGAAAAGTAGGTAATGTATTTTATATAGATGATGTGTTTTTATTTAGACAAGAAGTACACGCTACTACAACAGAAATAACAACAGAAGGACTTAATGAATTTGCTATGGACTTGTTATACGAAGAAAATGGTGTAGAGATATGGAATAATATGAAGGTGTGGGGTCATTCTCACGTTAATATGCCTACTACACCTTCTGGTCAAGATGATAAGCAAATCGAAGTGTTTGCAGAAAATGCAGAAGATTTCTTTATACGTATAATAGCAAACAAAAGTGGTGAATTTAGAATAGATTTATATGACTTTACAACAGGTGTTATATACGAGAAACTACCATATGAAATAAATTATGGTGGAGATACAGAAATAATAGAGTCTTTATATAGAAAAATTGCAGAGATAGAAGAGATGATTTGTACAAGAATAGACCCAAGTGAGGAGTTAATAAACTCTATCAAATCAGAAATAGGTAATAAAGTAACTAAAAAGATTTACAACGTTAATAAAAACAACGTAACTACTTGTAATAGTTGGTGGAGTGATTACACAGATTATAGTGGATATGGTAATTTCTCAAAAAAAAACGAAAAAACAAGCGTAAAAGAAGAGGAAAATAGCGTGTTTAAGATATTTGATGAGCTAGAACCAGAGGAGATATTTGAGTGTATGTATTATATAGAACACGGTTCTAGTGTTACAGATTATTTAGGAGTGTTTTTAACACAAGATGAAGAGATAGACCTTGAAATATTAATAGAAAGTTATTGTAAAGATAATGAAAATCAATATTTAAGTTATTTAGGTTACATACAATAGGAGGAAGTTATGAGAGAAATTAAATTTAGAGCATGGAATAAAGAAGAAAATATTATGTATAACCAAGATAATTTAATAGTATCATACTCACATCTAGGAGATGATTGCTATGTAAACACCAAAGATGATGTAAGACCTTTATATTTATATACATTGATGCAATACACAGGCATTAAAGATAGTAATGGAACTGAGATATACGAAGGCGATATAGTTGAATTTTATTCAAATGTTGAAGATGAAATAATAACTGAAAAAGTAGAATATCACTTTGGGATATATAGAGCAGGAGATTATTTTGTAGGTAAAATATACAATAAGTGTAAAGTAATAGGAAATATATACGAAAATCCAGAATTGTTAGTTTAAAAGAGGAGTTTTAGGAGGAAATTATGGTTAGGATAATTCTAACAGATGAAGAATCAAAGTTATTAAAACAATTCTTATTGTATTTTTCAATGGAAGAATATAATGGATTTTTGGGAGAATTAAACAATAAAAGAGAAGAAATTGATGAATTATTAATTGATATATATAATCAAATATCAGAAATTATTGAATAAAAATATCAAAATTTTAAAGGAAGTGATAAATTGAAATTTATTAAGAGATTGCTTTGTAAACATACAGATACATATACAATAACTAATTTTGGTGGAGATGCCATAAATCAATTCGGATGTAGAAGTTGGAGAATGTGTAGAGAATGTGGGAAAATAATTAAGGCTGGACTAGATAAAAATTGTAAAAGAGTTAATGAGCCTTGTTATAGAGAAAGGTCATTAAAATAAAACATTTAAGATGGTTTGGTACCGACATTAATGTCGGGAGCATAGGAGGAAGTTATGAAAATAGGTAAATGGGGAGATTGGATGCTTAGAATGGAGTCAGATAGCTTTATTATGGTTGTAAATAAATATAATGGTGAGTATAGAAATTTGTATGCTAAAGATTTTAAAAACCCAATTCAAATAAAACACATGGCTTTATTATTAGATAAGCACAAGAATATGGGTTAAATTCAAAATTTTAAAGGAAGTGATAGTATGAAACTTACTGAATTTGGAAAATTCTTAAGAAAGTTGAGAATAGATAACGG
>OJQZ01000812.1_pt1 | contig 22227 bp, 22 predicted proteins | sample 1599071 | NCBI WGS metagenome assembly OJQZ01 (sample SAMN03922525, study PRJEB24848) | human gut metagenome | isolation source: stool sample | host: Homo sapiens | place: Germany | collected 2010-05
AATTTTTAGGTAGCTTATATTGCTGCTTTATTAAAAGCTGGAGCAGATTATGGTTCAGCACACGAGTTAAGCAAAGCTCATAATATCTTCCAATATTATATACTTTATCTGACGCAAACTGCCTCGCTGTTTGCCGGCTTGAACACAAAAGCGTTAGTAAAAAGTATTGGGTTTTTGCCAATACCTACAACCTTTGAAAATGTTGACCAAACTTTTATAATTGCTTGGCAAACACAATAAAATTTGTTTGTACATTATAATAGTATCAAAATTTACATATCATTATTACCAATAAAAATATACAATTTTGTATGATATAGTTATACTTTCAAAATATTGTTTAGCGGTTTGTGAAATGTGTATTTTTATTGCATTTATTCTGCTCTTATAGAAGAACTTTTAGAGTATGTAGATATTGAAAATCCGATTATTTCTGTAAAGTATGTAAATAATGACGGTTCTGTAATCACAGAAAAATCATTTGATAAGTCAATTCTTGAGGAAACAACATCAGATGTTAATTCAAGCGATGAGAAATCGGTATAAGTGAAAAGTTGTCAGCTCACCACCTTTTATGGGTGGTGATTGTTGTTTTATATAACTTTTTATGATAAAATGAAAATATTATAAAACAACAGGGAGGTTTTTATGAAACGATTTTTTGCAATATTCATTTGCATTGCTACAGCATTGATATTTGTTGCCTGCACAAATAATTCTGAAACAAAAAGCAGTAAAACCGAAACTACGCAAATATCCGCACAGAACAGCGGTGATGAAAAAAGTTTTGCGAGCATAGAGGACTATATAAACGCAGAAGAAACCCAAAAGGCCATAGACAGTATGAAAAAATCATATGAGGGTATGTATGATTTTGATTGCTATGCGGAGGATAACAAATTTGTTTACGAGTACAAATATCTTGAAACTGTAGGCGATGAGGCATTGCCGCAGATAAAGAAAGCGTTTGACGAAAAGTTTGAAGAAATGAAATCGACCGTAAAGCCGTTGATGGAGCAGCTTGTAGGCAATGTAATGGAAGAAAATCCGATTGTGTTATTAAGGTTTTGTAACAGCGACGGTTCTGTAATATCGGAAAAAGAATATGATAAAACCGTTCTTGACGAGGCTGTATTCCAAAATTAAAAGCTGCAATATAACTAACAAATTTTATAATAATTTTTAATCATCACCTGTTAGGGGTGGTGATTATTTTGTATGGAGTTTAAATGGTCTGTTTGAATTTTGGAATAAAGTTAATAATTAGGGTTTAGCAGAGTATTTCGTAAAAATTATAAAAGTTTGGTCAACCTTTGAAAAGGCTTGACCTGAATTTTAAAATTATTTGCCTTAAACACTGTGTTAAACCATAATTTTCCCAACTTTCAATAAATTCCAATTAAAATAAAAATATTCTTGCAACCTTTTTATAATTAAAAAAGTGTTATATACAAAGGTGGTGAAATAATGAATGATTTAAACAACGATGATTTTGTTACAGATGTCGTAAATGAATATTCCGATACGATTTACAGGGTGGCTTTTAACATAACAAAAAACAGTGCTGACGCATTTGATGTGTGTCAGGAAGTTTTTATAAGATTAATTAAAAACAAACATAAAATCAAAGACCGCAGTCATCTGAAAGCATGGCTTTTGCGTGTTGCCGTAAATTGCGCCAAAAGCTGCAAAACATCGGCATATGTTCGCCATTGCGTACCGCTTGCCGAGGCAAGAGAACAGGGTGTGTCGGATAATACTTTTGATAAAGCAATTTTTCAATTCGTTATGCAATTGCCGCCAAAGTACAGCGTTGCGATTTATTTGTTTTATTATGAAGATTTAAAAATCAGTGAGATTTCAAAAATACTGAATGTAACACAATCAACGGTTAAATCAAGACTTGCAAGGGGCAGAAAACAACTTAGAGAAATTATTGAAAGGGAGCAATCATATGACTGATAAAAAAGATTTTAATGCGGAAGTATATAAAAATAATGTGAAAAATATTAAACTTAGCGAAAAGCAGAAAGCTGAATTGATAAAAGTAATGCGTGATACCGAAAAACAATATAAACAAAACAATGTATCGCACAAAGTTTTCAATTTGAAAACAGGAACAGCGGCAGCAATAGCTGCAGTGTTTGTATTTGTTGCAATATATGCAGGATTTTTTAAACCGAATACAGAGCGAATTTCCTCAAATAAAAATATTTTTACAATAACGGCAAACGCCGCCGAAATTGAGGACAAGTCTGAAATAGGTGTATTTTCGTCGGTCAACGGAAGTCAATATTTATTGAAAGATTTTAATAATGATGACACGATTTATCGAAACGCACAGGGAAAAACCGATTATTTTAATGATTTTGAACTTACAAACCTTAAAATCAGCGGAAAAAATATTGAGAGCGTGACATTTAATTCAAAACAAAAAGGAATTTATTTTCTTATAAATTCATATATAAACGATAATGAAAATTCGGAAGATGCAGAAGACGGCAATAGTTATAATTATTATAACGGTATAGCCGAAATCGGAGATTTTTCAAATTACGGAAGTCTTGATAATTCACAATATACAAAAGCGGAATTTAAAGAACATTCGGACGGTTTATATGGGGAGTTTTGTGACGGATTTACATTTACGGTAAAAAACCCGAGTGAAAACGAACAGGAGATAAAACTTGATAAAGCGATAAATCTTATGGTTGAAACCGACAGAACAGACAGTGAAATTGACAATTGGGCAGACGAATATTACCGACTTGACAGTGAACTTTTAAGTATGAGAGCGAAAAATTGTATGAGTGATGACGGAGAAATTCAAGTTACAGATGAGGAAAATGCTCTTGAAACAAAGATGGAAAATATAAATAACAGCATACTTTCAAAAATTGTTGACGGGGCAGAGATTGATGTAAGCGTGCAGTTTACGGACGGAAGTGTTCAAAGCGAAAAAATCAGAATTTCTTACAATAACGGCAATTGCGGCGGGGAAGATAATTTCCCGAGTATTACTTTCAGATTGGTGTGAGTTTGGTTTAGCGAATAGTCAAACTTTTTAATTGTTTGGCAGGAATTTTGATGCTTTACAAAATCTGTAATTTAATAAACATACAAAAAGACCGCTATCATCAAAATAGCGGTCTTTAAATATTCAATTATCAATATGACTGTATTGCAGAGAGCATTTTTTCAGGTGTTATTTGTGTATATTTCATTCCGTCAAACACAAGGTCATTGCCGTCAAAGGTATAATCATATGTGTCTGTCTGCTCGCCGTCCATGTCATAAACGGCTGTTACCTTATTGAGTTTTGTATTGTATGTGAAATATGTAAATGTTGTGCCGTAGGAGTTGCAGTACATTCTGCCGTCCTCGCCAAAGTAATAGTAAAGTCCTGTTCCGCTGTCCCATGCGCCTACAAGTTTTTCGTCTATCTGCGGATTTTCCGGTGCGCTTGGAACAAAGGTCGGATTATCCACCTTTTCAAGCACTGAATCTTCACCGTTATTTGTAATTGTAATTTTTTTGCCGTCCTCGGCAACTGTATATGAATACTCGCCGTTAATGCCGAACAAAAGCTGACATTTAAAGGTTTCTTCGCCTGTACTTTCGTCAGTGCCGACCGAATATTTGCCGCAATATCCCATATTTCCCACAATAATCGACGCTCCGCCTTTACCGTTAAACAAAAAAGTAAAACTTTCAAGTTTAGAGCCTGCGCCTTCCGCTATTCTCCAATATCCGGCAAATGGGTCTGCCGGATTTTCCAGCGGTGCATGCAGAGCATCAAGGCTGAAATTCACTTCTTCGGGTGCGGTTGTCTGTGCCTGTGTCGCTTGAGTTTCTGTCGGTGTACTGCTACTCGATTCGGCATTTGTGCCGTTTGAACAACCGGCCGCAGTTACGACAAGAATTGAACATACAAGTGTGGTTATAATCGACTTAGTAAAAATTTTTTTCATTGCAAAATTACTCCAAATTTAATTTTGAGGCGGTTTTTCCTCAACATATTAATTTTATTATTATCTGCTGTAAAAGTCAATATCGTTGCAATAATTTATGCACACCGTTGTGTCAGCGGTATCTGATTTGTGCGGTTTTCTCCGAAAAGCCTCCGAGTTTTGTATAAACTTTTGCTTCAACATCAACGGGCACTTCATAAATAATAATGCATACGGCTTTTTCGTTATCTTCGCTGTTTTCTTTACTGCGGCAGTAAGTTATGTGGGGGCTTGTATATCTTTCGGAGTAGTACATATTTGTACATACCACGGTATCGTCTTTGTTGTCTAACTCTACCGCACATAAGTATAACGAATATTTTTTAAAAAATTCGTCGTTATATCTGTTGTCAACATTAATTACATCACCCATAGGCATAACTTTGCTGTATATCTCATTTAAATAGTTTAAGCTGTCATATGTATCTTTGGTACTGCGTATTCCCATTAATGTACCGGAAACCGTATCTGTAAGGTTTATTATTTCGTCTATTGCGTTGCCCTTTAAGTCGTCGGAGTACACATATTCGTCAATAGCGTCAGCATATACTGTGTTGATTGGGTCTTTATAATAAAAGTTACTTTCATCGTTTGTTTTGTCGCTATAACCCGAAGTTGATATATAAACATACCGTGGAGTAAATTCAAAACTTCTTAAACAAATGATATTGCACACCAAAAGCACTGCAATAGGCACAAGGCACATAGCAAGCCGTATAAATATATTGCAATTTAAAAACTTTACCGCATATATAATGAAAGCGACGCTTAAAGCAATCAAAAACCACAGCAGTACGGGGACGCAAAAGCTGTATACAATAAATTCGCCGACTATCAGAACAGCCTCTGTAATGATTATTGCTTTCATATTAGTTATTGTGAGTGAGTGGTAAATATATCTGTATGCCGAAAAAATGCCTGCGCCCAGAACAAGTATAAACAGTTCCATAAAAAAAGGCATAGCTTTTGCATACATTTCTTCTTGAAAAAATATTCTTGTTGCAAAGAGTATCGTATTTTCCGCAATTAACACGATAAACAGAAATAAAGCCGTGTTGTCCAAAACAGAGTGTTTTTTGTATTTTCTTTCTTTTTCTGCCTCTTTTTCTGCCTGTTGTTCCCGTAACTGAACGGCATCATCGTTTTCCGTGTTTTCTTCACCGTAAAATTTAAATTCGTTCATATTATTCCTATATTCCTTATTTTTGATATATTCAGAATTTTCTGCCTGTTTATTATAATAAGAAACAAAATTGTTTGTCAATACTTTTTGTTTGGTTATCAGGATTTGTCGAAGAGTGGGTTTCGTTAAATAATAAGGTTTTGTTCCGAAAGTTTGGTCAACCTTTAATAAAAATCCAAAAATCATACAAAAAGTCCTGCAAAGCATTAAAGCCTTACAGGACTGATTATAATATACAATTTTAAATAAAACTTATGCGGCAGAAGATACGATTCTTTTGCCTCTCCAAGTGCCTCTCTGCCAACGGATAAACACAATAATTCCTCTGAATATTTCATCGCACGCCATACCTATCCATACGCCTGCAAGTCCCATATTCATTACAATTCCGAGCACATACGCAAGCAGTACGCTTATGCCCCACATTGAGAAGATTGCAAGTATTGTCGGGAATTTTACATCGCCTGCGGCTTTCATGGAGTTAATGATTACAATGTTTGTTGTTCTGCCTATTTCAAGGAAAATCGAAATGAACATCATATTTGAAGCAAGCTCGACAACTGCCATATCGTCTGAAAATGCTTTGAAAGTATATCCCGATACAAGCCAGTTAATAACGGCAATGGAAATCGAAACTATCATACCGATTCTTAGCGTTTTCATAACTCTTTTATATGCAAAGTCGTAGTCGTTTGCGCCAACGCTGTGTCCTACAATTATCTGCGTTGCAATGGCAGCGGAATAAGCAAACATATATGTAAAAGTACACATCATATTTGCGTAAATTCGTGCGTTAATTGCGACCATTCCCATTGTGTTGATAAGTGCCTGCAGCACAAGCTGTGAAAAGTTATAGCTTATGTTTTCGCCTGCGGTCGGGATTCCGAGTTTTAACAATTCTTTAAGAATATTTATAGGGAACGGGCGGAGGTATTTAATACCGAGTCTGCCTTGAATAACCTTATAGAAGTAAATAATTGCGGCAACAAGCGCAAAAATACGGCTTAAGCATGTAGAAATCGCAACACCTTCTGTGCCAAGGTCAAGAAAAGAAAGCGGACCGTAAAGGAAACAGTAGTTACCCACGATATTTACAATATTCATACCGAGGGATACAAACATTCCGAATCCCGTTTTGCCGTGGCTCATAAATATTGCTGAAAAAGCATTGAAGACCGCCTGTGTAAATATTGTACCGCCGACTATTTTCATATACATATTGGCGTCAGGTATCATTTCGGTAGGTACCTGCATAATAATAAGTAGGGGTTCGCTGAACAAAAATACAATAAGACTTATTACCACGCTTAGCGCAAGGTTAAATGAAATTGCAACCGTGTAGATTTTATTCATTTTTTCAAATTGCTTTGCGCCGAGGTATTGGCTTACAATAACGCCCGTTGCACTCGATATAATGTTGAACGCAAGGTTTAAAAATCCGAGAATAGAGTTTGCATTGCCTATTGCACCGACTGCAATGTCATTGTAGTTTGACAGCATAATAGTGTCAATGTAGCCGAGCGAAAGTCCGAGCAGTGACTGAAAAAATATCGGCAGTGCAAGACTGAATACCGTTCGTTTTAAGGGACTAACTTGTTTTTTCTTTAATTTGGCAGACGACTCAGCCATAAAAAAACACTTCCTTTACAAGATGTATGTTGACTTTATATTTTAATATTGTATAATAAGGTCAGAAAATAAACCTTATATTGCTTATAATTGTTTTTAAGATTTTATATTATGAAAGGATAAATAAAATGAAAATTTGCGTATTCGGTGCTTCAAGCGAGCAGATAGAGAAAATTTATATAGATACCGCCGAAAGTCTGGGCAGAGCGATTGCAAACCGTGGCGACGCCGTAATTTACGGCGCAGGAAAATACGGTGTAATGGGTGCGACCGCAAGGGGCGTAACCTCTGAAAAAGGTGAACTTATAGGTGTAGCGCCTGAATTTTTCAAGAAAGACAATGTTCTTTACGACAAGTGCACAGAACTTGTTTTTACGGACACAATGCGTGAGCGTAAAGGTGTAATGGAAGACCGTGCGGACGCTTTTGTAATTTGCGCAGGCGGTATCGGCACTTTTGAAGAATTTTTTGAAGTGCTTACTCTCAAGCAGCTTAGTCAGCACAGAAAGCCGATTGTTATGTACAATGTAAACGGATATTACGATTCACTCATAAATATGATGAAAAAGTCCGTATCAGAGGGCTTTATGAGTGACGATTGTCTTAAACTCTTTACCGTAGCAAATACCGAACAAGAGGTTTTTGAGCAGATAGACAACTATGAAGAATATACCTATGATAAGTACGGCTTTTTAAGGGACGGTGACAACAATGGCTGATCGTTGTGACCAATGCACATATTTTGTGGAAGATGACGAGTACGGTGACTACTGTTCTTTGAGTCTTGATGAAGACGAAATGGAAAAGTTTTTGACAGGCAATACCGAACAATGCCATTATTTCAGGCTCTATGACGAGTACAAAATCGTGCAGAAACAAAATTAAATCTTCTTTATCCCAAAAATATAATGTGAATATAAAATTCACATTGATTAAAGATTTATAATATTTATTTAAAATCTCAGAAAAATTCAATTTTTGTTCTTTTTTATATTTTATCAAAAAAACTTCCTTTTTACAAGGATGTTTTTTTGTTTTTATTGTCATTTATAAACAGATAGAATAATAAAAAGATATAATCCGTAAAAATATAAACTATTCAAAATACCGAACTTTTGTTGTTTTGTTAGTGCAACTATACAAAAGTTATTCAAATATTGATATTTCCGTTGAAATGGTGTGCCAAAAGTATTAAAATAATATAGTGGCTTATAGAAAAAATGTAGTAATGTTTACAAACAAACTGTTTTGTGAATGCGGAAAATTACAAGAGAGGGGGAGTGCGTGATGAGTTTTTTGGGTAAAGCTATTGAGCGTATGATGACCGAAAATATCTCCCGTCATAAGCGTAAACGCTTGATAATCTTTATAACTGTCATCACTTTGCTCTCTATGGTTACCACAACGGTTGCGTGATTCAGCGTAAATACTTTTGCCGGTGTAGATAACCTCAATTTAAGCATTTCCGTAAGCGCACAGCTGAAAGTAGGTATGGAAAACTACGGTACAGAAATCGACGGACTTGATTATGTTCTTGCCCGCAAAGTTTTCAGAAAGTTTGAGGCGCTTAATCTCTCTTATATAAGAGATGAAATTGACGGCTTGCTTGCTTATCTTGACGAGCTGTTCGGTGAAGAGAATATGAACGAATGTAAAGACTACTTAAAGATGCTCAAAAAGCTTGTATAATTTGCAAAATAAGGGCGAACTTTGTTTGCCCTTTAGCTGATTTATTGACATTGTTCATCTTTGCTGATAAACTATATATAATGGCTTTTGTTACGCTAAAATAAAATTATAAGGAGTGTCTAAAATGGTGGATTTTAGTAAGTATTACAGATCTTACAAGTATATGCAGGATATGCTGAAATCGGATTTTACTCACAATTATATAGAAGAGGCTCTCAAAGACGGGGACGAGGGCAAAGATTCTATATTCGGCAAAACTAATGAAAAAGTAATTGATATGGATTGGGTTATCGCAATCGAAGAAACCCTGCCGTATATTCAAAAAGCAATTGAAGAACAGGGCAGATTTATCAAACAGGCAGAAAATGTTGTTCGCATTAAAAAGGCAAAGAAAATTCTTACGGTTGAGCGTGAGGAGGGTTTTGCTATTTACGAAAATCGTGTGCTTTTGACCCTTATTCACAAGGCGCTTATGTTTGTTGATGACAAATATTCAAAAATGAAAGATGTACCTAACGATTCTTACAATAATATAACAATGAACCGTCACCTTGAGCTTAATCAGCAAAAGCTTGATTTCAGCGTTAATTATGTAAACGAAGACCACGAATCACTTGCAGAAGACCTTGATATAGAGGATATTGAGTCGCTTTCAGATTTTGACCGTATCCGCAGAATTCGTCAGGGACTTAACGAGTGTCTTGCAACTCCGCTTATGAAAGAGATTGCAAAAGAACCGCAGGTAAAACCGCCGCTCACACAGACTAACCTGCTCAAGGAAAACCCTAACTTTAAAAAGGCAGTAGAGTTGTGGAGCTTCCTTGATACATACAAAAAGCAGGGCTTTGAACTCGTAGGCGAAGAGTACAACGGTAAGATGACTGACGAGAACAAGGAAGATGTATATCTTGCTATGGAATTTCAGCATTTTATGATGTCGATTACCACTAACCCCGCACTCAGAAAAATGTTGCAGGAAAAGTACGAAGAAGAAAATGCCCTTGCCAAAGAAGAGTCTGACCGCCCAGAAAAGGTAAAGGAAATGGTACTTGAGGCACAGACAGAGGCAGTGCACAAAGAAGAAATTGAAAAACTTACTGCGGAGATTACGGAACTTAAGCAGAAAATCGCAGAGCAAAAGCAAAAGATTGAGGAGCAGGCAAACATTATAAAGACACAGGAGGGCAAAATCGCTGCTCTTGAAAACGAAAGAGAAAGTCACGCAAAGCAGGTAGAGCAGATGAATGCCGACTTTGCCGAGAAAACAAGAATTGCGGAAGAAAATTTTGCAAACCGACTTAGTGCAAAGCAGAAAGAATTTGACGACGCACAGACCGCTCACAACGAATATGTAACAAAGCTCAACACAGATAATGCAAATAAGATTGCCGAGTTAAATACTAACCACAGCAACGAGGTTGCACAGCTTAAGAGCGATTATGAAAACAGAATTGATACTATTAATAAAGAAAACGCAACCGCAACAGCTAATTTGAAATCCGATTACGAGGGACAGATTACTTCCATGAAAGCGGATTACACCTCTCAGATTAAGAATTACGAAAAGCAGATTGCCGATATTAATGCGGAAAACGCTAAGAATGTAAAAGAACTTAACGATAACCACGCCAAAGAAATCAAGACCATTACCAAAGAATCCGAAAAGAGAATGGCTGATTTTGAAAAAGAAACTACCAAGAAGATGAACGATACTATAGCTGATGTTAAAAAGAAAGCTAAAGACGAAGTTCGTCAGGCTGAAAAAACAGCAAAAGAAAAAATTGCAGAGGCAAAGGGCGAAAATAAGCTCTTTAAGAAGAAAAAAGAGGTATTCGAGGCGGCTTATGCGGCAGGTTCGGTAGGACTTATGGCAATGCTTGCCGAAAAATACGCATCTGAGGGCAGAACGGACTTTGCCGACCACCTTGTATCGGCGACAGCGGCAATCAGAGCAATTATGATTGCGCCCACACCAAAGGGTATTACACTCACAATGTACACCCACGGTTCCGCAAAACTCTTAAAACTTTATGCAGGCGTTACAAGATACGATGTAGCTATCGGCGACACTGTTTCTTCATTCGGCGGTGTTGAGGGACAGCCTGTATTTATCAGCTTTGCAGGTGTTGGAAGTGAGGTTGCCGACGAGATTGCAGGTAAAATCAAAGAAACGGCTGATTGTAAGGTAACTGTTTCTCAAAACAGAAGAATACAGTCAACGGGAATTATCGGCATATATTTCTGCGGAGAATAAGCAGGTATGCTATGAATAAGTCGGCACAGCCCGACGGTACAGAAAATAAACTTAAGTGGATCCATAGTGACGGTTTCCTTTCGGATTTTTGTTGTTGTAACTTAATTCTACTACGAAATCGTTTCTATGGATATTCTTTTTTATTGTTTCATCTTCATTTAACAATATGCGTTTTTATGATTTTTAAAAAACTTGCACACTTTTCTTAACAAAGCCTATGAGTTAAAAATTGTTTCAACTTACTATTGCAATTTGCGAACAAAGTTTTTTAATTAATAATTAAGGATTGATAATTATGAATACAGAAACTATAACAAATTTAATTTTAGCATTTTGCTTTGCCGTTCCAATAGCTATTGTAATAACACCGATATTTATTTATCTAAAGAAAGTTATGTATCATCCTTTTTTGAAAAAAAATTTTTAGATACAGCAATAAAAAAAGGCCATATAGTTAAAGCTAAACTTATAAAAGAACATTATCTAAATGATTATACTCAATCTGGAGTTGTTTATCCAACAGACGAAAAAATGGCTACATACGAGTATAATTATAATGGAAAAACCTACCGAAGACGATTTGTGGGTTTTAATGAATTTGCTAATGAAGTTAATTTATATTTTATAAGTAATCCGGCAAAAACAGAATTTGGTGACAATATATGGACTACTGCTAAAAATCATTGGATTAGGTCATTTTTTCTTATGATATTATTGCTAACAGTAATTTTATGGTTTATAGTGACTTTTAAATTTATTCAATGGAGCGATTTGGAGAATATGATAAATTCAATATAATAGTTTTATTACGCCACAGCCGTAAGTAAAACACCTATATTAAAAACGGAGAGAACTAAAAAATTCTCTCCGTTTATTAATAACATTCATAGCGCAAAATCTATGAAAATTAATGTTGGCTTTGGCAGGAGTACGGCACAAAAGGCGGTGCAGACAAATAAAAAAGCTGTTGCTTTTGTTGGAGCAAGTTATGGCAATACAGGTAAGTGGAGAATTTTTTAAAATGGAGTTGAAATCTTTGAATAAAATATATTTAGGATTTTTTTCAGAAAATAATTTGTCTATGGCTAATAATGGAAGTATAAAACAATTCATTGTTTCAAAAGTCAACTATGATAAAAAGAAAATATTAGATTATCTTCAAAATGGTAAAAAAGAGGCTATTTGTCCAAAACCCACATACGATATAATTAGTGGTAAAATGATTTCAACATCCTTTACGGTATTAACTGATGGTGAATATATTTGGAAAATGACTTGCCATATTATGTAGATAAATATAATATAAAACTTCCTCAAAGCTTTATTGAAAAAGTTATAGGATAATTCCTTTGTAACGCATTTTAATTAAAAATGTAAAGTTACACTACTAATCAATTAAAACGCAAATTAAACGATTTTAAACGGTATTTAAAGGAACTGTAAAAAAACAGCCCAAATAAAAAAACGACTGCATTCTAACCGAAAGGTAGGAATGCAGTCATTTTTGTGATATAATTTAATATCAATGAAAAACCATATCAACAAGGTACATAAAACTAAAAAGTTTTCTACATTAAAGGTGCTTGGCTTTGCACCTTTTCGAGTTATGCCCAAATTTTAAACATTTTTAACATTCTTCATATTTTCATATCATATTTTTATACAATTTCAAGAATGCAAGCAAAAAATCACCGAGGCTCACTTTTTCGTGAATCTCGGCTTTTTGATATGCTGTTTTTTACAGCACCTATCGTCAGAATGCATAAACGGAAAGTATTTGTGGGCTTGCCCACACCCACCACCTTTTATAATTGCTTGACAAAGGATTCCGCTAAACCTTAATGTATCGGAATTTTTGTTAGTAAACATTTTTTATTTTGCTGTTTGGGGGCAAATTAAAAATATCTGATTAATGAAATAACTTTACCCAGAATAGCGACTTCATCTGCGATAATCGGTTCAAAATCGTCATTTTCAGGCTGTAATCTGAAATGACCGTTTTCCTTATAAAATCGTTTAACCGTTGCCTCGTCGCCGATAAGGGCAACTACTATTTCACCGTTGGACGCAACAGGTGTGCGGTTTACAATTACAATGTCACCGTCAAAAATACCTGCTTTTATCATACTTTCGCCTTTTACATGCAGTGCAAAAAGTTCTCTGCCACGGCTAAGACTTTCGGGAATAGGTATGTATGTTTCGATTTCTTCAACGGCAAGGATAGGATAACCTGCCGCAACACTGCCCACAAGAGGAACATTTACACTGCGCTCTTCACCTGCGATGCGTATGCAGCGGTTTAAACCGTGCTCACGCTCAATAAGTCCTTTTTCTTCGAGTGCGCTTAGGTGATGATGAACCGTTGAAGTTGATTTTAACCCCGTAGCCTCGCATATTTCACGCACAGACGGAGTTCTGCCTTCATCCGCACACTGTTTTAAAAAATTAAATATAGCCTGCTGGCTCTTGCTTAATGGTTTCATAGTAACCTCACAAATTGCAAAAGTGCCGATTTGTAACAAACTATTTACGGCCTATAATATTATAACATATTTTCTCTGAAAAATCAAACATTTGTTTTATGTTTTGAAAAATATTTTTTTCAATAGGTTTTCATATTGACTTCACATGATTTTCAAATAAATATAGTTTAATATAACTGTACTCAAAAGGCGGAACCGCAACCGCCGAGTATATTGTTCTACCCTCCTCAATACGGGCACTCGGCCCGTAATTGTACCCCTCATTTTTTTAAGAACAGGAAAGCACCGTGTAATCATCAGCACGGTGCTTTTCAATTTGCGATTGACATTAAAAATATAAGAACAAAGTGTATTTTATAAAAACGCTTTGAATTGTTTGTGCAAAATTTCCAAAAACGCTATTTATCTTTTTGCAATTTAACAAATACAAAATTGTTTATAACACAGTTCAGATAAAAAATTAAGCTTTATAAAGCTTTCCGCCAAATCATAATTTATCAATTCAAAAAGCAAACATATTAAAGGAGGTTGTCGACTTAAAAGCCGAACAACCTCCTTCTTATACAAACAAATATTTAATTTTTATCAAACATTATGACTTAAGAAATTTAATATCGTCATCAATACTGTTGACAAAATCAGTTGCTTTCTTTATGTAAATACAGGTTTTTGTATTTTCTTCTGTTTTCATAGCATTGATTAAAGAACAGTTTTGCATTACTGTATTGATGGCAAGATAAAGAGTACAGTATTTAACCTGCTCTTCTCCGTCCTTTTTCTCCTGTGTAAACAAATGTTTTCTGATGTTAAAGCAACAATTATCGGTAAAAATAAATTTGTGTGTTAATACCTGATCTCTGTTTTGCCAGCTGTTTAAGTTATTAAAATCCACATTATTAAATGTACAACCCGAAAAAGTTAATGTTACATTTTCAACATCTGTTCTCGGAATATAAAGATAAGTATAATTTCCTACCGTTTCCTCGCTGTCATTTGAAATTTTAACATCATACTCAAATTTATTTACCTGGCAATTCACAAAATTAACAGTTGTATTACTTGATGCACAACTTATAATTTCTTGGCACTTACAGTGATCACCACTGTTATGCTCATCTTTATTTTTACCGATATTAAATTTACAATCTTTCACATCGATTTTGCCGAATATATTTTTCACAGTGTTATTGCCAAAAGCAAGAACACCGCCGCCGTCGTATGTGTCGTTGTAAACATTCCAAGTACAGCCCTGAATATTTATATGCTTAATTTTTTCTTTACAAAGATCAGTATCGTTCGGCAATGTATTACTCCAAATTGTTACCATATCCGATCTGTGATTTCTTGTAAATACACAATTTGATAAACCTACATAATCAATGTCGCCTTTTAAGAACAGCAACGCAGTAGATGATTCTTCTTCTTTATCTCCTACCTGCCTTAAACTGCCGTATAAAGTTTTATTAGTAAAAGAACAATTGCTTAATTTCACATAATCGGCAACTGCCTTAAAGTCAAAAAATACAGCGCCTGCTCTGATTTCGTTATTACTTCCATCAGTCGTCTGTGCCTCTGACAAATCAGGTGTTACGATAACATCACATTTATCCCATGTATGATATCTTCCGACAGAAACACCGTCAACCGAAGAGTTTGTAATTTTGACAGCACACGGCACAGATTTATAAGTAATATCATTTACCGTAGTTTCTGTAAATCCGCAATTTTTAGTATTCCAATTAAAAGTGATATTATTAATGTATGTATTACCTGCAAAACAAATAATATACGGATTAATATTATTCGTTTTCTTCAACGCTTCGTCTGACAATTCAATTGTGGTAACTTCATTGTTTGCTTTAAGAAATTCGCCTCTCCATATTACTCTGTCCTTTATATACAAAGCACTCTTAAGAGAGTATGTTTTTAAACCGAATAACAGTTTTACATTATTACTGCCGATTGCATTAAAAAATTCACTTAGCAAAGAACCATTATTATTGCTTGCGGCATTGAAATCCGGGTGGCGTAATTCGTTGTTTTCGGCATCTACAATGCCGAAACATTCGATAGGAATTCCTGCTTTTGCCTGATCTTTAGTAAAAACCGGAACCGCATAATAATTTTCGTTGATCTTAATTCCAAATGTTTTCTTATCCTTTGAAACAGAATAAGTAAAACCGTAACCGTCATCTTTATTAAAATAACCCGAAGTGGTTACAGTATCTCCCTCGTTAAAATTTTCTGCATTATTAATCATTTCTAAGAAAGTAAAGTTTGAATCCATAAAAATCTCCTTTATTTTATATTATTTTGAAAAGCTTTTCGCCTACACTGTAAAAACTCCGAAAATTGCACAAATTAGCACAATTTTTATTTAAGCTTTTTAAGTGCAAAAGAACTTTTGTATTAACGCACAAATATTCGCATTAATTTTTGTTCGTTTTATAAAATAAATGAGAACAGAATAAACTTTTATAATTTCTCGGCAGAGCATTTTATTGACTGTAACTTCAACACAAAACAACAGGCAGATGTAATATTACACCTGCCTGTTGTTTATAGATTAATTATTGCAAATAATTGTATTATTTTGTCAAAACCTCAACAATTTCGCTGATATACATTTTATGGAAGTCGTTGTCGTACCACTTATCTACAGCGTCGTTATCAACAATGCTTTCGCCGTTCAAAAATTGTGCGTACATCTTTTTACATACAAGTACAAGTTTAGCCTCTGCAAAGTATGGAATACCGTCCTCTGTAAAAGCAGGTGTAAGACCTGTTTCGGCAACTTTGTCAATATCTCTGCCGCTCTTTGAACCGCAAAGCTTGAGTGCGTCACGGTATTTTTCGTCAAAAAAGCTCATTGTGTAGTAATCGTTATTCTCAATAAATTCAAATGTATATCTCTGCGGACGAATAAATGTAAACGCAACAGGCTTGCCCCACATAATGCCTGCGCCGCCCCAGCTGATTGTCATTGTGTTAAATTTATCGGAATTTCCGCTTGTTACAAGCGCCCAATCCTTGCCGATAAGGTCAAAAATGCTTTCGTTGATGTCTGACGGATTAATTTTCTTAAAATCTGACATAAATATCCTCCTTAAATTCTGCTCTTGCTTTAAAATAGATGAGAGCAGTTTTTTATTTTATTATTTTGTGCCTGTAGAGCCGAAACCGCCCTCGCCACGCTCTGTATCGGAAAGTTCGCTGACTTCTGTAACGGTTGGGACGATTACAGGTGCAATCACCATTTGTGCCACTCTTTCAAACGGCTCGACGGTGTAAGGTTTATCCGAAACATTGCAAAGACCGACGCAGATTTCGCCCCTGTAGTCGCTGTCAATCACGCCAACGCCGTTGGCAAGGCAGATTCCGTGCTTGATGCCGAGTCCGCTCCTGGCGTAAACAAATGCGGCAACCGACGGGTTGGGCAACTCGATTGCTATACCCGTGGGAATAACCGCAATCTTCTGCGGCTCAACGGTGATTTTTTCGGTAATGCAGGCATATAAATCCATACCGGCGGCACCGCTTGTTGCGATTTTGGGAATTTTTGCGTTATCTTTTACTTTTTTTATCTTTAAATCCATAACTGTCCTTTCAAATTAAGTTGCATTTGTAATCTTGTTTTGCAGGATTTTTTTAAATTCCTTGCAAAAGAAAAATTTACTGAATTTTAATAATGTTTTATTAGAATATTAAAAACCTGTAATTTTTGTAACAAGGCATTAATTTAATTCTTTTAAACAATTTAAACAGAGTTATTAACATTAACATTGTTTTAACAATGCTATTTAACACCCCTTAGATATAAACCTCTTGTTGATTTGACTTTTAACATCGGATTTTGCGTAAATTCGCATATACTTTCCACATTTTCAACATAGTTTTCAACAGTTAAACGAAGTGAATAAAAAGATGTTGAAAGTGTTGAAAACTCATTTTGGGGTATATAAAGGGGTACACAGTTCAGCACTTCGGTACAAATTCCGTCACATTTCAGCGGGAATTTCTCACCCTTTCTGTCCGTCATTTTTGAATTGTTTTTGCAAGTTTTGCAAGAAATGTTTTCGCTCTTTGCAGGGCAGTTTACCGTAAGCATAAGAGGAAGATATCCGTAGGTGATAATGCCCCTCTTGATTGTGCCGCCCAGGCGGTTTATTCGCTCGAAAGTAAGTTCAAAACTGAGTTCAACATCCTCAAGTCCGTATTCCTCCGCCCAGAGCAGGTCATATGTGTTTACAAGGTTAAGTCCGAAACTTCCGTGCACACGCATATTTTCGCTTTTTGCCATATACACGGCGGCAAGATTTCCGCAGAGTGCGTCATTTACACCAAGCTGTTTTACCTCGCTTAGCCTTTTTGCTATTCTTTCTTCGTTTTTAAAAAGTCCTCTCGGAATTTCCACACCTATATTGCAGCCGTCAGCCATAAGCGATTTCAGTTTTTCGTTATCGGTATAAATAGGAACATAAATAAGTTCGCAGGCTTTGAAAGCGGGTGAAAACTTTGCGGTAGTCATTCTTGCCCTTATTCCGTTGCCTTTTGGCACACAGGAAGTGTCGGGTGCTGTAATTTCAATATCATTTATTTTGTAGTTATGCCGCTTTGCCCTTAAATCGTCAAGTTGAGCAAGTGCCTCTCTGCGCATCGCATTCAAAACAGAAAGCGGTAACGAGAGGCTGTCCTCTGTATTTATACTCAAGCTTTCAAAAAAATATGCCGTTGAGCCTGTCTTTTTAAGCTGGGTTTCGCATTTTGTCTTGTCAAGCGCAACCTTTTCTGCTTTTTGACAGACAAAGTCGGAAGTAACTTTTATATTATGCGTTCCGTCCGTGATTTCAAGGGTCGGATTTTCGCCGATTTTCGCCGTGAATGTACCGTTTATTGCAATATCGGAAAGCTCGTCCTTGTAGCTTTGACGGATTTTTGAAAAAAGTTTTTCGTCTGCCGATACAACATCGTTTTTTCTGCGGTATCCGAACATTTCATAGCCTGTTTTGCCTGTATAATAACCGTCGGTAAATCCTGTTCGTGAAAAAACATTTTTCAAAATTTCTGCCGTATCTTCGCTTATAAATCCGTTGTCACGCTGTTCTTTGCAGGCACGCACGGCGGCAGACACATACTCGGGGCGTTTCATTCTTCCCTCAATTTTAGCAGAGGCTACACCCATTTCCTGTAGCTGCGTAATATATGGTATAATGCTGTTGTCTTTAAGGCTTAGTGCGTGACCGTCCTTAACCTTTCCTACCGAAAACGGCAGACGGCACGGCTGGGCGCAAGCACCTCGGTTTCCGCTCCTTGAGCCGAGCATTGCGCTGAAGTAGCATTGTCCCGAAACGCACATACAAAGCGCACCGTGCACAAATACTTCGAGTTCAACGGGGATTTCGGCGGCTTTTTCAAGTTCTTTTTTGCTCATTTCCCTTGAAACCACAACCCGTTCAAAGCCCATTTCATAAAGAGCCTTTACACCGAGGTACGAGTGAACGCTCATTTGTGTGGATGCGTGCAGGTGCATTGACGGCACAAGCTGACGGGCAAGGCGTGCGACACCCATATTCTGTACAATAAGTGCGTCAACATCTGCTCTTGCGGCAATCAGCACAGCCTCTTTAAGCCTTTGCATTTCATCGTCAAAAACAATTGTGTTTAAGGTGACATACACCTTTACCGAATGAATATGGCAGTAACGAACCGCCTCTTTAAGCTCGTTTTCGTCAAAATTATGTGCAGAAGAACGGGCGGAAAATTCCTTTTCGCCCAGATAAACAGCGTCTGCTCCGCTTCGTACGGCAGCAATAACACTGTCCATACTGCCTGCAGGCGCAAGAATTTCAATTTTATTTTCCATAACCATTATTGTAATCAATCAAATAATTAATCAAAAAGCGAGATCTGCTGTTGGCGCATTTTGCGGATGATTTCATCGCTTTCCTCATCATCTTCGCCCTCGTTTTCCTCTGCCTGCGCAGAATGAACCGCCTTTTGCAGAGCGTTTCTCAATTGTTCGTTTTCCTTTTCAAGTCTTTTATATTTGCGGGTAAGTGCAGTGTTTTCGTTAATAACCTCTGCAAGTCGGGTTTTGTACTCCGAACACTGCTTATTAAGGTCATTTGTTTGACGAATAATCTTATCTGCCTTTGAAATGCACTCTTTTTTATTGCGCAAAGCCTTGTTGCGGTCATCGCAAAAATTAAGTGCCGCCAATATAGCGCAATCTCTTGTGTCAAGGTGATTTGTTGATGTTACAATTTTCTTGATTTGTGCTATAACATCATCGGCAACGCCTTGCACATATTTTTCGTCATCTGCAGTAATCAGCGCATAGCTCCTGCCCTCAATCTGCACGCTGACTTTTCTTTTAGTATTCATTACAGCACCTCTCCATATTCAGACTCTGCCTGCAAAATAACAGAGTTTTTTACAATAAATTATAATCCACACTAAATTATAATATAAAATGATGCGTTATTAAAGAATTATGTTAAAGTTGTAATCTAATTTTGACATAATTATCCTTATATGTCGTTTTTTTGTTGATTTTTGTCAATTATATTGTAAACTGCTAACTCTTGTGTTAATATATAGTATGTGCGACAAAACGGTAGAGTTTTGTCGATTTCGCATTGTTTTACTAATGATAATATTGTTTTTTTTGATAGTAATTAATAACAGTTTATTAATATTACATATCAAAAAGCCTTTTGCGGAATATTATTTTACAGGGAAGTGATTATATGCCAGTTCCTTTTGATTCACAAAAAATTTACTATCGTACACCTTTCGGTGCGGTAGAAGAGGGAACAACCATACATTTAAGAATACTTTTGCCAAGAGATCTCCACACTCAGAGAGCGGATTTGGCAGTAAAGTATGACTACGATTACAACTGGGAATACTTCGGCTTTTTCTGGTGCGGCACATTTGATGACGCTACTGAAATCTGGGAGGCTGACTTTACTCCTAACAAAATCGGTCTGTACTGGTATGGCTTTAAACTTCAAACAAAATACGGTCTCAGATATATTGTACCGTCTGATCCGTATAATATCAGCACCATAGAAACTTCACCGGGCAGAAGTTGGCAGCTTACCTGCTACAAAAAGGGTTTTACAACTCCAAAGTGGCCTGTTGGCGGTGTAATGTATCAGATTTTGCCTGACAGATTTAATTTCAGCGGCGAAGAAAAGAACCTTACCCGTACAGATTTTCAGCGCAATACAGATTGGTATGCACTCCCACAGTGGTGGCCTAACGAGAACGGCGAAATTACAAACAGCGATTTCTTTATGGGCGATTTAAAGGGTATTACTCAAAAACTCGACTACCTTGAGGAGTTGGGTGTAAGTTGTATTTATCTTAATCCTATCAGTGAGGCATACTCAAACCACCGTTACGATACAGGCGACTATTCAAAGGTTGACCCTATCCTCGGTACAAACGAGGATTTCATAAATCTTTGTGCAGAGGCTAAAAAGAGAGGAATCCATGTAATTAACGACGGTGTTTACTCTCATACAGGTTCTGACAGTAAGTATTTTAACAGAAACGGCAGATACGGCGAGCATACAGGCGCTTACAGAGATCAAAATTCTCCGTATTACAGCTGGTATAAGTTTAACAATTGGCCGAATGATTACCACTCATGGTGGGGATTTTACACCTTGCCGGAGGTAAACGAAACCGACCCGAAGTTCAATGAATATATCAACGGCAAAGACGGTATCGTAAGAACCTATATGCGTTACGGAAATTCGGGCTGGCGTCTTGATGTTGCCGATGAACTTCCCGACGAGTTTATGGAAAATCTGCGTAAAGCGGTAAAGGAAGAAGATCCCGAGGGCTTTATTGTAGGCGAAGTGTGGGAAGACGCAAGTAACAAAGAGAGCTACGGCGCAAGAAGAAAATTCTTGCTCGGTGAAGAGCTTGACTCGGTTATGAACTATGTTTTCAGAAACGCAATCCTTGATTTCTGCCGTGGCGCAGATGCCAAGTATGTTATGAATCAGATTATGAGTGTTATAGAGAACTATCCTCGTCCGGTTATCCGTGTTCTTATGAACTCACTTTCAACTCACGATACAGAGCGTGCGCTTACAGTTATTGCAGGCGAGCCGCTCAACGGCAGAGATCGTCAGTGGCAGGCAAATCAAAAGTTAAGCTACGACCAGCGTAAGCGTGGTATAGCACTTTTAAAGCTTGCCGTAGGTATGCAGTATACTTTACCGGGTTTCCCGTGCGTATATTACGGTGATGAGGCAGGTCTTGAAGGCTATCGTGACCCGTTCAACCGTTGCTGTTATCCGTGGGGCAGAGAGGATAAGGAACTTATCGAGTGGCATAAGGCTCTCGGTAATTTAAGAAAGTCCTGCTCACCGCTTTGGGACGGTGATTTTGTAAAGGTTACGGCTGACAAAAATTTTCTGAGCTATATCCGTCTTGACAGCAAGTCATCGCTTTATTGTGCGTTTAATGCAAGCAATGAAGAAAGAATTCTGGACCCACCGCCCGGATATGCAGACGGTACACCTATTTTAGATACAAAGCTCGAAAACGGAAAATTAACAATTCCGCCGCTCAGCTGCGCATTTATTATTAATGAAACAGACAGAAGATTGAGCCTTGCTTATTAATTAAAACTACAAATTTTATTTATACCAAATCTTAAAGAACGGTCTGCAGTGTGCAGACCGTTCTTTTGTTCTTTAAATTATGTATTTGGAAAATACTTTACCGTGCAATCATAAAAGTTTAGTCAACCTTTAAAAAGACTTGAACTGAATTTTTAAATTATTAAATCTATAATGTTATATTTATAAGCCAAAATGGTTTTGTTCTAAATGTTGGGGTAACAATAATAAATTATGGTTTAACTGATTGCTTTATCAAGTAATTATAAAAGTTTGGTCGTCCTTTTCAAAGGTCGTGGGTGTGGGCAAAGCCCACAAATACTTTCCGTTTATGCAA